>Ga0224524_1000938_pt1 | contig 9723 bp, 1 predicted proteins | sample CFST75metaG_FD_179895 | JGI IMG/M metagenome (GOLD analysis project Ga0224524, IMG submission 179895) | Peat soil microbial communities from Stordalen Mire, Sweden - C.F.S.T75 | ecosystem: Environmental > Terrestrial > Soil > Wetlands > Peat | place: Sweden: Norrbotten County, Stordalen Mire... | reverse complement strand
CCTGAAGAGTTATCATTGGTTATAGTTCCATTGTTTATTAATGTTCCGGTATTCCAGATTGGTCCATTGTTATTTACGATTCCTGTTGAACTATTTTTAAATGTTGTAGCACCATTAGTGCTAAATAAGTCAATTCCATAAACATTGCTTGGAGCATGCAGACAGTTATTATTTAAAGTACCATCATTTGTAAATTGTGCGCCACCGGTGGTTGATGTTTCAATACGTATCGCTCCGTCAGCATATATATTAAATACACCGTCAGTTGAATTTGTAAATAAAGACCCGTTATCAATATTTGTTGCCCAGTTTTCATTAAAAGTTCCATGATTGGTTGCAGCGGCATATGTAGTAAAATTACTGCCATTATTAACTGTGCCACCATTGTAGTTGATAAAATTGTGATAAATATTGGTTGCGGCTCTTGTATTAAAATTACCATATGTACCATAATTATTCAGATCATAAAATGAAGCAAGTCCGGCCCTGTACCATCCTGCAAGTGTACTGGTAGCTGAATAGTTACTCACATAACCGTAATTGTTAAACGTAGCTGTATACAATGGTGTATGGTCAGCACCATAATAATATAGACCGCTCCATTGAACAGTTTCGGTGCCGCCAACTCCGCCACTCCAATAGTAATATCCTCCATTATCATTAATGTAGCCATTATTTATTATCAGAGAACCATTGGTTGTTTTACCATAAGCAAGTACTCCTGTTGAATTTATCCACAATTGATTTGTATCCGGGTATGAATAATTGTTCGTAAAAATGCCTCCGTCAATAACCAAACCGTATCCATCCCATTTATTTGCGCATGGAGGCGTGCCGGAACAACTTGATGATCCCCCTGCACTTATTGTAACAGTTCCTTCGTTTCTGAGTGACTTGCCCGTGCTATAAGTAAGGCTATTATTCCCGGCTGGGATAAGTAATGTACCACCGTAATCCACAACAGTGTTTGAAGGAGAGATAGCTACATTGACAGAAATAGTATGTGCAGTGCATATTTCAATAGAGCTGGAATTTGCGCTTGTGGGGTAATAAGGACTAAGAGAATTTAAGGTTGTAACGTTTGCCCATGCACCTCCGTTTAAACTTACCTGCCAAACATTTGCATAATTACTCCAGTTACCCGTTGCTCTTGTTCTGTATGCATAACCTGTGCAAAAATTTGCTGTAGTAAAACTCCATACCGTACCGTTACATCCGGATGCCGATCCGCAAAAGTTTTTCGGAACAACGTACCAATAATATGTGGTACTTGTGCTTAAAGGTGGTGAAAAACTTGCACTGGTAACATTGGCATAAAACAAAGGTGTAATCGCTGTCCCGAAATATACGTCATAGCTGGTTGCACCAGCTACTGCAGGCCAGCTTATTGTTTGCGGTAAACTCACATTTATTGCGCCATTCGCCGGGGAAGGAGTGTTGGCACAAGAAGGCGGGGAAACACAAGGTGATGTAACAATAAAGGTATAATCTTCAGTCTCGCCCCGTGTAATAGACCCACATATCGCAGGATCCGTATTATTATGATCCATTCTTATTCTCATTCTGGTACTTCCAATTGTAGCAGTGGCAGGAACAGAAAAACTACCGGAGCTCGTACTAACATATCCACCTGAAGAGTACATTTCTTCGCCTGCATCAGTAAAATCGCCATCTCTATTCCAGTCAACCCAGATATTAACACCGACTATAGTTCCAATCAATGTTGTTGTAAAGTTGATACTGTTTGTCAGAGATTGCGAACAGGACATTGCCGTGAAATTACCATATCCGGAAGCAGAATAACCAGAAGCATTATTAGTGATATTAGTGATACCTCCCGTAGTACTGAATGCATTAAAATATGAACTGCCACCAGTACTTGTTGATGTGCAATATGTAATTGCAATTTGCCTGTTTCCTGCAGGAACAGTAATTGTAGGTATTCTGGCTGAAGTAACTGTTAAAGAAGTACATTCAGCATCCACAAAATCACCAACTGTAGCTCCTGGCTGAATATCATATACCAGCCAAAAATAATTTGTACCGGGCGAAAGTATTTGGCTACCGGTAATGTTGTAATTAGCAATTGTAGGTGTGGATTGTCCGAAGTAAATAGTGGTTGCAAATGTACTGCTTGTTCCGGTATAATATATATCAGCGGAATTTATTGCATTAATATCTGCAATATTTGTGCTGCCGTTTGCATTAACCGTAAATGAGGTAGCTGATAAAGGTGAACCTGATCCTGAAGTCACAATCTGGATTCCAATAATTTCCTGGTTGGTAGCACCTGGTGCAACAGAAGTAACATTCGCCTGTGTGGTTGTGCAGGACACGAATGCCATTGGAGGAGGTATATATGTTATAGTAACATAGCCATCAGCACCGGTTCCTCCTGTTGGACTACCGCCACCACTAGCTGTTCTGCAAGCACCACTGCCACCACCACCATAGTTATTTCCGTCACTCCCATTATTCCCATTGGTATTTGTTCCTAAACCGCCAGAACCTCCATTATTTGCTGTGCCACTTCCTGCTGTAGGAGCGGCTCCATTGCCACCTGCACCAGTACTGCCTGCAGCTCCACCACCGCCACCACTATAGTTTCCACTGTTTGTTCCACCAGTGCCCCCGGAATATTTAGTAGTTCCATAACACGCGGTTGATAATCCACCAGATGCACCAGTAAGTGTATTAACAGGAACGCTTGCTCCACCAGCAGCTAATATTCCTGTAGATGTACCTGTCGGGGCAGTATTTGTTGAGGTATAAGGATTAGTTGTGCTTGCATTAAACCAGGAATTCCCACCATTACTTCCGCCAGATGTACCCCCTGAACCAACAGAAAGATAATATGTTGTTCCAGGAGTTACATTAATTGTGCTCACTGAATAAGCACCACCGCCACCTCCACCATATGCAGCAGAACCACCGGTTCTCGATCCGCCACCACCACCAGCACCCCAGGTTTCAACTGTAGCTGAAGTGACACCTGCAGGACAAACCCAGGTACCAGATGAAGTATATGAATCGGTAGTTGTTTGGCTATAACCATTATTATACCCAAATAAAAGCAAAACAAATAAAAAAGAAGTTTTAGCCAATATAAATAAGGTATTGACTAAAACAGGTTTAATAATTAATTGGAGGTGTATCGTTTTGTTCATAATCATTTACAAAAGTGACACATTTTTTTTATACTAAATTAATATTAAAAATATGCATTGAATAAACTATATATGTATACAAATAAACTATAATTTTTGAGTAAAAATACTAATTGCATTTAGCAATGTCAAGTATTTTAGGTATTTTTTACTAGTTAATTATTAAAATATGAGTTTGCCACAGTGATTATAAGTATTACTACTTAAAGACGAATTTTGAGTTGAATAGGTATAAAACATAAAGTAATATAGACTGGCAATTTAAAATTTGTGAAATTTTCAGAGTGAAAATCATTTTACATCAAAGAAAACCTTGATTGAATACTGCGCAAAATAAAGAAGCTGAGAAATATCCCAGCTTCATTATTTAGTAGAATTATTAAATTAGTCTTTAATCAGCATAGGAATAATTGACCATTGAGGAGCAGGAACACCATTAGAACCTTTTTGCCACAATTTATAATAATAGGTAGTACCATCGGTTAAACCGGTATCCCTGTGATTGATTGATGCACTTACCCAGTAATTAACGGCTGCGGCCTGTGCTGCATAACCTACAACGGTTCCAACATCAATAGCGTCATCAACAATGGATCTGGTCATGCGTAAGATAATACCAGTGGAAGCACCTACGTTTGCTGAATAATCTGATACTACAACAACTGAACTTCCATCTTTATATTGAATGCCTATTCTGCCTATGTATGTGTATCCGCCAATGGGAACATTTCCTGTAGGTTCTGTATAAGCTGATTCTGCATTTGCTGTTTGCTGGTTATAGAAATCGCCTGTAAGCCTTAAAGAATATTGCCCGGCTGCATTACCTGTTGTAAAATAGCCCCCATATTCTGCAGTAGCTGAACCTCCTGAATTAGCATTTCCAAAGACTGCATAGTTGGTGCCTGAATTAGAGACTCCCAATGATCCATATATTGAGGAATTGTACTGTCCATAAACAGCATTTAGTGAAGATGCTCCGTCAATATAGATACGATAGTTATTATTTGGTGCTGCATTTATTCCAACAGAAGTATTATTGTCGCGAATTAAACCTGTGCCTAAAGTGGTACTGCTGGTCCACCTCGCAATATAATCAGCAGTACCTGTACCTGCAGAGAAAGTTCCTGTTGCCCCGGTTGCACCATTAGTGCCGTTAGCACCAGTCGGCCCTGTGGGTCCCATACCAGAACCAGTAGGTCCGGTTGGACCCGTTGCTCCAATGGTTCCGGAACCTGTTGCACCAGTCGGCCCAGTTGCTCCGGTTGAGCCAATGGCACCATTAGTGCCTGTTGGGCCCGTTGCACCATTAGTTCCTGCTGCACCTGTAGCACCATTACTACCATTTGTACCATTAGTCCCAGCTGGTCCCGTTGGACCCGTTGCTCCTATGGTTCCGGATCCAGTGGCGCCGGTAGGTCCTGTTGCACCAATTATACCATTGGCCCCAGTTGGTCCTGTAGGTCCCATTCCAGAACCAGTAGGACCAGTTAAACCTGTGGGACCAGTTACGCCATTGGCACCATTGCTGCCAGTAGGCCCTGTCGCACCAAATAATCCGGTTGGTCCTGTTGCTCCCACCGTGCCGTTTATGCCATTGTTTCCGGTTGGTCCGGTAGCACCGGTTGGTCCCATTCCAGAACCAGTTGGTCCTGTTAAACCAGTTGGTCCGATAGGACCTGTTGCGCCAATTCCTGCGGGCCCTGTTGTTCCCTGTATTCCAGCAGATCCAGTAGGACCAGTTGGACCCGTAGCTCCCATTCCGGAGCCGGTTGGTCCATTTGCCCCTGTTGGACCAGTTGGACCTGGAACAGTTGATGACTGCCCCTGTGGACCTTGTGGACCTATCGGGCCAGTTTGCCCCATTGCACCAGTTGGTCCTGTTGGGCCATTTAATCCTGTATTTCCAATGGCTCCGGTAGGACCAGTGGGACCTACTTGAGCATTTAATACATTGGCTGCTACCATAGCGAAAGGTACCGTCAGAAGTTGCGAGGTTCCCATTGAAATATAATTCTGTCCTCCTGTAAAATCAGCTTCCACTTTTAGATAATAGTTGGATATTGTCCAATCAATTGCAGAGAATGTTGAAGCCGCTCCAAGGCCAGTAGATGTTCCCTGACCTATGGTTAAAGTAAACAATCCAAAATTATTAGTTGTTACACTATGCTTTTCCTGCCATTGAAGGACTCCTGTCATTGTTCCTGAAATAATACTAATCTGAATACTTATATTTTGATTTTTAATCAGAACACCTGATGCATCCCGTGCCACAGCCTGGTAATTGAAAGCCTGTGGAACCTGTGCATTTATCTGGCCTATGATAATTATCATAGCAAATAAAAAAGTAATTATTGTTTTTTTCATATTCTGTTTTTTAATTTTTAAACAAGCTGATCATCTTTTCATTTAAATGATAATATATTCTGCCCGCATAACCCGCCAAAACAGGAATCCACTAAAGTCAAAAAATGTTGTGAATTTAAAATACAGGATATCAATAATCATAAATGAAGCACTTAGAATAATTCATATTTCTTTAAAGAAATACAGTTGGCTACAAAACTAATCATATTTTTATTTACTAAAAGATTAAATTTATTAATTTTTGGGGCTTATTATTCCTGTAATAAAATACCGACATCGTTAATGAAATTGCATCCTGGAGAGAGTGAATGTTATTTTTGCGACCAAATTTAAGGAAGCCCTATTTAATTATAAACTTCTGAATAAGGCTATTATCCTTGGAAAGAAGTTGTATAAAGTAGAGTCCCGGATTAAACAAATCACCGTTTAGAATAAACTGCTGCGTTTGTTCGGAGTTTTTCTTAATATCATTATTGTATACAAGTTTACCTGCAGCATCGAAAATACTGAGAGAATAATCATCAATTAAATGTGATACTGTCATGTAAACTTCACCATTAGCGAATGATAAATTAAGAGCTATCTGGTCTTCAGAATTTTTGCAAGAAGAATTAATGATGGCTGACGATGTGGAAGTTCCATCGAAGTCAGTCTGCTTAATACGATAATATGTGATCCCAGAATAGGGATTATCATCAGTATAAGAATAACTAATATAACTGTTACTATTTCCGGCACCGGTAATTGTTGCAAGATTTTCAAATTGCGTGGCATCCGCGCTTTTTTCAATAGTGAAGTAGTCGTTATTGGTTTCTGAAGCCGTTGCCCATACAATTTTGGTTTTGCTGTCCTTGCATTCAACATTGAAAAGGACTAACTCAACAGGCATTGATCCACCTTCTAATAATAAGATGATATTTGAAAACTGTGTTAATCCAACAGCTTTCACCGCTGCAACACCGGGACCGGAAATAACATTTGATCCAGTATTATTAAATGTTCCAGCACTCCCACCGTTTCCATCATTCCAGAAAGAACCACCTGCATCCCAACGCTGCATAGCAAGTTTAGGGTTTGAACCGGTCGTGGTGTTCTCAGAACCCCTGTATGTATATGATACATCAGCAGTAACTGCAGCAGAGGGTGTTATATTCCACCATCTGTCAATAACTGTAGTTATTGAACTATTTACCCCTTCAATACAATTCATATCCGCTACACCAGTTGCCCATGGCGTATTATCATTAATGAGGGTTGTACGGGTGGAAATTGAAATATTTGAACTGCTTGAAGTTATTTTATTAAAAGTTACAGGTATGTATGTCCCATCATCGGCGCCAAATGGGTAAATGAAATTTCCGGATGTTACTCCGCAATTCCATGCAATAATGCTGTTGTTTGTGGCAGCATTCTGCTCGCTTACAATATATCCGGTTTGAGTTGTACCATCCCTGGCAATCGCTGTTTTCGAAGAGCTGTTGATAGTAAGGGTATATCCATTTAATTTTAATGCACCGTTGCTCAATATTAAATAAGGTACGCCATTCGAAGGCGGATTTCCAGTATTATAATTAATTGTGCGGGCAGCATGCAAGGTAACCCCATTGGCTACGCCACTGCTATTATCAATTTCCACATAAGAGGGACTGTCAGAAATAGATAATGGAAACTCATAATTGCTGGTCGTTTGAGGAATGCTGCCATTATAATTTAATATGGCATTACCTTGATATTTTAAGTTGTTTCCTGAAATAGAACCTGTTGTTTCCTGGTAAATGAATTGGCTATTGGTAGTATTTGTGAAAGTACCTCCATTTTTTATTGGTCCATTGTCAATAATAATGTTGTTGTTAATATAAGAAGTAATACGGCCGGACTGGGTTGAAGTAATTAACCCATCAACATTTGATGGAGTCCACATATTCCCGTTTATTATTATACCATTATTTATAACCTGGGCATAAAGCACCCCATTTGCTTTATTTGCCAAAGCTCTCAAACATCCATCAATTCCAAGAGTAAAGGTTGCTCCGGCTGTATTGGTAAATACAACACCATTATCAAGTGTGGTACACCAGTTTTCATTGTAAGTGCCGGCATTGGTTGCTGGACCTGTTCCGTTTACCCCAACATTCCCTGAATTATTAAGTGTTGCATTACTGTAATTTGCAAATTCACCGGAAATATCGGTATTAGCTCTTTTAAAAGTATTATTGTAAAGAGCATAATTGTAACAATTATTAAGTTCCAGATATGAACGATAATTACCAGCAGCAGTAAGATTTACGCCAATATTGTTTATTATATTGTAATTTGTAAATATAGAAGCTTTCGATGCGCTTGCATTAAAACCACCATAATAATTGGTTGTCGCGCTAACGCCGTCCCAGTAATAACCTCCTCCGCTATTATTTATAGTTCCATAATTTATAACTTTAGAACCGGCATTGGTATTGGAGATGCTTATAACACCGGTCGCATTAACGGTTATTGTACCATTATTAATAAGTGTAGCGCCATCAATATAAATACCCTTACCATCCCATGAAGTAATTGATGTGCCTCCTGCACTGCAGGAAAGTGTTCCATTATTAATAAGAGAATAACCGATACCATAGGTTATGATAAAGTTAACATCTGTTAAAATGCCACCTGCATCAACAACAGTATTTGGTGCTGTAATGTTGGCATCAACGGTAATTGTGTGTCCGTTACAAATTTCAACAGAACAGGCATTAGCGCTTGTAGGATAAGCGGCAGCCGGATTCCATGCTCCGCCTCCAATACTTACAAGCCAATTTGCAATTGTTGTCCAGTTTCCTGTAGCATTGGATTTATATGCATTCCCACCACATGAATTTGTAGTGGTAAAACTCCAAACCGTCCCGCTGCATCCTGATGAACTGCAGCTGCTGTTTTTGGGAATTACATACCAATAATATGTTGTGTTTATATTTAAAATAGGTGAGAAAGAAGTTGTATTTACATTTATATAAAATGAAGGTGTAGGGCTGGTGCCAAAATAGACATCGTAATTTGTTGCCCCGCTAACAGAAGACCAGCTTAATATTTGTGCTAAACTTACGCCGGTTGCAGCATTTGCGGGAATTGGAGTAGTTGCACATGAATTAAGAGCTGCATTAACGGTAACCGGAGTAGAAGCTGTTGCAGTGCAACCTTCGCTGTTAGTAATCGTGATTGTATACGTCCCGGTCATTGCAACCGTGGCGGTTGAGGTAACAGTTGGATTTTGAGTTGAACTGCTGTAACCAACCGGCCCGCTCCATTGATAGCTTGTCATATACGCCGGCCCGCCTGTTAAGGTTAATGTCCCATTTTCACATATAGGCGAATTGGATGACGCATAAGCATAAGGGGCAGTGTTAACAATGCCGGTTGATGATACGGCATTACTCCAACAGCTGCCATTATAAGATCGGATATACATTATATATACTCCTGCCGTAGTATTTGTTGTATAAGTAGGATTTGAATTTGCAGTAGAGGTACCATTTGCGGTAGTTTGCCAGTAACAAGTACCTGCACCAGAAGGGCAAGCCCCCATTGTAAATGTTACACCGGTACCTGCACATTGTGGACTATTGCTACTTATTGCTCCTGGATCTGCTGGTGCAGTATTGACAGTTAAATTGGCAGTATTTGATGTAACAGATTGACCACATCCAACAACACTAACAACACACCTGTATCTGTAATTAGTAACTGAAGTTGTTGCTCCAGTCAGGTTAAGGGTAGCAGTATTCCAACTGCTGTATGTGACACCAGCATCCATTCCACCACTTGTTATATCTGCAAAAGTCCCGGTATTAGGATCACGCTGCCATTTGTAAGTAATAGTAGGTGAGCCTGATGCAATAATAGAAAATGTTATGTTATTACCTGCACAAATAGAAGCATTAGATGGTTGGCTACTAATTGAAAGAGGAAGACAATAAGTTATTGTTATATATCCTTTGGCTCCGTTACCACCAGCACGGTCAGTTGTGCTGTTTGCTTTTCCTCCAGATCCTGCGCCCCCATATATTGAGCCATTAGACCCGGCAGTGCTGTTTGCAACACCATTTGCGCCAGGTCCGCCATTTAAATTTTTGGCTGCTCCACCAGTTCCTGTTACGGCATTGTTGCCTGCACCTGTAGATCCTGCTCCACTTCCACCAGCACCACCAGGTGT
>Ga0224524_1000937_pt1 | contig 9727 bp, 5 predicted proteins | sample CFST75metaG_FD_179895 | JGI IMG/M metagenome (GOLD analysis project Ga0224524, IMG submission 179895) | Peat soil microbial communities from Stordalen Mire, Sweden - C.F.S.T75 | ecosystem: Environmental > Terrestrial > Soil > Wetlands > Peat | place: Sweden: Norrbotten County, Stordalen Mire... | reverse complement strand
CTATTAATAGCATATTATAAAAAGGCTCTAAAGTAAACAAAAAACCCGCCAAATAAACGACGGGTTTAACTCTAACTTATTTTTTTCTATTTTTTAAAATATTTTTTTATATTTTTAAACATTTTTCTAAGCTCATCGGGAGATTTACTTATCACCCCATAATCGCCCCGTTCTCTAGAAGAAGAACTTTCTACTTTCTCTAGATTGAAGATACTGTCGTCACCGTCATTGCCTTCATTCCATAAGCGATAGTCCTCGTAATCCCATCCCTCTTGGTCAGAATCATGCCAATTCCAGTCTTCGCGAAGCTCTCCTCCTTTAAATATTTCTCCAGTATCATCTTTAAATTCAAGATAAGTGAGATTACTAAAGGTGTCATCAACCTGTCTGCTAATTATGTGCGAATTAATTATATACACACATTCCTTTGCAATCTGGTTAAAGGCTTCCTGATCTTCAGCTTTTTTAAGTAATCCGTCAGGTAGCTTGATAAATGCTTTTTTGGGAAGAACCATGTCTTGGTAAATCTTTAGAGCGACAATTGTATCATCGAAATATTGATTTTCGCCTCCGGCAAAATCTAGTCCAGCATTTGTTAAATACTTCCAGGCTTTGGCTTTGGCCGTAACTTTACAAACCTTTCTTTGATCAGGAGAAGCGATTAAAACTTTTAATAAAACCAAAATGATTTCAAACGATCTGCCATGAGCTGCCAATAAAGCGGCTTTTATATCCAATGAAGTAACAACGGTCATCTCATTTATCGCGGACAATAAGCGGATAATTAACCCTTTTTCTTTAAGGATAAGATTAACCGTTTCCTTGCCAAAACGATTTTTTACGGCTTCATAAAGGATGTCGAATTTCTTCTTTTTATCCTCTCTGATTTGTTTGCCCTTACAATTATGCTCAGACATACGCCCTTCTTCACCCGTATTTATCTCAAATCGGTCAAAGGAATAATCATATATCTTTTCACTATATGACTGGGAGTTACACCAGCTTTCTTGACGATTTATAGAAAGGTGAAAACCTTCTTTATAAAAAACATCAATCAAGCCGAAAGCGTCAAAAGAGCCACAATAAACTCTGCCATCCTTGAGAACCACTCTTTTTGCAACCGCATAGAACTTAATATTTTCACCCCTAATTGGACTGTTATTTAAACTACGATCAACTTGTCCAACATAAAGTGTTCTCAAGGCCGAATCTCCACCTATTAAATAATTTTTGGGACAGCTATAAGATGGGGATTGCGTACACACAGCGATAACTCTCTCGGCGTTAAGATTATTGATATTGGAAAGAACTTCCCTCATTTGTCTTAACTTTCCGTACGAATAACTTTGAGCCCATTCCGATGCTTCAGCATATTCCTGTTCGGCTTTTAATATTGCCAGATTCAATCCTTCTTCGGTAAATTTTAAACCAATTTCCTGACGTTTTTTAGCAGCTGCTTCTTCAGGCTGACTCATTTTTTGTTCAATTAAAACTTGCTCATCTAGGTTTTCTGTTTTCATTTTTTTCACCCCACCTGGATAGGGATTTGAAATATTCCAGGCATTAAATCCGTCTTACACGGCAGCAGCTATTTGTCTTATTCGTCTCCTGGCCAGTAAGCCTACATCGAATATTAACTTATGGAGAGTACTATCGCTTAGCGATTTCCTTGACAAGAGCGTTCAAAAAATTTGCTAATAATAAAGTATAAACAGATTTTCTAGACGCTCTTGTCAAAATATTTTATTTTAAAAGTGCTTATTTTTTGTTATAAAATTATATAACATTTTATAATATTTGTCAATAGCAACAGGTAATGTGCACACCTATTGCGGTTTTCATAAAATACACAAAAAACCCGCCAATAATCTGTAGGACGGAGTAAAGACATATTTAAAGGAGAGAGTTTTATTTAAATATGTTTGTTTACTTGTCCGCTCTACAGGTTGCTGGCGAGTTTTAAGCATTTGTAAGTTTATTTCTCTTCTAAGCATCTTATTTATAATAGGGTGCTTGGGAAAGAAACCGACGCGTGAACTTGCGTCGGTTTTTGAACTTTTTTATATTTTAGATGAACAAAATTTCGCCACTGTTCGTCTTGCTCCCTTATAGCTTAGGGTTAGCTCTTATTTTTAAAACAACCAACCAATAGATAAAAATTCCGAAAAAGCTTTCTTAACTTCTCCTGAATATTCTCCGTTTAATACCAACAAGGCGGCGGCAATATTCAACGCCTTAAGTTGCTTGTTTTTTGATCCTTGTTCCGGAAATTTTTCAATGACCGAAACCATATCTTCCACTTTAAGCCCGAGTTTCATTATCTCTATCACTGCTGATAGGACAAACTTGCCGTGGCTGAATTTGCGGACAATCTTTCTAGAAACGCTTGGAGAAATTCCAAGATTTTTAGCTGCACAAATCAAATTATATATTGATTCGCCATAGGCTAAAATCTTTTTTCTCTCTTCTATTTCCTTGGCTTGAAGATTTTTTTCCTCCAAGGAAAGCAGGTTCCAGTTATAGATTTTCCTTTCTCCCAGACTTTCCAGCCCGATATTATAATAGGCTTGTTTTAGTTTTAGGAAAAAGGCAGTTTTAGTTTTTTCGGAACGAAAAGAAAAAAGTCTAATTCCTTTTAGTTCTTCTTTTAGATGATAGCACCGGCCATCGAGGTTAGTCCTAAGCAAGAAAGAATTTTCTAGACCCGGAAACTCAAATTTGTCCCCAAATAACCAATCGAGTTCTTCAACCTTGTGAAAAATTTGCTGATCACTCTCACTCAGATAGCAACCACCAAAAATTTGATGATATCTAATTAATTCGCCGCTCTTAAGCAATAAACTAACATAGCTATCATAAACGCTAAAATCTTGGACGCTAAAATCGCCCCTTGAAAAAGCATCCTCTGTCTTAAGCATAAAGACCAGCTTTTCAAGTTCTTTCATAAACGACTCAAGGCTGACTGGCCGCTTGGTTTCTAGGTCTATGTAAATGATTAGCGCCTCTTTTTCGCAAAAACTCATGTCGAGTTTTTTGCTAGTCGAATATTCGTAAGAAACAAATGATCCGTCAGTACCGATTGAGGTAATAAGATCAATATATTTCTTAATACATTCAAGCTCTTGTTCGAGCGCAAGAATTGCTTCTTGGCTTTCGCCATTAATTCGGGCGCAACCAAGAGTATCTCGGCACTCTTCATATTTTTTTTCTGCCCTTTTAATCTGGATTGGCAGAGATTCCTCGCTACCAAAACAGGTGGTAATTTGGGCGGAATTTAATTCACAACCAGCCGGACAATGACTTGTCCAGGACCAGAAGGGAAATTTGTCCTGCATGTCCCACTTTCTGATCTTCACTACCCTGTTCCCCAAGGAAAAGGCATAGCAGGGGCGGCCAAGCAGCGCGCTTTGCGAGGAGGGTTCATATTCTCCATTTTGTTCTACTTTTTCCTCATCTTTAATCCGCGTGGACGAGATGAGAATCGTAGAATTTGCGTCCTGTTTTAGTAGAGAAATAAATTTCTCTAAAGCAGCAACGCTCCCCCCGAATCTTAAAAAATCATCAAGATTGAATATCGGCCATCTTCTTAGATAACAACCGAATTTTTCGTTCTCAACAAACTCCAGGGAGTTTGTTTTTTTGATTTTTTTTGCTTTCATTTTTTTGATTTTTTTTGTTTAAAACCATATTTATTTTTTAATTGATAAACATAGCTTTTCTTAATATCCGCGCTTCCCGGCGGTAAGGTGGAGCTCTTTGGCCACCAATTAAAGTTATTAGATTAATAATAAACTTAATTGGCAGTCAAAGATAAAAAATGAAAAAACTTTTTTGCTTCAATGTTTGATTGTTAATGTTCAAGAAATAAAGACGGATAAAAATAATATGATCAGGAGAGAGATGATGATAATAATATTTCTCTCCGTCTTCTTTTTCTCTTCTGAAAACACTATTTAAAAATAATGTTTTCGGAAATGAAGCGAACAGGATTGAACTGGCCTGTTCGCTATTTTTTGGAAGAGTTACGTCTGGCTCTTAGATATCTTCGGTCACTAATTCCAGGCGTGTAACGCGGACAAATTTAACAAACTTATAGTGGCGACCGTTATAAGTAAAAGTTTTTTCTTTTTGATCTTTTACCTCAATAACGTCTGCCTTAATCGGTTTTATACCAAGTTCGATAACCTTGGCCATTACCGACAACGGTGCTACCATTATTATTTCGTCGAATTTATTACGCCTTACATAATCCGCAATTTTTTCTGCGGAAATATATACTTCATGACCGACCATTTCTTCCAAAATCATATCCTCGCCAAAAATATTTTTGAGTATAGGAATTTGAAATTCCATCGGTCTGTGCCGTGAAAACCATAAAATTTTTTTCATGATTTATTTTTTTAGACTTCTCTTCTAAAGGCACCATTTAATAGTTTAATGATGGCTTTGGAAATGAAGCGAACAGGTCTGAACTGACCTGTTCGCAAATTTGAACTTAACGTGAACCCCACGCAGCTTTAAGAGCTTCAATCTGATCCGTGCTTGCTTCGGGGGTTAATTTATTTTCCTCCTTTTGCAATTTTTTCAGTTCTTCTCTTAAATTTTTTTCTTGATCAATGCGCAATTGCGGATTAACCACAATTACCGGTTTTCCATTCTTTAAAGAAATTTGAAAAGCTGGTTTACATGACCAAGTCTGTTTGGTTTGCGGCAATTCTTCTAGCCACGACCAATTCTGGCTATTAGCATTACAAATAAAAATTACCGGTTGATTATCATAATTTGAATAACCATCAACGGATTTTTTATTCTCAATACTGCCGCTAAATACTGCATCAGCGCATAGTTGTTTTCTGCCCTGAGGATCAAGCCCCTCGGAAAAATCAACCATTACACGGTTTGACAAATCTTGCTCGCGTTCAATAGCAGCAAGTTTCTTTTTTATCCCATTCATTTGAGCTAAAACAGAAAGCTCTTCTTGACTATAGCTGCCGCGATTGCGAATTTTTTTGGTGTGAATATTTTCAGTATTAATTTTTTTCACACCCATATTATTGAGCAGGGTCCAGGTATCAACTTTAAAATATATTTCTCCGTCTTCAAAAGTCAGAGAAACAATTTCTTCGCCGTCAATACAAGAACTTTTTATAACGTCGCCACTTTCCATGAATTCGAACTCATCGTCATAATCTGATCCACAATAATGGGTGCAATTATGCTCAAGTTCTGTACCACAGATTGGACAAGTTTTATATTCAGCCTCAAGTAAATCTTCTAAGCGCTGTAAATTTTGAATTAAATTATCAGCTTCAGAGATTATTTTTAAAGCTTTCTGGTAATCCTGATCGTTTGAATACAAGATTCGATTTACTTCTTGTAAACATGATCGGATTTTTTCATGCTCACTGGCATGGGCTTCCAAAACCTTTTGGCCTTTTAAAACTAATTGGCGATCGGAATCAGAACCACAAAGTTTTTCAACTATTAGTCGGCTATAATTTTCTGAGGCGATCATTGCAATTACGTTCGAAAAATAGCTTGTTGGTAACGATTTTTTCTGACCCTTAACTTGAGTTAAGGTATAAAAATCATTACCATCTTGAAATCCGCCAGTGAGCCACGCTATCATTTCAACCAACCCGTTACCGTTAGCTTGCGGCAAATATCGGAGAACTGATAGTGCGGTAGGTGAGAATTTTGATCCGAAAAATCCGTCTTCAGTTAGATAATACCAAGGGTATTTCCACTGATTTAGAATATTATTTTGAGTCCAGACATCAGGAACGTGGCTCAAATTATTTTTCAAAATCATTATTCCTAATTCAGCCTCAAGGGGCTGTGCGGCTAGCATTTTTTTAACAAGTTCGGCAAGGACCTTTTTATTTTCCATTGTTATGGACTTGTTAATTAATTGTTCGGCGGATTCATAAGGTACACAATCATCGCAAACCAAATGTCCATCCAAATAATTAATTTTTTTATGCTCACCACAGCGCTCACAAGTTTCTTCACTTCTGCATTTATTACATTTCGGATAATCATCCGTTTTTTGATCTTGTGCTAAAGCGATTCGCTCGCGGCCACATGAACATAGGGGCCACTTAACTTGTAATTGCTGTTGTACAAATCCTGAAAGCTTACCCCATTCTGTTTGGTAGGAAATATTTTCTTCCTGGCCATTCTTTATGAAATAAATTTCCAATTTTATTTGCCAATTAGGATCCCAGTTTGGCAGAAGCAAATTGCTTTTTGAAAGCGACTGCTCAATGCCACCAGCTCTGGTAATTTGGTAAATGTCCAAATCATTTCTGGTTTCCTGTTTATTTGCTTCGCGCCAATGGATTTCTCCATCTTCAATATATTCTTCGCAAATTGGAGTTTCTTTTATTTCAGTTTCGGTAACCGTTGATAAAGAAAAATCTGAACCCCAATCAATAGAATATTCCGTGCGCGTTTTTGCTTCTTCATTTCGGGCGACATCTTTCTCTAAAAATCTGCGCTCTCTTTCTCCTTCAACTGACTTTTGTAAAAGCCAATTGATTGAAAAAAGAACCAAACTAATAGTGCCGTCGCCATTGTCACGCCAGCTTTCCGAATATTCAACTGAGGCCGGAATTGCGCGATATAACATTTGTCCACGCGAATCATATTTTCCGGTTTCAATTAATTTAACGCGAGCCTGCTGTCCGACCGGCGCATTACTTGGCATAAACACCAAGTAATTATCACGACGGCCGAGACTATAGGTTGCAATTGGCTGGCCGGGTTTTTTGCCCTCTTCAACAAGAAGAACGGCAATAAGATTTTCTTTTTTTTCTTCCTGCTGTTCCATCACTTATTTTTTTGAGGGTTACAAATTGCGGAATATATTTTTTTCAGCTTCTTCCGCGGTAAAAGCTGAAACTTTTTCAATTTTGTCCGAGAATTCTTTGACGCTCGAATCGGAAGTAGAACTCATGTCACACAAAACAGTAATGACATTAACTTCATACTCCTTTTTGAACGTTTTAAATTCTTTTATGAACGTATCGCTCACTTCACATTCACCATCGGTAATAAAAGTAATGTCCGCTTTTTTAAGGCTATTACTTTTTATCATCTCCATAGCTTTGCGAAGTGGCGCTTCAAAATCAGTTCCGCCTCTTGAGTTAGACTCGACTAACTCTAACATTTGCTCGGCACTAATTTGGCCCTTAAGATAAGTTCTCTCGCACTTTACGCGCGTATCAAACAATATCCAGCCAAAATTTCTTTTCTGAAGCTTGGCATAATAAGCAAGCGATAATACCACCGCTTTAGCCCATTGTTGTTTTGCTCCATCCATTGAGCCAGAACCATCTTCGCAGACAATTACTGGTCCATGTCCAAGTTTTTGTTTAGTTTTCTGTCCGAAGAGCCGAAGCTCTCCGCGAGTCCAGCGCTGAAGCGCCTTTACTCGTAAAGTCGGAATAACCAAAGAGACTAATTCCGAGCGCTGGGCTCGTTTTAGGTCACGTCCGGTTTCAATACTTGTAATCCGTGCGCCCTCACCTTCAGCTTTTGATTTAGCTTTGCGAGCGGCAATTTTCCGAATCCGTCCTAAAAGTTCGGCGAACTTTTTGAACGAAGCATTTTTCTTCATCTTTTCAAGAATTCCTAATGCTTCAGGAATTCCCTGACGACAAAGTTCACCAGAATCAAGACCCCAAGATTCAATCGTATCGGATACTTCCTCAACTTTTGCTTGAGCGTCTTTAATGGCCTGTAAACCGATACGAGCCAATTCGCGCATTTTATCTTGCGCGGCCTGACTATTTGGTTGACCCATTAAACTATTGGCCAGTGCTTCCGCTTTTGCCTTAGCTTCGTCAGCTTTCGCTTGTGAAGCTTTAACATCGGCCTGTGCCTGAACAGCATTTTTAGCTAACTCATTAGCCAGATTTTTTGCTTGTTCCGGGCTCATGCCTGAAGCTTGCCCACCTTGACCTTGGCCTGGTTTTCCCTGACCGGGTTTGCCTTGGCCGGGTTTTCCTTGGCCTTGTGGTTGGCTATCAGATGCTTGATCTGATTGGCCATCACCCTGACCTTCACCTTGACCTTGTCCATTAGCGGCATCAGCTAATTGTTGAGAGGCGTTAGCCATCGCTTGCGCTTGGTCAGCTTGCTTACTCAAATTATTAGCTTCTTGCTGTGCTTGACTCAACTCTTGGAGTTTTTCTTTGTCTTTAGCGGGAATCATTCCAATAACGCTTTCGCTCATTGAAATTGTTCCCAAGACTGATTGCAACTCTTTAAATTGAGTATTGGAATGAAGCTCTTGATAGGCGGATGAATTAAGGGCCTGTCCTAAAAGTTCTTTCCAATAACGGCGGTCGGGAGCGACCTCTTCTTTTACGTTTGGTTCTGGTGACCAAAGCGTATGATAGAGATCCAACATTGATCCTTCGATTCCTGGCAAAGACTCACGTCCTTGTTCTTCCAGATCAGGAATTGAGGGAATAGTTTCACGGTGGCGAAGAAAACGTAATGCCTGAAAAGCATCCGCATCAGTCACCGCCAGATTTAATAAATCTTGCCGCGTGACCGGCTTTAGCTTTTGAGTCATTAGGATCCTCCTTTTTTAACGCCGGTTACTACGGCGATAATTTCCTGTTTTAGATTTTCAACCTGTTGCGTTAGGGCGGTAACAGCCTTACGCATTTCACTATCTGTAGCTTCGCCTTCTAAACGTTTCAGCTCGCTAACAGCACTTTCGCACTGTGTTAGAGCTTCAACGCCTTTGCCACGATTACCAGCTAAAACTAAATTAACGACCCCGTTTGGAGAGAGGAGAGCGTCAACTAATTCTTGAGCATCGGTTAAAGGCGTCCGTGTATACGGGGCCAGTTTAGCTTTAATGGTGCCAATCTGTTCTGGCGTATCCCAGAGTAACCACTCCAGAATTGCCAAATCGGATTTAGCGACTTTTGTTCGACCGTTTAATAAGGCGTTAGCCTGCAAAACGTCGAATACTCGTCCGAATCTTCGATCATCATCCCATGCCCACTGAAAATCAGCGGCTGAATCATTAATAAGTTCCTGATAAATATCAAGAACAATATTAATAATTTCGTCCGGTATTTCAACGCTCGGGCGGAGCTGACGAAGTTCTTTTACTTCATCCAGGGTTAACTGAACAGAAGTTTTAGAACTGTTAGCACGGTCGCGGCGCAAACGCGCTTTGACCAGATTAATTTTATTTGTCCGGTCCAAAGAATTAACCAGAACGCGAATGGTCATACGTGACCAAGCGGCGCCAAGGTTTCCTTCCGGATCCGGTAGTTCATTCGAGGCAGCTAAAAACGCTAAAAGTGGCGTCTTAACTAATTGCCCCTCATGGCGGACTCCATCCCCCTTTGATAAATCGAGGGTGGTCTGCAAAACGCGAGGTTCTGCTTTCCAAATTTCATCCGCGAATAAAATATGGGCAAGTGCGGCACGACCGAGTGTGTCGGATGTGCGAATACTTTTGCCCCCGTTAGCCGTCGGCACTTCTTCAATTGAAGTACTTTCAACTAATAATTGCTCGGCCGAAACAATCATCGGCATCAATGCATCATAAAATATGCATCCGCCAATGTGACTGGCCATTCCCTGAACGACACCCGTTTTATCAATTCCGGGTGACCCCAGGAAGAATGCGGGACGTCCACTGATTAGCGACAACCATGTGGCTTTTACCACTTCGTTGCGCTGGATGTGACTATCA
>Ga0224524_1000936_pt1 | contig 9728 bp, 7 predicted proteins | sample CFST75metaG_FD_179895 | JGI IMG/M metagenome (GOLD analysis project Ga0224524, IMG submission 179895) | Peat soil microbial communities from Stordalen Mire, Sweden - C.F.S.T75 | ecosystem: Environmental > Terrestrial > Soil > Wetlands > Peat | place: Sweden: Norrbotten County, Stordalen Mire... | reverse complement strand
ATGGTTTTTGATGAAGTCATCGTAAATGTCGATATCGATAAAGTGCTTTACAAATTCGGTTTTATCCGTTTTCTTCCGAAGGTCGGCATCCGAACTATGATCGGCCAGAATTGGAGCCCATGCCTTTAGCTGATGGATTTCTGCGGGGAAAAAATCGACACATGAAGAATTGATTTTATAGTGAGCTTTTTCGCCCCAGCTGCACAAGCCAACCAAAAGCACCAGAAGAATTGAGTAACGGATCAACGATAAGTTCATAGAAAGTGTTTAATGAATATCAAATTAAGCCATAAAATCGATGCGCATCGAATACAAAAAAAGAAAATCATTCCAAAATTGCCTGCAAGAATACCACATTTCGATCATTTCCCCCATCTTTGAATAATCAATCTCAACAACGCATCATGTACAAGCGAATTCTGATCCTACTGCTGTTTTCACAAGTCCTCTTTTGGGGTGGATGTTCCGGAAAGCAGTCGGGAAACACATTGGCAAAACAAGCGGTGATCGATCGAACAGATTCGTGCCAGTTAAGCCCTCAGCATACCTATCAGATTTTCATCCCGGCTGTTGACAAGTCCTGTACCAATTGGCCGGTCATGATCCTTATCGACCCGCATGGAGATGGGAAATATGCCATTGAACAATTTAAAGAGGCGGCAAAAAAATACCCAGTTATTCTGGTTGCTTCCAATCTGATCAAAAACAATTACAGCGGCTACATTCAATCGATCGACGAATTGATTGCGGATGTTAAAAGCAAGTATCCGGTCGGAAATACAATTTACATCAGCGGTTTTTCGGGTGGTGCGCGCATGGCCATCGATTATGCGACCAACCATCGTGTAAATGGGATCATCGCCTGCGGAGCACTTGCCCAGCATGAACAAATAACAGCCGTCCGTTGCCCGTTAATGGCGATCGTTGGGTTAGACGATTTTAATTTTATTGAAGCAGCGCAATACGTGGTTGACCCTCTAAGCATCCCACAAAACTTGCTGATTGAACTGACCAACGCTTCACACTCGTGGCCCGAAAAAGGGTTATTGACCCGGGCGATGGGATATTTGCAATTATCATCAGGTGAATCAAATACTTGTTTCAGTACAAAATCGCTGGTTAAAGCATACGTGGCTGAACAAAAATCGTGTATCGATTCGTTCATTCGTTCAAAAGAAGCGCTCAAAGCAGCAATGGTTGCCCGTAACATGGCCATTTCAAAAACATTTGAAAAGAGTAGTTCTTTTCAACCGATTTATGCAAAGTTGATTGAAGGTAATGAATGCATTCAACAGCAGGAAAAACTTTCAGTAAGCCTCCGTTTCGAGAATGAAGTCAGACAAGCCTATTTCAAGGCCTTGCATCAAAAAGATTCACTTTGGTGGAGAAACGAGATTACTAGCCTGAATTCGAAGATCGAATCGGAACCAAACCTATACAGCCAAATGGCTTTCAGGCGAATCAAAGGTTTTCTGGGGATCGTTTGCTATTCGTTAAGTAACCAGTATGTCGCTGGTAAAGACACCGAAAAACTGGAACAAATACTTGCGGTTTACCGGATGGTTGAACCCAACAACGCGGATATGCTCAACTTTTCGGCAGCTCTGGAAAAGATGAAAGGCAGTACGAAACGAAAATGAGCAAATAGCTGTTTTAGGAGTTATCGGTTGATTCTTTTTCCCATAGGATTTTCCCTTCTGACAAAAAACCATCCTCGACATTAAATTTGTCAAGTGAGCCCGCCTGATTTTGTATGCACAAAAAAGTTAAAGGATTCTCCGAATTATTCCGATAGGTTCTTTTGCCATTCGGCGAAATACATATTACAGAACCTTCCGAAACATCGAAGACCGCATCGTCAACCTGGAATTGTCCCGAACCTTTTAAAAACACATAAATCTCCTCGTGATTTTTATGTTGATGAATAAATGGAATTTCTGTCTTTGGTGGAATTACCGTAAATGATATCTCCGCACCGGTCGACTTAAGGATTTCTCCAATAAATATTTTTCCTTTTACTTCCTGATGCCGTTTCGGATGAATGTATGAACAATCCATTAATTGATCAATTGGGCCCAAATCAATTGCAGTATGATTTATTCCTTCGGATTTGATTTTTACACTTTTCATTTTTCGTGTTTTTTATAGTTTGAAATTGTACGTAAAATGCAATGGAATCAACCTGAATACGCCGGACTTTGCAACTCGTTCGTTATGAATGCAGCCATTCATGTTGAAAAAACTCTCAAAATAATCGGATCAGGATCCCTTTTTTCGGGGCAGGCTAAAATAGAAAGTTGACCCATTTCCAGGGGTGCTTTTCACCCAAATAGTTCCTCCATTTTTCTCAAGGAAGTCCAAACACAGGCTCAGCCCCAACCCGGTACCCTTTTCTCCCTTTGTACCTTCGGTCGAAATTACTTTGTCTAATTTGAAAAGGTTCGAGATTTGTTCGCTGGTCATGCCCACGCCCTGATCGGCAATGGAGCATATTTCGTTATCATTGTCGTCAACCAGTTCAATTTTTATAGGATCGTTTTCGGATGAGAACTTAATTGCATTGGTAATCAGGTTACGAAGAACAGTCTCGATCATTTGCATATCGGCAAATATGATTACTTCCTTTTCTTCATCAAAAATAAGCTTGATGTTTTTCACCATGGCAAAATCGTCTAATAATGATATTACCCGGTAAATCTGATTGGTCAGATTGTAGAAGGAAGGAGTAATTTTTATCCGGTTTAATTGGCTACTGCTCCACATCAGAAGGTTTTCAAGCAAACTGTATATTTTTTCAGTTGAAGAATGTATGTTCCGAATTAATTCTTTTTGCTCATCCTTATTAAACTGATATTCTTCGTCGATCAACAACGACGATAGTCCAATAATGGTTCCGAAAGGATTTTTTAAATCGTGGGCAATGATCGAGAAAAATTTGTCTTTCGAGATGTTGAGTTCATCAAGCTGAACATTTTTCTTAATTAAGAGGGTATTTGCTTCCTCAAGTTCCTGTGTACGTTGCTTTACCAGCTCCGAAAGTTGCTTCTGCACGTTCCGGTAAACCCTTAATCGGAACTTGAACAAACGATAAATCAGGAAAACGATTAAGAAAGCAACCAAAATTCGGAACCACCAGGTTTGCCACCAGGGAGGCAGAACAGTGATCTGTAACGAAACGCCTTCCTCATTCCAGGTGTCATCGTTATTTGAAGCCTTTACTCTGAAAGTATATTTCCCCGGATCAAGGTTTGTATAGGTAGCTCCTCTTACAAAGCCTACATAATTCCAATCTTTATCGAACCCCTCCAGTTTATAGGCGTATTGATTCTTTTCGCTGAAGATAAAGTTTAAAGCAACATACTTAAAAGTTATAAAAGATTGATTATGGGTTAACACAATTTCTTTTACTTGCGAAATGTGTTTGCTCAGAGGTGATCCTTTTTCCCCAATAGCAACAGGCTTGTTAAAGATTAAAAAATCAGTGAGATGAACTGGAGGTACAAAGCTATTTTCTTTAATATTGTCGGGGAAAAATACATTGAAACCATTTAATCCGCCAAAATACATTTCTCCGGTCGAGCTCTTTAAATAGGCCCAGCGGTTAAAAACTTTACCCTGCAAACCATCCTGAACGGTAAAATTTTTGAACCTGATTTTTAGTTTCCCGTCATCCGTATCATTTGATTCGATTGTTGCCTTTGAAATGCCGGCAAAAGTACTAATCCAAAGATTTCCAAGCCCATCTTCCAGTATACCCACGACCGAATTATCTGGTAACCCTTGTTCTTTCAGATAATGTGTAAATGACTTGGTTTTAGGATTGAAAAGATTTAATCCGCAGCCGTCGCCGCCAACCCATAAACGCTTTTTACTATCTTCAAAAACTACGTTTATGGAAAGGTTAATCAAACTGGTGCTATCTTGATCGTTATGCACAAAACTTTCCATTTTGCCCGAATCATGATTAATTTTTACCAACCCATAAGTTTCGGACGAAATCCATAAATTATTATGCGAATCGCTTGTAATACACCTTATTGAATTGTAACTAGCAGGTTCTTTTGAAAGCTCTACCGGCTTGAATTTATCAGTAACCGGATCGAGCTTGTACAATCCGGTGGAAAAATTCCCTACCCAAACTTCATCGTTGTTGCTAACATAAATATTGAATATACTATTGCTATTCAAATTGTTTTTATCGACAAAGTCGTATTTTTTCTTTAGAATTAAGTTGTCGCCTTCAATTTTGAAATAGTTTAATCCTCCCTGCCACATACCTGCCCACAAACCACCTTTATGATCGGCTTTAATTGCCAAAACCTTGTCGTTGGTTAAGGTTCGCGAATCGTTAAGGTTGCTCCTGAAATTGCTGAATTTTTTCGTCTTTGGATTAAATTTATTAATACCACCACCATCGGTTGATATCCAGATGTTTCCACCCTGATCTTCGGTAAAACAGGTAACCGAACTGCCGAATAAAGAATTTTTATCCTGAGATTCCTGCTTGTAATGGATAAATCGTTCAAAACGCTTGTCGTAGCAGCTAACCCCGCCACCCCAGCAAGCAATCCAGATAATACCATCACGACTTATGTATATTTCTTGTATAGAATTGCTTAATAAAGAGTTATCCAATTGTGATGAGGTATAGTTGCTAAATATTTTGGTGTCGGGATCGAACACTTTTATGCCACTTCCAATGGTGCCAATAAATATTTTTCCATCCTTGTTTTGGGCAATCGTCGTAACATTGTTGTTATTAAATGATTTATCGTTGTTGATGTTTTTATAACTCGAAATTAATTTCCCTTGCTTGTTAAGAACATCAATGCCCATTGTATAATAACCAATCCAAAGATTGTCGTGATTGTCGATCAGTAAGCAGTTAATATTGTTATCTGTTAATTTGTAAAGTGGATCTTTTGTACCATACTTAATCGTTGAATTTGTTTCAGGATTGTATTTGATAAGGCCATAATCTTTGGCATATAAAAACGAAAACCAAAGCATTCCATTTTTATCCTGGCAGATACCCGTACATTCTGCTATTTTATCGGATGAGTTTATTTTCGTTTTTATATGTTGAGTAAAACGGTTGGTTTTTCTATCAAATAAATAGATTCCAAAATAACATCCAAGCCACAATCTTCCACTGTTATCTTCGAATATCTGGCATATCCCATTGTTTATGTTTTGATTGTTATTGTCAATCATGGAAATTTTTTCGAAGTTGTTTTTATCCCGGTTATACCGGCATAATCCGGTTCGCATTCCAATCCACAGATTATTCAGTTTGTCTTCGTAGATACAATTGATGTAGTTATAAGGGATTGAAGTTGTATCTTTCTTGTCGTTTTTATACACCGTAAAACCAATGCCATCAAATTTATTCAAGCCATCCGCAGTCCCAATCCATTGGAATCCATCATGATCCTGACAAAAACACTTTACATCGCCATGCGACAAACCCATACCGGTTGTCAGATTATGAAAAGATAATTTCTCATTTTCGGCAATCGTGCAAAATGTAGAAAGTATCAATATAATGAAAATAAGTATCTTTCTCATTACTGAAAATTTTTCAGGAAGATATTTAATAAATTTGAAAAAAGCCTTAACAAAACAGAATAAAAAAGAAAAAGAAAAAACAGGAAGCGTTGTAAAATAACGCCTTACAAAGCTCACCCGGTTGATCATTATATTAAGAGGTACAGGCCAATCTATTGGTATATGAGCGTTTACCAATAAAAAAGGTGTCCATTTAACAGACACCTTTTTGTAAGAATTTGGAGGTCAGTGGCGGATTCGAACCGCCGTACACGGTTTTGCAGACCGCTGCCTAACCACTCGGCCAACCGACCAAAACATGGTTTTTCCCTTTTGGGTGCGCAAAGATAACAAAAAAACATCCCAACCTCCAAGAAAATTTAATTCGTCGGATGACTTCAACCTGAAAGCGGACTTTTGGATCAAAAAAATCTGGATTTCGGAAGAATTCCTACCGAATCATTATCTTTGCCGATCATATCCATATCATGAACGAGATGTTAAATAAAATCAAGGCATTAAAAGAAGAGATTGAAAAGGTTTCGGTTTCGGCCAAAGAAGATGTTGAAGAACTCCGTATTAAATATATCAGCAAAAAAGGTTTGGTTGGACAGCTTTTTAACGAATTTAAAGATGTACCTGCCGAACTAAAAAAAGAAGTCGGACAAGCCATTAACGAGTTGAAGGAATTGGCTGTCAATAAGATGAACGAACTACGAGATGGTTTTGAGGGAGCCGATCAAGGTGAATCGAACCTCGACCTGACCATGCCTGGAGAACCAGTAACACTTGGAAGCCGGCATCCGTTATCGATTGTTAAAAACGAAATGATCGACATCTTTACTCGTCTTGGCTTTACAATTGCTGAAGGACCCGAAATTGAAGATGACTGGCATGTTTTTTCAGCCCTTAATTTTCCGCCCGAACATCCGGCGCGTGATATGCAGGATACTTTCTTCATCGAGAAAAATCCGGATGTACTGCTCCGGACGCACACTTCGAGCGTACAAATCCGTGTCATGGAAAAGACTCAGCCGCCTATCCGGGCTATTTTCCCCGGACGTGTTTTCAGGAACGAAGCCATCTCAGCCCGTTCGCACTGTATTTTCCATCAGATTGAAGGTTTATATGTTGATGAAAATGTGTCGTTTGCCGATCTGAAACAGACTTTGCTGTATTTTGCCCGCGAACTTTTTGGCGAAAAAACTCAAATCCGGCTTCGTCCTTCCTATTTCCCTTTTACCGAACCATCGGCCGAAATGGATGTCAGTTGCTCGATTTGCGGAGGCAAAGGATGCAACGTTTGTAAATATACGGGCTGGCTCGAGATTCTGGGCTGCGGAATGGTCGATCCCAATGTTTTGGAAGCCTGCAACATCGACAGTAAAAAATATACCGGGTTCGCTTTTGGAATGGGAATCGAACGAATTACGATGCTGAAGTATGGGATCAAGGATATCCGTCATTTCTTCGAAAACGATGTCAGGTTCCTGAAACAGTTTGAATCGGCAAACTAATATTGTCAATTGGTAGTCATTGATTTAGATTCAATAACAATCCATTTCAAAAACAAATAGAAAATTGTCATTAGTCATTTGGAAATGTGGAACTTAATATATTATTTTTCTAAAGACCAATGAACTTTTTCCTGTTAATTAAGAATCATTTAGTTGTCATTTATATGAAAAAATCCCGGTTCTGATTGAACCGGGATTTTTTTTGAGCTCCTTTCTGATGTTTCATTCATGAAAAACCAAAATGGGGATTTGTGTATGCAATACCAGTTTGCGGGCAATGCTGGGGTTAAAGAACCGGGTCAGTAAATTTCGCCGATGGGTTGTTAAAGCCAATGCATCAATTTTGTTTTCCTGAATAAAATGATCAATAGCTTCAGGAAGATTTTTGTTTTGTACCAGCCGACAGTCAAAAGCTGTGTTTGGATATTTTTCGCACAATGCTTCCCGCATTCCCTCAAGCATCGCCTCATCCAACTCACCGCTGTTTCCCTGATTAACATGAAGACAAATTACCTTGCATTCGAAAGGTTTCATCAGCTTGAGCAGACTATCCAACGCAATAAAATCGTGCGCTTCAAAATTGGTGGCGTAAACCACAGTTTTGAAGTTTTTAAACCCATCGTCCGGAGTATTTTCGGGAATAGCCAATACCGGAACTTTGGTATTAAAAATGACACCGGCAGTGGTCGATCCGATCAGGTCGCCCGATTGGGCATCACTGCCCCGAATTCCCATTACAACAATTTTAGGTGGATGAATCCGAATGTAGGAAAGGATATCATCGTCGGCTTCACCAACTTTGACAATGTATTCAGGTCGGGCTTCTTTCCAGCGTTCCGGGTCAATTACATCCGTCAGTTTGGTTAAAAATTCTTCAAATTTCTGGCTGGTAATCTTCTCTGTCATTTCATAATTCAGGAATAACGCTGAATCATAAACTATTACATCCGAATAGGGTATTGTCAGGAATTCGGGCATTGGACTGGAGTGATACAACACCATTTTCGATCCAAGTTTTTCGGCAATGTCAAATCCAACGATGGCAGCTTTCAGTGAATAGTTCGAAAAATCGATTGGTACCAACACGTAATTTTCGTGTTTCGAACGATTGCCGGGTACTTTTCCCAACATCTTTTCAAGAATTGGAAAGGCCTGCCTGGCATCTTTTTCAAAAATACGGATTTTGGTTCCTGTGTCCATGGCATCCTGAAGAAAATCAACATTCTCGATTACACAATCAATACCTTCTGATTCAAGCAAAGAGCGCAAGATTTCGGCTTTTGAATAAGGTAAGGAAGCTAAGGTAATAAGTTTATCCTCCATGATTTCAGGATTAAAAGTTATCGTATGTTCCTTGATTCGGAAAAGGCCAGGCCAGGGTTACTAAAACGAGGAATATTTTTCGGGAAAACACGAATTTTCGGGGAAAGACTTCAAAATAAAACCCTGATAAAACAAATTATCAGGGTTCATTTTTACCATTCTTTTGAAATGAGTTATTTGACTGACCAATTGATTTTAGAAGTTACAACCGACCCGTCAGACATCGTCTTTTTAACGATATTGATTCCCCTAACCGGCATCGACAATTTAACGCCACTGATATTGTAATACTCAGTTGAAACAACAGTTGCATTAGACATAGGAATGTTCTTTGCACTTGTGGTGGCAGTTAATGAGAGGCCGCGTAACATCAGTTTTGAACCCAGAACACCAACTACATAAGTTTTGTTGGCGGTAACTGGAAATGACATTACCATATAGACATTTGCTCCTGATGATTGAATAGCAGCAGTACCATCCCAGGTACCTTTGGAATTGTTGAAAGTATCGTAAACAGAAGGCGTGGTGCGGTTTGCAGCCGGTATAAGATCTCCGGTAGCAAAACCTGCAGATAAAGCAGCCAAATCTCCTACGGTAGCAGTTAAACCAGTGTAAATGTCGTCAGTAAGTTCAAAAACAAATGTTTTTTTGGCACTACCCATTTTAACAGAAACATCCAAAACACCACTTTTGGAAGGAAGGAAGGCGTAATACATTGCATTGGTGCTACCCTGAATAAAGGCTTTGTTTGTATAGGTAACGCCATTGTAAGGAACATCTGTTGCTCCGGTATCGGTCTTTCCGACAACACCAGCAGCATCAGAATGCACACATTTTAAACCGGTAATTCCAAGACTAATTTCTGCACCTGCTGCAATGGATGCTTCAGTACCGGTAGCAAACCAGGAACCTTGAGCATTGACACACATTGTTGCAGCAATAGCTGCAATAAAAAGTAAAGATTTTTTCATAGACGATTAATTTAAGTTATACAATAATTTTCAAAGTAGTTAATTCAATTTGCCCGATAAAAGGTCTAAGTAAAGTTAGTCTTATCTGTTGCGAAGGGCCTTGTTTTTTGTATCAAATAGCGGGTATATACATCCCATACAAGTAGAATAAAAATTATCGTCCCGGTTTTATTGTAGATTTGAAAAACTTTAAAAATGAGCAGATTTCTTATTCTTTTCTGGGCTGTTTTGTTTACGACCCTGGAAGCTCAGGCAAAAACATATTATGTTTCGGTATCAGGAGCTGATACAAACAGTGGCCTTTCGGCTGAAAACCCGTTTCAAACAATTCCGAAGGCTGTAAGCATGGTAAACCCGGGAGATACGATTT
>Ga0224524_1000932_pt1 | contig 9760 bp, 9 predicted proteins | sample CFST75metaG_FD_179895 | JGI IMG/M metagenome (GOLD analysis project Ga0224524, IMG submission 179895) | Peat soil microbial communities from Stordalen Mire, Sweden - C.F.S.T75 | ecosystem: Environmental > Terrestrial > Soil > Wetlands > Peat | place: Sweden: Norrbotten County, Stordalen Mire... | reverse complement strand
ATCTAAGTGCCTTTATTTAAGGCTGTAAGATACAGAAAAAGCAGTAAAATACAAGGATTTGAACCTGTATTTTACTGCTTTAAGTTTAATAATTGAATCCGAGGGACTTTTTCAGTGCCCTCCCAAATGGTCGGGTTTTGTTTTATATCTGAAATACATCACATCCGATATACGATAGTCGTATAAGCATCACGAAAAGTTATCAACAATTAGAGGGCGGCGTTCAGTGCGTTGGATAAAGTGTCTTTGAGTTTTTTCTTGGCAAACAGCCCGTCGATGATATTAAAGACCGATTTGCGTTCTTCGTCTTCGAGCAGTTCCACCAGCCTAAGTTTTTCCATCAGCGATTTGTCCTGCGAGTTTACTTCCAGAAGATTCATTAACTAAACGACATTGAATTATAATGCCGTATTTATTTAGTTTAAATGGCATAAAATGAGTACACACATCTCATTATGAGATATTTTATCCAGGGTCTCTCAAAATATCCGCAATCAGTTTAGGTGAATAATTGAATGAAGATTTCCCACGGGATTATACGTGATTAAAACTTCGCCAACACGGATATTTTTGTCATCCCTTGTATATTCGCAAAGTGCCTTCATTACCCAATGCCTGAATGCCCTGGCCTCGAACGAGGCAATACGGTAACTGACAAATATTAATGCTTCGAGATTGTAAAGTGTCGTCTGGCAAGGCTTTCCGTTCCGTTCGATCAAATAAATGCGGGTAACATCTTCCTCTCGCAATACACCGGATTTTATAATGGCGTGTATATTATTGCTGGCTATACCGATGGACACATTAAATAAATCTGCTATTTCGTGTTTGGTAAGCCAAAGGGTATCATTAACCAACTGGGCTTCCACAATAAATTGATGATGGTTAGTTTCCTTGATTTTTATATTTCCACGGTTCATGGCAATTGTTTTTATAATTATTCAGAAACAGCTTTTCGATAAATTTGATTTTGAGGTACTATTGGCTTTAACTCATTTATTCCGATAATGCCATACCGGAAATCATCAAATACTCCAACCTGGTTATTCAGGCTGTAATATCCCCCCATAATCTCACCAAAGAATTTTGAACCAATAATTATCTCGGTACCGTTTGTTGCAAATTTTATATTCGGTGACATATACAGCATTTTAAAGCCTTGTTCAACTACAGCAATAAAAAAGTCCCGTTCTTGTATTTCCCTTAGTTTGCCTTTCTTTGAAAACAAGTAAGTTTCATCTGTGACCAGATATTTTATTTTGGACTTATCCCCAACTAAGGCCAAAACATTTTCGTTTTCGTTGCCAGTACGTTCAGCCATGCGAGATTTGATTTCAGCCGCATTTACCTCTGGATTACGGTTATTGACAGCTTTTGCCATATTATCCATATCCCGGCTTAACTTGCGGTCGATTACATGGGCATATATTTGGGTTGTCTTTATATCGGCATGGCCAAGCATGCTTTGTATGCTTTCCATCGGCACGTCGTTCCCTAAAGCAACGGTACTTGCAAAAGTGTGCCTTGCCACATGGAACGTAATTTTCTTCCCATTTCCGCATATATCTGCAATTTCTTCCAGGTAATCGTTAATTTTTTGATTACTGATTACCGGTAGCACTTTACCGTTTTTCTGTTTGCCTTTATATTTTTCCAATATGGCTAAAGGAATGTCCAACAGGCGAACATTGGTGTTGACATCTGTTTTCTGCCGTTTGGTCATGATCCAAAGATGACCGTCAAAAGCTTTTCTGATCTTATCTTCGGTGAGTTCAAAAACATCCACGTAAGCCAGTCCTGTGTAACAACTAAATATAAATATGTCCCGCACCTGAGACAACCGGGCTGAAGGGAACTTCTTTGTATAAAGAATATCCAGTTCGTCCTGATCAAGGTACCCACGATTTACTTTGTCGTACCGGAATCGAAAGCTACCAAACGGGTCGTTAAAACTAAGCCCGTTGTTTTTGGCAAAATATAAAATCGTCCGAAACCGTTGAAGAAATTTTAAGGCGGAATTATGGTTGCATTCGGTATTGTTCCGGATATACAAATAAAACTCATCAATAAAAGAAACTGTCATTTCATTTATCGGCATGTCAGAAAGGTTATACCTCTGCTTCATAAACTCGACCAGCCGTTCGCGTGTGAGAAGGTAGCGCGTATAAGTTTTGTGGGTAGATGTCGTTCCGACTTTCAATTTGTATTGGTCGTTATACTTGTCGAAAAACGATGTAATTGTTTGTTCCTGTTCCTCAAGCCCCAGGAAAATGTTCCTTAGCCTTTCAGGGGTCACATGCCCGTCAATGCTCATAAATTTGTTATAATGCACGTTTAGCGATGAACGGATGTTTTCAAGTAACCGGTTCTGGTTTCTCGCTTCGGCAACCAAGCCTTTTACCCGTTCATTTTTACTGTCCCACTGCTCGGGTTGTACAAGCAACTTACTACTAAACTGGGAACGGATACCATTGATCGTTATACGAACCATAATCACTACTCTGCCGTCTTTTTTCGGTTCATTCCTTTTGATGTAAAAAAGGACATTGAATGTGCTCCTCATACTGTTACATTTTTAATGTTTCAAAACTAAGTTATTGAACATGTAACAGGGCGAGTCTTTCTAGGACAATGCGCGACTTTCCAGGGACTTATGACAGAAATCGGTACGGTTTTTACTTTTCGATTCACCGTACCGATTTAGTACCGAGTTTATCGTTAAAGTTGGCTTTTCTTTGTCTTTTGGTTGGCATTAATAAGAAAGAAAAAAGCCCTCTAAACGTTGAATTTAGAAGGCTTTTCCTGATTTGTCGGCAAAGTGTCTTTTACCTTTTGTGACCCAGCTGGGATTCGAACCCAGGACCCCATCCTTAAAAGGGATGTGCTCTACCAACTGAGCTACTGAGTCATCCTTATGTGCTTTTGTTTTTCAAAAGCGGATGCAAAAATATGTTTTTCATTTCAAACTATCAACTATATATTGAATAAATTCAAATATAACTTTCAACATACTGATATTCAGAAGCAAATTCGATAAATTAACAATTCAACTAGTGACTTGTTTAAATTTCGCCCAACAAACAAATATTTGATTTATAAAAAACCTATCCTAAGTAAACAAATTCCTATTTTCGCCTCCCGTATTCGACCGGAAATTGAGCTACAAGTAATTTGCAGTTTCATAAAATACGAACGAATAAACACCGTTTCACCTTAAAACTCTTGCAATGAACATTCAAATGGTTGATCTGTATAATCAATACCTCAAAATAAAGGACGAAATTGATCATGAAATTCAGGAAGTTATTCGTACATCGGTATTTGTAAAAGGTGGAAAAGTGCTGGACCTGGAAAAGAATCTGGAAAAATATTTGAATATAAACCACGTGATTACCTGTGGAAACGGAACCGATGCCTTGCAAATTGCCCTTATGGCTTTAGACCTGAAAGAAGGCGATGAGGTAATTACAACACCATTCACTTTTGTTTCGACCCTTGAAGTCCTGGCCCTGATGAAAATTAAACCGGTATTGGCTGATGTCGATCCTAACACCTTTACGATCAGTCCTGAATCTGTTTTGAAGTGCATCACGAAAAACACGAAAGCAATTGTTCCGGTTCACCTTTACGGACAATGTGCCGATATGGAATCGCTCATGGATATTGCCAAAAACAACGGCCTTTTTATCATTGAAGATTCGTGCCAGGCTTTGGGAACCGATTTTATTTTCAGAAATGAAAAAGTTGTAAAAGCTGGAACGTTGGGTGATATTGCCTGTAATTCGTTCTTTCCGACGAAAAACCTCGGGGCATTTGGCGATGGTGGAGCCCTTTATTCAAACAACGATGACCTTGCACAAAAAATGCGTTCAATTGCCAATCATGGTATGGGCAAACGGTATTATTACCAGCAGATTGGCATGAACTCGCGACTGGATGCCATGCAAGCCGCCATTTTAGATGTAAAGCTAAAATACCTCGATGAATACATCGCTGCACGACAAAGTGCTGCTGCTTTTTACGATGTTGAATTGTCCGGAATTCAGGAAATCTCAATACCAGCAAGGGTTTCGTACAGCACACATACTTTTCACCAGTACACAATAAAGGTTCCCGGATGTCGCGATGAACTTCAGAAACAGTTAAAAGAAAAAGGGATTCCCAGTATGATCTATTACCCCTTGCCTTTGCACCTTCAGGAAGCATATCGTTATTTAGGCTACCAAAAAGGTGATTTCCCTATATCTGAAAAACTTTCGGAACAAGTATTATCTTTGCCCATGCACACCGAATTAACAGAGGAACAACTTAAATACATTACCTCCACGATTCGTGAATTTTTCATCTAATGGATACAGTTTATTTTGCTCACGAAACTGCAGTTATTGATCCGAATTGCACAATTGGCGAAGAAACCCGAATTTGGCATTTCTCGCATATTATGTCGGGTTGTATCATCGGCGACCAATGTTCTATCGGCCAAAACGTAGTGATTTCGCCGGAAGTCAAAATTGGGAACCGGGTGAAAATTCAGAACAATGTATCGGTTTACACAGGTGTAATCTGCGAGGACGATGTTTTTCTGGGTCCATCGGCCGTATTTACCAATGTGATTAATCCGCGTAGTGCAATTTCGCGAAAGGATGAATATAAGCCAACCCTTGTACAAAAAGGTGCCACCATTGGGGCAAATGCAACGATTGTTTGCGGCATTTCAATTGGTCGTTTTGCTTTTATTGGCGCCGGGGCTGTTGTAACGAAGAATATTCCAGATTATGCGCTGGTCGTTGGAAATCCGGCCCGCCAAACCGGCTGGATGAGCGAATACGGACATAAATTGAAATTTAATCAGGATGGAAAAGCTCTTTGTCCTGAAAGTAAGGAACTGTACCTGTTTTCAAAAGGAAAGGTAACCAAATGGATGCCATCAAATGAAACAGACGGCAAAGAATTACTTTCTTAAATAGATTTATTTTCATTCACTGCTTTTTCATCTTTTAACTTTGAACGTTAAACTTTTAACTATTATGTTTTCAGAAAAAAAGATACGATTTGCTATTGTCGGACAAGGACATATTGGCAAACGTCACGCTGAAATGATACTTCGTAACCCTCAGGCAGAACTGGCCGCTGTTTGCGATATCCGTTCGGCTGAAGAGTGTAAAACCTCCTATCAAGAGGTTCCTTTTTATAGTTCAATCGACGAATTGCTCGAAAAAGAAATCAATCTGGATGTTCTAAATATATGTACCCCAAACGGTTTACATGCCGGAATGGCACTCAAGGCGCTCGAAAAAGGCCTGCACGTGGTGATTGAAAAGCCGATGGCGTTGACCAAAACCGATGCCGAAAAGGTTGTTTTCAAGTCGCTTGAAAAAAATCGGAATGTATTCTGCGTGATGCAAAACCGTTATTCGCCTCCTTCGGTTTGGCTAAAAAACGTGATGATGCAAAACATATTGGGTCATTTATTTCATGTTCAAATTAACTGTTACTGGAACCGCGACGAACGTTATTATACCCATCAGAACTGGCACGGCGATGCACAACTTGACGGCGGAACATTATTCACCCAGTTTTCGCATTTTATCGATATTATGTACTGGTTGTTTGGCGATATTAAAAACATCAGCGGGCAATTCAGGGATTTTAACCACCAGACTTTAACCGACTTCGAAGATACCGGCATTGTGAATTTCGAATTTGTTAACGAAGGAATTGGCACCCTGAATTATTCGACGGCCATTTATCACGAAAATCTGGAAAGCAGCATGACCATCATTGGTGAAAAAGGAACCATCAAGGTTGCCGGTCAATATATGAACGAAGTGGTTTACTGCAACATCAAAGATTACCAGATGCCTGAACTGGAAGCCAGCGCGCCGCCCAACGATTACGGTCTTTACAAAGGATCGGCGCAAAACCATCATCTGGTTATTCAGAATGTAGTGGATACTTTAAGCGGACATTCCCCCATCAGCACCAATGCCCTTGAAGGAATGAAAATTGTGGATATCATCGAACGAATTTATGTGGCAAGAGATCAGGTATGGAAAAAATAATTCCGGCAAATGCTTATTTCTGGCACGCTGTTTACGTCAAATCGAGAACCGAAAAAAAAGCCCAGACTGAACTTCAGCTGATGGAAATTGAGACATTCCTGCCACTTCAGCGAAAGTTAAGACAATGGAGCGACCGTAAAAAATGGGTCGAAGTTCCGTTAATTTCGGGATACTTATTTGTGAAAGTCAGCAGGAAAGAATACGATCAGGTACTGCAATCGAATTATGTAGCTTGGTATGTCAGGTTTGAAGGAAAAGCGGCTATTATACCTGATGCACAGATCGAATACCTGAAACTAATGCTCAAACAGGACAATTCGGAAATCGAAATCACCAAAGAAAAACTGGAACCCGGTCAAATGATTGAAGTAGTCTCCGGACCTTTCATCGGGCTAAAAGGTAAGCTTCAGAAAGTAAAAGGAAAAAACAAAGTAGCCATCGAATTGGAACAATTGGGCTATTCGGCTTTGGTCGAAATCCTGACCGAAGATATTTCAAGTATAAAATCATAAAACTGTTTCCGCATTGTTACTTACTTTTGAAGCCTTCTGATTTTCAATAACAGTCTGATGAAATAGTAAAATGGAAATAACCCAACTTGTTGATATTGCCATTCATGCCGCCCTGCTCGCCGGTGAAAAAATAACAGAGGTGTACGCTTCCGGTGACTTTGAAACGGTCGAGAAGGATGATTTCAGCCCATTAACTAAAGCCGACAGGGAAGCGCATCTTCAGATTACCACGATCCTCGAATCCACTCAATTACCGATCCTGAGCGAAGAAGGAATTCACCTTCCTTATGCTGAAAGACGACTCTGGAAAACTTATTGGCTGGTCGATCCACTTGACGGAACCAAAGAATTTATCAGCCGGAACGATGAATTTACTGTCAACATTGCCCTGATTCAGGATTGTCAGCCAATTGCAGGGGTTATTTATGCTCCGGTAACTGGCGAACTTTACGTCGGAATTCCCGGAATGGGCGCCTACAAACTTTCAAATCCGGATCAAAATTGTACCTTTCAAACCATGCAGCTTTCAGGAATCAAACTTCCGGAGAAAAACAATCAAAATAAACTCGTTGTAGTTACCAGCAGGTCGCATAACAATCCGGAGACCGAAGCTTTTATCGAAAATCTCAGGAAAAAACATGGGGAAATTAAGGTAATCAGCAAAGGAAGCTCCCTCAAAATTTGTATGGTTGCCGAAGGAACGGCAAGTATGTATCCGAAATTAGGTCCTACCATGGAATGGGATACCGCTGCCGGTCATGCCATTGTGAAAGCTGCCGGCAAAAATATATTTCATACCGATCAGAAAACGGAAATACGCTACAACAAAGAGGATTTGATGAATCCTTATTTTATCGTTTTGTGACAGGATTCGCCCGAATCACCCTACTTACCTACTTGTTTTGGAGCCATAAAACCGACTTAGTATTTATACCACTCAATAGAAGAGCTGAAAGTTTTATTTTAGCCGACTCGAAATAATACGGAAATATACCCATGACAGAATATAATCTTTCGCATTTAAAAGAGCTGGAGGCCGAAGCCATCCACATTATCCGCGAAGTGGCCGCCGAATTTGAAAATCCGGTAATGCTTTATTCCATCGGAAAAGATTCATCGGTAATGGTTCGCCTGGCCGAAAAAGCTTTTTACCCCGGAAAAGTTCCGTTTCCGCTGATGCACATCGACTCGAAATGGAAATTCAAAGAAATGGTTGAATTCCGCGACAAATATGCCCGCGAAAACGGTTGGAACCTGATTGTTCACTACAACAAAGCGGCTTTCGAAGCTGGTGTTGGGCCATTTACCCACGGAAGTAAAGTTCATACCGACGTGATGAAAACCCAGGCGTTGCTCGAAGGGCTTGACAAATATAAATTCGACGCTGCATTTGGTGGCGCCCGTCGCGACGAAGAAAAATCGAGAGCCAAAGAACGGATTTTTTCGTTTCGAGATAAGTTTCACCAATGGGACCCCAAAAACCAACGCCCCGAATTGTGGGATATTTACAATGCCCGTGTCCACAAAGGCGAATCGATCCGCGTATTCCCCATTTCAAACTGGACCGAACTAGATGTTTGGCAATATATCCGTCTCGAAAAAATACCGATTGTACCGCTGTATTTCGCAAAAGAACGACCAGTAGTCAATCAGGATGGAAACCTGATCATGGTTGATGACGACCGGATGCCGAAAGAAATGGCGGCCAAAGCTGAAATGAAAATGGTTCGTTTCCGCACGTTGGGCTGTTATCCGTTGACCGGTGCTGTTGAATCGGAAGCCGATACCATCGAAAAGATTGTGGAAGAAATGATGACTGTTACCGTCTCGGAGCGCACAACACGCGTAATCGACTTCGACCAGGATGGATCAATGGAACAGAAAAAGAGGGAAGGGTATTTCTAGTAATTACATTCAATGTCCGTCACATAAATGTGACGGCAAAGGATAGCGCTTTTATCAGCAGTAATGCATATTCAGAGCCGTATCCTTTGCCGTTCGGCTTTAGCCAACGGACATGTAAATAAAACAATAAACATCATGAATACTGATAAACTTCAAAATACTTCCACAGTGAACTCTCCAAATGGAGAAACAAGGGGAACTCTCGACATCAATACCTATTTGGATCAGGATGAAAAGAAGGATCTTCTGCGCCTCCTGACTGCCGGTTCGGTTGACGACGGCAAATCGACGCTGATCGGGCGGTTGCTGTTCGACAGCAAGAAGATTTACGAAGATCAGCTTTCGGCGCTTGAACGCGACAGCAAACGGGTTGGCCATGCCGGCGAGGAAATTGACTACGCTCTCCTACTCGACGGATTGAAAGCTGAACGCGAGCAGGGAATTACCATCGACGTGGCTTACCGCTATTTCTCTACCAACAAGCGGAAGTTCATCATTGCCGACACGCCCGGACACACGCAATATACCCGAAACATGGTCACCGGCGCATCAACCGCCAACCTGGCCATTATCCTGATCGACGCTACCAAAGGGGTAATTACCCAAACACGCCGCCATACTTTTTTGGTTTCGTTGCTGGGCATCAAACACGTGGTGCTGGCTGTCAATAAAATGGATTTGGTGAATTACGATCAGAAAGTGTTTGATGAAATTTGTGCCGAATACAAAGCTTTTATCACCCAGCTGGACGTTCCGGATGTGAATTTCATTCCGCTTTCGGCACTGAAAGGCGAAAACGTGGTGGAACCAACCACGCTGATGCCTTGGTATCACGGCAAAAGTATGCTCGAATTTCTCGAATCGGTGCACATCAGTAGCGACCGCAATTTCGACGACATGCGCTTCCCGGTTCAGTATGTGCTTCGGCCTGATCTTGATTTCCGCGGTTTTTCGGCTCGTGTAGCTTCAGGAATTATCCGCAAAGGCGAAAAAATAATGGTATTGCCTTCGCGCAAAACTTCGACGATTAAAGAAATTATAACTTACGATGGAAATCTCGACGAAGCCTTTCCGCCGCAATCAGTAACCATTACACTCGAAGACGAGATTGATATTTCGCGCGGCGACATGATCGTTTATCCCGACAACCTGCCTCGCATCGAACGCCATTTCGAAGCCATGCTGGTTTGGATGGACGAGAAACCGATGGACCCCGGCGCTCAGCTTTTCATCAAACATGCCAACAATACCACCAGAGTTAGATTCGACAAAATTCAGTAT
>Ga0224524_1000929_pt1 | contig 9792 bp, 7 predicted proteins | sample CFST75metaG_FD_179895 | JGI IMG/M metagenome (GOLD analysis project Ga0224524, IMG submission 179895) | Peat soil microbial communities from Stordalen Mire, Sweden - C.F.S.T75 | ecosystem: Environmental > Terrestrial > Soil > Wetlands > Peat | place: Sweden: Norrbotten County, Stordalen Mire... | reverse complement strand
AGATCTGGAAAATGGTTTTCATCTGCAGTGCATTGTTTATCTTCCCGCTCATTGGTAGCGCCATGAGAGTTAACCTGCCGCAAAAAGTTGATGCCGTTACATTTGAAAATAAAGTTATACCTAAGCTGACCGATATTGAAAAACGGGACAGCACAGCAGTAGGCAAAATTCATGCACTGAATCTGTACTATGAAAAATCGGGTAATGACTATGTTATGAAACCGAATCTTCCGAAGGAAGCTCAGACACAAATTGAGGCCGCATTTAAAGCTGCAGAGTATCACCGCTTCTTTGCTTTATTCGACGGCACTATCATTCCAAAAAACTGGTGGCCGATATTATTTGTCGTGCTGGCAGGATTAACCGGATATATTTACAGCTTCGGGTTCTTTAAACTTTCAAAGTTTGCCGCCCACTTCTGGGTGCCGTATACCAATGCATATCTGGCATTGATTCCATTTGTGATGCTGCTGTTCGGAGAAAAAGTCACGGGCTATCAAATCGCCGGGGCGGTAGTCGTAACGCTTGGACTTATGATAGGCGTTTCGGATTACAGTCGCAATAAGGTCGAAGAGATAGAGAAGCGACACAAAGAAGTTTAATTCGTAGTCAGCTTTTAAGAAACCTCAGATGCATAATATGTGTCTGAGGTTTTTTTATGTACACTAGATGTGCACGACACAGTTTCCCAACCCATGGCTTAAGCCATGGGTTGGGAAGTTTTCTTTAGAATTAATATAACCGGCTGCGTTTTTGCAGGTATGAGAAAAGCGATTTGTCGAAAAGTTCGGAAGTGTCAATAAGGTTGTAATCAATGCCGTTCTGCAAACATTCTTTTTTCATTGTCGCGAGATATTCTTTCATTGATTCCTGATATGCCTTTTGTATTTGATGCGGCTGCGTTACAATCTCATCATCCCCCTCCATGTCGACAAAGATGGCATCGGTTCCGAAAGCGAAACTTCTTTCGACCGGATCCAATATCTGAAAAACTATAACCTCGTTTTTCTTAAAACGAAAATGCTTCAAGCCCTTCATAATTTCCGCGGGGTCATCAAAGAAATCCGAGAGCACTATCACCAGTCCTTTGTGATTAATCTTTTCGGCGCTTTCGGCAAGACATTTCGCCGTCATTGTTCCATCGCTGACGGAAGCAGTTGAGATGGCTTTGAGAATTTCATTAAGATAACCCGATGAGGCTTTCGGGGGCAGGTATTTTTTTATCGTATCCGCGTATAACGTCAGACCGGCAGCATCTTTTTGATGAATGCACAGATAGCTGAATGCAGATGCCAACATAGCCGCGTAATCGAATTTCGAGATACGTCCCGCGTGTGAAAACGCCATTGACCTGGAACAATCCAGTAATACCGAACAGCGAAGATTTGTTTCTTCTTCGTACTCCTTGATGTAAAATTTATCGGTCTTGCCGTAAGCGCGCCAATCAATATCTTTTGGAGAATCACCCTGCATATACGGGCGGTGCTGGCTGAATTCAATACTGAATCCATGATAAGGACTTCTATGGAGCCCCAGCAGAAAACCTTCAACAATATAACGAGTTTTTAATTCCAGAGATGAAAGTCTTGATACAACAGCCGGATCAAGATATTTCCGGTAATCATTATTTCCGGAAGCAGCCACTATTTTTTACCTGCCACATGTTTGGGAATAAGTGCATCAGGCGGAACGCCCATATAATCGATTTCCTGTTTAGCGGCAGCGGCTAAATCATGCTGCGGGTAGTCATGAAGAAATCTTCCGTAGCTCTTTTTTGCCTCATCAAAATTCTGCAAGTCGTTTGCCTGAATAAATCCGATATTAAACAAAGCAAGCGGAGCTTCTTTGGATTTAGGATATTTATCAACAATCCTGTTGAAATACTCTATTGCCTTCTTTAATGAAACAGTCGGGTCAATCGTTGCGTCCATCTTGTTCTGATAGATGCCGGCAATATCGTACAGGGCTTTTGGTGCAGATGGGCTTTCCGGAAATTCTTCGGCTATTTTGCTATAATTTTCAATAGCACCTTTTACATCTTGTTTGGCAAGACAAACCTTTGCGGCAGTTTGATAGACGTTCTCATCTTTTTTTGTACAGCCGGCAAATATCAGCGTGAACATGAAAAGCAAGAGAGAAATGTTTCGTGTCATAAAACTCCGAATGTTTACGTGAGCGTTTATTGTTCGTTGATAATACACAGTAAATGCATTTACTCTATTAATGTAAGTAATTCCGTATATGTTTGCAATCCATACTCAAATCACAAATCAATAATTGCAGACCGGGCAATATGATACCCATGAGAGTACTTCATAGGTATTGGTCAACGGAAATTTCGGGGGGCTGTAGTTCAGAAAACGATTGTCATACTTTTGTGAATACCGGTATCCTCTTATAGCTATACCGGAGGAATTATATGTAGCGGTCGCATTAACATTTGGAGCAATAACGCCCCCGTAAATATTCATATTATAAGCTTTTGAATAGCTATCATACGAATCGACAACCAACCCCGTATTCTGACTCATTATAGACCCCATAATGGTAACATCACCTCTTGAATTATTATAGGTCAGCGTGGTTGAATTCTCCGCTACGATTCCCAACATGTCTGTGCTTGTCGCGTCTATTCTGGGATCCGTGTTGTAGACAACATCATCGTCGATATACACATTGCCGAATCCGCTGCCTAATCCATTTGCCAGAGCAGCTACTGTCGCTTGACCTTTTAACGTCCCCCGCATCGTAACGTTCCCCCCCTTAATAAGAACAACGCCATTTGGGGCAAGCGTACTGAGTGCAACCGTAGTAGCGGTGCCATAGGATGCTGATGTTAATTTACTTGAGCTGTTGGCTGTTTTTGTTTTATATGTTACCGTGCCATTGCTATTTAATGTTAAATCAACCGCGATGTACGGATTTGAAGCCGTTCCGGAAAAAGTATATCCGCCACTGGCATCGGTTGCTATACTTGATACATCAATCGTTAAAGAAATATTTATCCCGCTCTCAAATCCACCTAAAAATTTTGGAGCCGCAGGCGAGCCAGAGGCTTTAAGCCCATACAAGGTCGATACTTTGCCGAGAAACACCGGACTTCCCGTAGTATATAGATAATCATTGAAATGTGTGGGTCCATCGAGCGTGTCACCGGTTGCAAATGTTGCACCCGTAGATTTATTGTAGAATGCTCCGTATTTCGAATATTGAGATGCATGCAGCCTTATTTTTAAGCACCTGACTGAATCTCCATAGTATGCAGTGCAAAGCAAAATCAACGTGTCAGTCCCCCGCTGCGTCACTGTCGCAACCACTCGGTTTTTAGACGACGTAAAAGTTTGATCAAAGAAAAAAGGAATATCAAATCCGGCTGTCCAGACGGTTGTTTTATTAACAACTGAAGTATAAATTGCGTTGCAGGCAATATTTGCGGCGGATATACCCATGTTTTCAGCAACGGTATACTGATAATACTGCGTATAGAAATCCACAGTTTTATTGGCCGTGGAGATCATGTTTGATGTATATACCAGGAATAATGCACTCATTCCCATTACCAATAATAGAGCAGCTCTGCCAAACATTGTGCTTTACCTATTTTTTAAATTTTTTGCCGTGACCCGCATCTGCCGCCAATACAAGTCCGTATATTTTGCACTGTCATTGTCAATTGACGTTGCATATGTATCCGGACTTTGCAACCGGACGTATATTTGAATTGTTGCTATTGAACCGGTGGATGAAGTTGCCACAGGAGTTGTAATCGCTTTATCAAATGAATCATAATAATCGAGATGAAAATACGTTACATTGTAGTTTATTTTTTGGGCGGCGGATGCACCGACTTGTCGATACAATATTCTGTCATTGGGATTATGTGTTGAAGAAAGCTCAGATACCGAACCGACATAATACTTAACCGATTGGACAGTCCCGCTGTCATCAAAATCTCCAACGATAGTAATACAGGTGTCACTTGCTTGAGTTATTGCATCGGCGGTACTTGTAATTAATTCGGAGTTTGTTGTGTACCCGATTCTCTTAAAATCCCTCTCGATTTGAGCAATAAGCTGCGCTAAGTCCCTCTGCATAGTATAGTCTTTTGTATAATATTGCAAATTTATTACCGTATTGTTACCTATCTGTCTCAACGACAGCAGTAATATCCCGGCAATAAAAAAGGCGCCAAGTATATCAAGCAGGGTTGTATAGCCCATTACGCTTACCTGAACTTCCAGTAGGAATTGACAACCGACATCCTTATTGTATCTTTCATATTCTTTCCTGTAACCATAATGTTTAAGCATTTGGACCAGGTGGGAGAGGTGGCCGCTGTTTTACCCGGTATTGAAGAGTTCACAAGCGGATCAACATAATTAACCGTACAACTAATGTAATACACCGTTGACATCATGTTTTTAACAGTATCTTTAAAGCCGTTGTAGTCATCAAAATCATCAAACGTTGTATCGACATAAGCGTTTTCGCCGGAATCTATGCCTAAGCTTGCAACAGGGGTCAGTGAAGATGTAGTATTTACTACTGCTCCCACTGTTTTTTCATCATATGCAAGATTGGAGGCATACTCAATCTTAGATTCCGCCAGAGATATTGCCGCCAAAGCATACTTTGAACTCGTGCTTATGGAATCAATATCGGAAATTTGCGTATTTACCCTCGTCGTTACCATGGTTAAAAGCATCATGGCAATAAGGGTCATTAATGTTTGTCCTGTGTTCATTTGTAGCTATTATTTAAATATCAGTTGGTTTAATATATCGTTTTGCGGGAAATAATGTAAGTAAAAAAATCGTGCCAGTACGTTTGTTGTGAGATGTATCATTCAATCCACAGCAGTCTAAGCCCCAACAATAAAAAAGCCGTCCCGGTTCCTTGAGACGGCTTAATATTTTTTAATAGAGTGGTTACAGTTCCCAGGCTACGCCATACCGCATTGCAAAATCCGGGAATCCAAAAACCATAACTCCAATATGAAGCTTTTCATATATTGTGTATTCACGGGATATTGCAACACCTGTTGGGAATAATGAGTTAAGAACTTTCCTCAGTGAATTCGCATTTTCCAGTTTGGCGATACCTTCTACGATTCCATCTCCGGTAACAACTCCACCCTCAAACCGGTAATGAGGATTTGCATACTTCGTAAAACTACCAAGCAACTGAAAGATCATGCCATCAAAATCAAAGAACGGGAATATACGAATTGGTATCAAAAGCCAACCGGCGCCTTTAACTTTGTCTGCCATCTGAGCATCTATGCTTAATTTTGTGGCAAAGTTCAGATCCTTTCCAATTTTGTATTTGCCAAAGGTGAATGAAAATTCGCTCAAGTATTTAACAAAGTTTAAACCAAAAGTAAATGCTCCGACTTTCGCATCCGCTCCAATGGTTAATGACGAAGGGTATCGTGTTTCGGCATGATCCGGAAAATTGTTGTGCGTTGCTACTGTTAAATTCGGACGAGCCAGATCCAACGAGTCAATAACTACCTGCAGCGTATCGTCCTCGCTAAGCAAGCTGCCGGTTAAGAACTTCGGCTGATAACCTTCGTTAACTATATTTGAACCTGCCAAATTGAATTTCGGCACGATGTCAAGTGCAACAACAAAATTATATTTTTCCATTTGCTGTATAGCGCTAACCCGGAATCCCCATGCGGTGGACTTAAAATTACCGCGAGCAAGCCAATAGAAATCGTTATGCTGTCCTGCAGTGGCGTCAATATTCGGATCGTTGGGGTCGTTGAAATTATATTCATTCGTTTTATTGAGAACGATCATACCGTCAACCTGTAAGTTCATGTTAACGTATTCACGCACTTCATATCTGTTAAGTGAAAAGCCGAGTAATGTGGTTCCGTATTTCGAATGTAAAATCGGAGACGCTGCACCGAATGCAATTGTATTGACGTTAAAATTGAATTTCGACGCAAAGCTCATTGTCAAAGGCAGATCAATCGAAACCTCCTGATGAGAAACCGCTTTTTTTGTCTGGAGTTTTGTCCGCAATCCGCTGAATTCAAATTCACTTGAAAATTCAAACGGATAACATACACCGAATCCAAGCACAAGTTTATCGTTTACCGGAACTGTTAACCCGAATGCTCCGAACTGAGCCTTTTGTCCGAAAGTGAATGTATTAACTTTCGTATCACTCCGTGGATTAGTATTGGCAAAAATAAACGTTCCGGTTCCATCTAAAAATGAATCCGTGGATTTTGAAATCTGCTTGTTGATCTGGCTTGTCGGATCAAAACCCACCGTATTATTTGTGAGGCCGAATTTCGTATCAAAATATACCATCGCGGTTTTCATCATTCCCAATTCTGCGGGGTCGGTGAAAATGCTTGCGGGACCGAAGCTGATTCCGGGAGCAATAACTCTGCCGAAGGTACCGCTTCCCAATCCGCCGCCCATGGTGTTAACACCGAAATTCAAATTATAATTAATTTCGCCACCGGACCAGTACTTCATCGTCGGGGTGTCTTTTCCGGCAAAAATGACCTGCGAAAGGAATAGAACTGCAAAGAGCGCCAATGTTTTTTTCATGTCCATACTCCTTAGAATGTCAGTCCGACGGTTATACGATTAGAATTAGCGAGCTCTTCGATAACATAAGAATAGTCGAATGATATTCCAGTTCCCTTACCTAAGTTCATCTGCAGCCCAAGACCGAATGCGTATTTTTCATCAGGCTGGTCATTGACGACATCCTGCAATCCTGCACGAATGAAGAGGTGCTTGAATAGTTTAAGTTCTGCACCGCCTCGTATAATATTATTAACATCTTTCGATAAAGACGGCTGATAGTCTGCCGTTACTAAAAACTCGTCAAATACTTTGTACGATGTTCCGACGACAACTTCAGTCGGTACATTTTCCGTGTATTTCCCTTTTGTTTTTAACGACGTGTTATTAACTGCCGAATTCCATGATACAGGAGAGAATATATCACGCACCATTAATCCGCAGCGGATTTTTTCATTGAGCTGATACATTAAGCCGATATCCATACCGAATCCGTTCGCATTTCCATGAACCTGATTCATTAATCCGTCGTAATACTCGGCATCACTAAAGACCTGGGTTTCATTTCGATCAATACCGTTCTTTCCAAATGACGCGTAGCGGTATTTGAGATTCAAGCCGATATCAATTCCCAGAATTCTTCTCGAATATCCTGCCAGCAGTGTAAATTCCTTCAAAGCTTCATCACCTGAAGATATAACAGCGATTCCTCCACCCTGTTGCACTTCGCCGAATTTTAACGGCATGGCATACGAAATAATATTATATCGTACAGTACCCAGCAAGTTGGCGGTGGTAAACGCGGCCTGTTTATCTTCCAGATGATTAAGACCCGCCGGATTCCAGAATAGTGCATTCACATCGTCGGCAAGTCCCGAATATGCACTGCCCATAGCAACCGGACGTGCGCCATAGCCCACATCAACAAAAGCGGCGGGAATTGATGACGTTTGCGCAATGATATTCAGAGATCCGAAGCAAAGCATCATTACGCTTAATATTATCTTTGATTTCATATTATTTGCTTTCATTTTCAATTTCTCGTTATTCGTTACTTAATCAGGACAACAGGTAATATCTTTGAAACATCACCCGTCGGATCTTTTGCCTGAATTCGAATGATATAACGTCCATTCAACGCATCATATCCATCATCGGTCTTTCCATCCCATGTTATCATCTTTTTACTATCCGTCGTTAGCGAAGGATCCGGGCCATAAATTCCCGGGAACTGAGGATCATCCTTCAATATCGTGCGGACAATATCTCCGCGAACATTAAAGACCATTATCGTAACATGTGCCTGGGTCTTCGTTGTGTTCAGTTTATAGCCTATCTTAACAGGCGCAACCTTCGGCGAAAAAGGATTCGGCAGCAAAGCTGCATGCGCCAGTCCCAAAGGCTCATTGACCGTCAGTATCGAATACTCACCCAATACCGACAACCCCGCCTGCAATTCACCACTTACCGGAGTGGATGTTAAAATATCCCACTCATTATAGTCACCGGCATAAAACCCGATTACTTTTTCTCCATCGAACAATCGCAACGTTTCGTCAATCGGCAGCACAAGCGTTGCCGATTTATTTAACTTATTATCTACCAATGCCCTATCGGCGCTGTATTGGAATATATATTGCTTATCCGAAGCGACGTAGGAAACATCGCCCCCAACAGGCGCATAGTATTTTTTACCTGGACCAAGTTGTGATCTCGCCAAAGTCAGTTGGATTGGAAAATCAACCGAACCTGAAGTGATATATAAGGACATCCCTTCTTTATTCGTTAATACCGTAGTGGTAGTTGAATTAACTTCCGCGTAGAGTAAAACATCATTTGAGCCCGCCTTTCCTTGAATCTTATCGGTCGCCGTAACGGTCACTAAGCCGATAAATGTTGTGTCAACCGGGGTGAAGTATCCGGTTGAATCTATTGTTCCCGCTCCTTCAGGTGTAATGCTCCATGATAACTTATTACCGAGGACGACTGTCTTCGAAGACGTGTCGGTTCCCGCATAGGAAAATTGAATGCCTTGAATTTTGTTGCTGACAATTGAATAGGGACTGGATACCACAATATTCTTCAGATATATTTGCCCGACGTTAATGGTGGCATCTTCTCTCATTATCGTACCGTTAAGAGATGCTGCGGCTGTTAACTGATACGTACCCGTTTTTAGCGGAATAAATTCTGCCTGGGTTTTGTCGGATGAACTGATTACAATCTTGAATGCCGTTGTATCACTCGCAATCCATGAAATTGTTCCTGTTGCAGAACCGCCATTGAATTTATCCGACAATGAAGTATTCTTTCCGTCTTTAACATTTAATTGAATTGCATACGTGTCGTTAAGGCGGACAGTAATATTATCTATTGCCGGCGCATAGGATATTGCCGTCAAAACGCCTACCGCTTCAGGTGTCAAAGTGACAGCCGAGCTTTTATATGATACACCGCTTCCGGTCAGTTCTTTGATTACGATGTAGTATGTAATATCCGCAGTACTATATGTTGCCGGTATATTAGCAGTCAGCGTTTTTGCAGTAGTGTTTTGCGTCATTGCAACCGCAGTTTCCGGATTATTGCCCTGCGTATAATACAAGTATGCCTGATAACTCGCAGCAATGGCATTATAATTTACCGTTACCGTAGCCGCAGATGATGCACTTATTGAACTTAACGGCGTATGCATATATCGCAGTTCTATGCTGCGGCTTATTGTTGCGGTATCATTACCGAGTACAAATAATGTTGCTGCATCACCGGGAATAAGATATCCGTCTTTGTTTATACTTAGCTTATATGTCCCCGCACTTAATTTCGCAGCTGTTGTAAACTTTCCTTTATTATCGGATACAGACTGTACCGTGCTTCCGTCGGGACGTACGAAAGTAATACTGACGCCTCCGAGAGCAGCGCTTCCATCCGTCAGGGTTACATCTATTTTACCGCTTGGCACAACAAAGGATGACATACCGACACTTGTTCCCAGCTGTGAATAGATAAATGAAATGGATTTTGATTGGGGCAGAAAATCCGTACCGCTGATTGTTATCTGATAAACGGTAGTATCTTTAAGACCCGTTTTAATAGGTAACGTTGAGAAATTAAATGAACCATCCGTTCCTGTTGTTGCCGTATAAGTTCCGGATGATACCGCGGTGACGGAAGCATTAGCCAGACCGTTGCTTCCATACAAAACTTTTCCGGATAGATTTACAAATGCCGGCTGCAGTTCAAG
>Ga0224524_1000925_pt1 | contig 9812 bp, 11 predicted proteins | sample CFST75metaG_FD_179895 | JGI IMG/M metagenome (GOLD analysis project Ga0224524, IMG submission 179895) | Peat soil microbial communities from Stordalen Mire, Sweden - C.F.S.T75 | ecosystem: Environmental > Terrestrial > Soil > Wetlands > Peat | place: Sweden: Norrbotten County, Stordalen Mire... | reverse complement strand
TATTAAAAGTCTTATGATATCAAAAAACACGGTTCAATCCGTGTCTTTTTTAATTTAAGTTTTATTTTTTTGCTTGGTTTTTCTTCTGCCATTCTTTAATTTTTTTATGATCACCGGAGAGTAATATTTTAGGTACTGGATATTTTTTAGCCCCCACTTTAAATACTTCTGGTCTAGTATATTGTGGATATTCGGTTACGCCGTCTTCGGAATGAGATTCTTCAACAATACTTTCCTTATTGCCCAAAACCCCGGGAAGTAATCGAGTAATAGAATCAATAATGGTTAGGGCGGGAAGTTCGCCACCGGTTAAAACGTAATCACCGACGGAAATTTCTTCATCAATAAAATTTTTCAGCCGTGCATCAACTCCTTCGTATCGGCCACAAACAAAAATAATTTCGTCGAGCATCGCGTATTTTTTAGCCATCGCCTGATTCCAGGTTTTTCCCGCGGCCGACATTAAGAGAATTTTCCGCTTGGCTGGTTTTATTTTTTTATCAAGTTTTTTAATGGCGCTCAAGGCTTTATATAATGGTTCAATTTTCATCAGCATACCGGCGCCGCCGCCATAAGGAGCATCATCAACACTTTTATGTTTGTCATTAGTCCAGTCGCGAAGATTATGAATTTTAAATTTAACGAGTTTTTTTTCTTGGGCGCGCTTTAAAATACTCTCATTTAAATAAGAGTCAAAAATATCTGGGAATATTGATAATAAGTGAAATTTCATAGAATTAATTACTAGAAGAATTAGACTGGTCAAAATCTATTAGATAAAGGAGTGGAGTCTTACTGAAATCGGGCTTACCGTTTTCATCACGAAAAAAACGCAGGCAATAATTATTTTCATGAGGGTGCCCGTGGCTTATTTTAGTTTCTTTCAGAACATCGTTTATTTTATTCATTTCTTTTTCTAGTTTATCGCTAAACATTTTTGACTTAGTTCTCCAGGAGGCAAGGCTTAAGTCCAAAACGCCAGTATATACATCAACCATGCCATTTTTGCCCAGCTTATATGATTGAATAGACTCTATGGGTAGATGATTGAAACCTCTCTTCTGCCAAAGTTTATGATTCTCAAAAAGTTTTTGCCAAGCTAAGAATGCGGCTGGTTCTATACGGCGTATTATTGTTTTATCTTTTAATTCACCACCAAGTAGATCTATTTCTGAACCGGTTTTTTCAAATTTTTTTCTAGAAAAATTTGTATTGTTTAAGTCTTTATATTTGTATAATGGTGGCTCAATTAATTTTTCTCCTAAACCTTTTTTGATAATTAAATCAGTTACTTCGCTCATTTGCGCGTCAGATACTAGTATTTTTGTAATTGAAGCAAACAATTCCACAGCTTCTTTCTGTGTGCGGACGTCATCACTTTCTAAATTTCGTTTTATTTTTTCCATTACAAGTTTTTCTAAGTTTAAAGTATTAGGATAGTCAGTATAATATATCAAGTCAATGGCCACTCCTTGTGTATTTATATCAGGATTATTTAAATTTTCTCTTATTTTTTTCTCTAATATTTTTCTTAATTCATCTCGTCCTGACTCATGGGATTCATAAATCATCCCAGCGGCAATTTTTTGAATTTTAATATCCTGACTTTTCAATCCTTGCTTTATATCCAATTCTACAATTCTTCGTAAAGATTCTCTTTTATCGGTTGGTATATAGTCTATCATATCAGCAGCCATTTTTTGAATTTTTATATCAGGATTAATCAACCATTTTTTTACATTAGTCGTAATTATTTCCTCCATGTCTTTTATTTCCGCCCTGTCGCCTGAGACCCAAGTAATGTTGCTTATGCCTGCATCCAGCACCTCGATATTAGCAATAAGTAACCCTTCTCTCAATAAGGATGCTTGTTCTTCTCCTGGGGCTTTATAAATCATTTTCATGCCCATCTTTTGATTTTCGATATTTGGGCTCGATAAATTTTCTCTAATCTTTAATACTAATAGTTTCTGCAGTGCAAGGAGTTCTCCTTCTGGAATTAAATAATGGTCGATGTTACTTGCGCATAATTGTTGTATTTTCAGATTGGGCCCTTCCATGCCCTTTTTAATAAGTTCAGTAGCCTCCTTAATATTTGCGTTACTGAGCTGGTTAGTAAAAAAACTTGTCGATTTTTCAGCCTCTTTTTCTATAAGCGCATCCTGTTTTTTATCCTTTATATATCTATTAAGAGCATGCTCCGTTATTGGTTCTTGCCCAGAAATTTCATACATATCTAAAGGCGGCAATTCAGTTTTTGGTTGCTTATTTATACGGAAGGCAAAAAAATCTTTCTCTAAATTGCTCATATGCTCTTAAATCAATAATCTATATTTTTATTATAACAAAAAAGCGCCATTTTTACACGGCACTTTTTTGTTTATTCAATTTGATTTTTGTTTAGATGTTTAAATCATCAATCGCAGAAGTATCAATATCTTCGTGACGGTCGCTCATTGGGCGATCGGATGAAGGACGATGATTACCACCCTCTGGATCATAGATTTTTAAATTGACGCGGGAGTTGTTCTTAGCACCAACAATTTTAAGTAAGGTGCGAATCGCTTGCGCGGTCTGGCCCTTGCGGCCAATGACGTAACCCATGTCAGCTGGATTGATCTTAAGGGTCAATAAGACACCTCTTTCATCAATCGTTCTGTCCACAACCACATCGTTCGGATTACCAACGATTTGTTTTACAACAGTTTCTAAAAACTGCTTGTCTTGTTCTACCATACGTTTGTTTTCGTCTTTCAATGTTTGAACGGTTTCCCGCATCAAATCAGAAAGAAAATTATTAAATAACTGCCACTTAGCAGACTTATGTTGTAATTATACCACAAAATCAGAATTTGTCAATGCGGAAAGTAAGTAATTATGCATTTTCCGGAGTTACCTCAACTGGGGCTTCTTCCGTCTTTTCTTCAACTTTTTCTTCAACAGGAGCAGCTTCGCGAGAGGCCTTTTTATCAGCCTTTGCTTTAATTTGTCCTAAGCGTTTTTCACTTGGTTTGCCAGATTTAGAAGCGACTGCTTTTTTGCCTTCAATAATCTTCTTTTCAATTAAAAGGTTATTAACAGAGCTGGTCATTTGTGCGCCTTTTGAAATCCAATAGTTAACGCGGTCGGCTTTTACAGCTAATTCCTTAGAATGAGGGTTATAGGAACCCAAAATTTCTAAAGCATCACCATATGGATCGCGACTTTTTTCCGAAATAATTAGACGGAACATTTTCTTATTGGTTTTTCCGGTTTTGGATAATTTGATTGCTAACATAGTTTTGTTTTTTCAGTATTATTTTATATTGGAAAATAATAACTTAATATTAGTTAAAAGTCAATAAGGGATTAATTATTTGATGGTTTACTGCCGAATCTGCTTGGGCGAGCTGGACCACGGCTGCTGCCGCCGAAACTAGGGCGTGAACCGCCAAAACTGGTCTCGGTTGATTTGCCTTTTTCAGTCTTCCACAACTCAGCGTTTTCGGTTAAACCTTTCATAGTTAAGTTAACGCGTCCCTGGTCATCAATTTCTTTAATCTTAACAGTAACTTCATCACCGACAGTCAAGAAGTCGCTTGGTTTGCCAATTCTGTAAGGAGCAAGCTCACTAACGTGAACCATGCCGTCTTGATTAGCATTTAAAGCAACAAAAGCTCCGAAGTCTAAGATGCGGACAACTTTTCCTTTTATAATTTCACCAGCCGCAAAGACGTGGACAATTTCCTTTACCTGTCTAACCGCTTCGGCTACTTTTTCTGGATCAGTACCACAAATCATGACTAAACCGGAATCTTCAATATCTATACTAACGCCAGTTTCATCAATGATACGATTAATAATTTTACCTCCGGGACCAATAATAGCGCCGATCTTTTCTGGATCAACACTAAAGCTAATAATTCTTGGAGCGTATTTAGATAATTCGGCGCGTGGTTCAGCAATGGCTGATTTTATTACTTCTAAAATTTCATTTAAAGCTACGCGGCCTTGAGATAATGTTTTCTTGATAATGGCTTCAGTTAAACCGTCAGTCTTAGTATCAAGCTGGATAGCGGTTAAGCCAGTGTTGGTACCGGTAATTTTAAAGTCCATGCCACCGTCGCCATCTTCTAAATCTTGAATATCGGTTAGGACCTCCCATTTGCTCATATCGTGGTTTGACGCCAAACCCATAGCAATACCAACAACCGGTTTTTTAATCGGTACGCCGGCATCCATTAAGGCTAGAGTTGAAGCACAAGTAGAAGCCATGGAAGAAGAGCCGTTTGAACCCAAAGTTTCACTAACAATTCTGATAGTATATGGGAAATCTTCACGTTCCGGAATCATCGGGAATAAGGCCTTTTCAGCAAGGGCACCATGTCCGATTTCACGACGACCAGTACCACGCAAAGGAGACGCTTCGCCGACACAATATGGCGGGAAGTTATAGTGGTGCATGTAACGTTTCTTACTTTGGCCATCAAGTCCTTCAAGAGATTGTTCAAGGCCAGGAGCGCCTAAGGTTAGGATAGACATTACTTGAGTTTCACCACGGGAGAAAAGAGCGGTTCCGTGATCACGTGGCAAAATACCAACCTCTGCTGTTAATTGGCGGATTTCAGTTAATTTGCGACCATCAACGCGTTTCTGTTCTTCGATAATAGCACGCGTTACTTCCGCATCAATCATGTCTTCAACTAATTTTTTGGCGACATAATGACGCTTATCGTCGCTTAAGCCTTGAGATTCTAAATATTCATCAAGCTGGTCTTTAATTGCACCGACGGCTAATTTTCTTTCTCCTTTAGTATAATATTCTTTATCAAATAAGATTTTTTTAATGTTTTTACTAAGCCAAGCTTCACCGATTTTTAGCATTTCTTCTTTTTCTGCCTCAGCTTTTAATTCATCCTCGTTCTTGGTCTTGATTCTTGGGGCAACCTTGGTTTTTGGTTCAACGCCTGCCTTTAATTCCTTGATTAAATCAATTGCGCCCTGCATTTCTTTTTGTCCTGCCATAATGGCTTCAAACATTTTATCTTCAGGGATTTCATTAGCACCGGCTTCAATCATAATTACTTTTTTGTCAGTACCGGCCACAATTAAATCAAGAGAACTTTTAGCTTGTTCTTCATTAGTCGGGTTGAAGATAAACTTATCTTCAATTAAGCCAACGCGGACACCGCCGATTGGACCATTCCAGGCAATACCGGAAATTGATAAGACCGCGGAAGCGGCGATTAGACCAACAATATCAAAATCATTTTCTTGGTCAATCGCTAAAACAGTAATAATAACTTGGATATCGCGATTATCGCCTGTCACAAATAGAGGACGGATAGTGCGGTCAATCATACGACCAGTCAAAATTGATTGATCAGTTGGGCGACCTTCGCGTTTAATCCAACGAGAACCCTTAATAATGCCGGCGGCATAGAGTTTCTCTTCGAATTCAACCATTAACGGAAAGAAATTTACCCCTTCGCGTTCGGTTTTTGATTGGACGACTGTAGCCTGAACAACCGTTTCGCCATATTGGACCCAAACGGCGGCGTCAGCTTGCTTGGCAATTTTGCCAGTCGAAATTTTGAGAGGACGGCCAAGCCACTCTCCAGAAAATACTTTTTCCATAGTTTTGTGCGTCTGGCCGATAAATTACAGAACTGTATTTAGATACAGTGCTATCTATTTAACGGTCAGACAATATTTATTTATTATTTCGTTTTAGGCTGACAATTAAGTCAGCCCGAACGATTTCTATTAATTGTTGTAGATTAAGAATTTTTTATTACCACCTAAATCAGTATAGTCATCTGCTTCTTCAATAAGACGAGATGAACAGGTTTTGCGGAAAGCCATAATTTCTACTAAACAACCTTTGTTGTTTTGTAGATAGGAAACTAGAGGTAAATAGTCACCGTCACCGGAAACAATTATTAAAACATCTAATTTATCGGCTAATTTAATAGCATCAATAGCGATGCCAACATCCCAATCCGCTTTTTTCGCGCCACCAGCAAATATCTGTAAGTCTTTCATTTTGACTTCAAAACCCTGTTGGCTTAAAGCTTCAATAAAAGGGGCTTCGTCTTGGTTTTCTGTCCGTATAGCATAAGCAGTGGCCCGGATAAGTTTCCGGCCGGCCACTGCTTTGCTTAATATTTCTTTGAAGTTAGCTTTTCTGTTATACAAATTCTTAGCAGAATGATACATGTTTGATACATCTACTAAAATTCCTACTCTTTGTTCTTTGTGTTTTATCATTTTATTATTTATCGTCCTCTAAAGCTTCGTCTTTAGGTTCGGCGGCTTCATCTTCAGGATCGATGTATTTCTTTTCTTTCTTTTTTTCTTCTTCCTCTTCTTCTTGTAATCTCTGAGCAATTTTCAACTTAAGTTTTTCGGCTAATTCTTTAAACTGTTCAGCACTTTCTTTTTGTAAATATTTTAATAATTTGCGTCTTTCGCCGACTTTCTTTAGTAAACCGCGACGAGAAGAGAAGTCGTGCTTGTGTTTCTTTAAATGCTCGGTTAATTCCTTAATTTCCTCAGTTAAAATAGCAATCTGTACTTGAGGAGAACCGGTGTCGGTATCATGGACGCGAAATTTTTTAATGATTTTTTCCTTAGCTTTTTTGTCTAACATAATGTCGTTGGCTCTATCCGAGAAGCGGGCTAAGCTGGCCCCTATCCCAGAAGGAGTTCTGTTATCTTAATAAGTACACTTATTTCAAAGTGTTAATTTTTTTCATTAATCTTGATTTCTTGCGGGAAGCAGTATTTTTTTTAATAATGCCTTTTTTAGCAGCCTTATCAATTGCTTTAATAGTCTTGGTAAAGTCTTCTTTAACCTTCTTATCATTAGCTTTTATCTGCTTAATGCTAGTTTTTACTAGATCTTTTAGCTTGTTAGCTACTTTTTTGTTGGCGGCGTTTCTTTTGACAGTCTTTCGCAACTCTTTTTCCGCCGATTTCTTATTTGGCATACGGAATTTTCTAAATATTAATTAATTAAAAGTAATCAAATATTAACATAATAATAAATAAAAATCAAGACCTGAGCCCTTTTTCTTGGGACTATACTCAATCTGTAAAAATATTGTATAATATTAGCGTATGAACAAACACTCTTATAAGAAAAAGGCTTGGATATCCGGGCTAGTTATTTTTTTAGTAATTATCGCGATTATTTATTTTAATCGGTCATATGCTTATATTTATGACCATATTGACAAAATGGCGTTAAAATCACCAGATCGCAATCATTCTTTTTTAGTCGTTAATAATAAAACGGCTAGTTCAAGTTTGACCTATGTTGCTCTGGGTGATAGTTTAACAGCCGGAGTCGGCACAGATAAGTATAGCGATTCTTATCCGTATTTATTGGCCCAATATTTTGCAGGCAATAATTATCAGATAGATCTGGAAGATAGAGCCGTTCCCGGCGTTAAAACAGAAGAGCTCTTAAATGGTTTGGTGCCGGCGGCCATTAAAGACCAGCCAGATATTGTAACTTTGCTTATTGGCGTTAACGATGTCCACGGCATGATTGACCGCAAAGATTTTCGCAAGAATTATGAAACAATTCTGCAAATGTTGACTAAGGAAACAAAGGCTAAGATTTATGTCATAAATATTCCGTTGATTGGAGCAAGTAATTTAGTGACGCCGCCTTATAATCTAATATTTGATTATCGCACTCAGCAATATAATAAAATTATTAAAGAGCTCGCCGATAAATATTCTGTTAATTATATTGATTTATACACGCCGACCAAAGACTTATTAAGAAGCAATGGTCCGCATTACGCTTCCGATTTTTTTCATCCTTCTAAGTTGGGATATAAAATTTGGGCTGATTTAATTTATGCTGATACAAGTCAATAATCCAATCCAAGCAACTTGGATATTTTCAACCATTTTTTTTGCCGCTCTTTTAATTTTTATTAAACCGCGCAAAATTACACAATGGTTTCCGGCCTCGCTGACAACCGAGTTAAAAGGAATGGCGATTTTAATGATCGTCTTGTCTCATATTGGTTATTTTTTGGTAAGCGATACGAGATTTCTTTGGCCTTTAACCATCATGGCCGGAGTGGGTGTTAATTTATTTTTATTTTTATCCGGCTTCGGTTTGACCGCTAGCCAAATGCAAAAAGATTTAAGCGTCGGTCAATTTTATAAAAGACGTCTTCTGAAATTATTTTTACCTTTTTGGCTTGCCTTGATTGTTTTCTTCGGTTTGGATTTTTTAGTTTTGAATCATGCATACCCCTGGGATTATACCTTAAAAGCTTTTTTGGGAATTTTTACTCATGCTGATTTGTATCAGGATATTAATTCTCCTTTGTGGTATTTTACCTTCATTCTTGTCTACTATCTGCTGTATCCGCTAGTGTTTTCTAAAAAAAGGCCGTGGCTATCGGCGATTATTTTATATATTATTGGTTATCTAGTAGTTTATTTTAAACCAGCACCTCTAGAATATGTTTTGCATTTATATCGCATTCATACGATTGCTTTTCCACTCGGTATTTTCGCTGCCTGGGGAATTACAAAATTAAAGAGCACAGATATTTTAGAAAAATTATCTCATGGCTGGCGTGCTATTTTTTATTATTTAGTTATGGCCGGATTACTAGCCTTGTTTATATATGCCAATATTGACTCCGGCATTGGTGGTTCGCCCGCCAAAGAGCAATGGATGAGTATTGTGGCCGTACTAGCAATTTCATTATTTTTCGTTTTAAAGAAAATAGAATTCAAATTGTTTTATTGGATTGGAATATATTCTTATGAAATTTATTTATGGCATTGGCCGATAATGTATCATTATGATATTTTTTATCGCTTCATGCCTTCTTGGCTGGCGACTTTATTGTATTTAGTTTTCTTTGTCGCTTTGGGTTGGGCTGTTTCTAAATTAGTGGATTTAATTACTAGGAAAAAAGGGCCGCTGATTGCGCCGGCGCAGGTAGTAAGCGGAAAATAAAATATAATTCTGAAAAAAACATTTTTGGAAAATTTAAAAGGAGCCTATTGGATTAAGCTCCTTTTTTGTTTTATATTTTTTGGTCTTATTATATCCATTTTTGGCATTCCAGTTTCCAACAATGCATTCGGCCAAGCCAGATGAATAATCGCCAGATAAAGGCTAGACAAAAAACGACCAGAATATTTACCGGCAGAATGTTATAGTCAATCTGCAAAATTCGATAAATTATTAATATAAACCAAGTGAAATAAAGACCGGTAGATCCTAAAATGAAATAAGTCATAAATAGCGATCGCCCCCTTACTCTCGTTCTAAAACCGTAGTAGTAGAAGCAGTAGAATGATTGCAGAGAAACAAGCGCCAGTGAGGTAAAATCGCGCCAACCGACAAGATGGTTCTTTTCATATGAAGGATAGATAAGAATGCCAATTGTCCCAAGTACATAAGCTAACATTATTAGCTTATTTAACTTTTGTACTTTTTCTTCTATCTCGCGGTGGTAGTGAAAATATTTTAACGGGTCCATTTTTTACTTTTTATATGGTTAGTATTTTTTCGGATTTTTTCGGATTTATTTTATTAAATTGCTATTTGAAAGGACGAAATAACTTTGTATAATATCTATTTTATTTGATTCTGTCAAGAGGAAAACTGAGTTCGCTCTTTGGAAAATAGCTGAATATTTTAGATATTAAAAAACAGCCTGATTAGACTGTTAATTTAATGTCGGGGTGGAGAGATTCGAACTCTCGATCTTCTGGTCCCAAACCAGACGCCTTAGACCAACTGGGCCACACCCCGTTATAAAAATTAAACCCGGATAAGGGTGTAA
>Ga0224524_1000923_pt1 | contig 9816 bp, 10 predicted proteins | sample CFST75metaG_FD_179895 | JGI IMG/M metagenome (GOLD analysis project Ga0224524, IMG submission 179895) | Peat soil microbial communities from Stordalen Mire, Sweden - C.F.S.T75 | ecosystem: Environmental > Terrestrial > Soil > Wetlands > Peat | place: Sweden: Norrbotten County, Stordalen Mire... | reverse complement strand
AGCGCGGATATTCGGGCAACGGTTTTTCAATAATTTCGTCGTGAGAGTCAAACCCGCGGAAGACATGGACAAAGTGCAAGCCGATCTCCATGCGGTCATGATGAAACGTCACGGCAAGGAAGACTTTAACATTCGCAACATGGCCACCACCATTGAAACGGCCAACCAAACCCAGAACACGCTCACCTATTTGCTTGCGGCAATCGCCGTGATTTCGCTTGTCGTGGGCGGCATCGGCGTGATGAACATCATGCTGGTGTCGGTCACCGAACGCACGCGGGAAATCGGCATCCGCATGGCAATCGGCGCTCGCGGCTTCGACGTCCTTTTTCAATTTCTTACGGAAGCCGTGATGGTATGCTGTATCGGCGGGCTTGTGGGCGTTGTCGTGGGCCTGGGAGGCGGACTTGCCACTTCCGCGATTGCGGGCTGGCGCGTGATTTTCACGGTTTCGCCGGTTGTGATCGCCTGCGCATGCGCAATCGTTACCGGCATCGTCTTCGGCTATTTGCCGGCAAGAAAGGCCGCGCATCTGGACCCCATTGAAGCCTTGGCAAGGGATTAATTCGCAAACGTTAGACTAAAACTGTTTCTGGCTTGGTTATTGCGTGCTTATTATAGTGAAATCAATTTTAACCTTAAAAAAGGATTACCTATGACCAAATACATTGCGCTATCGTGCTTAGCGGTAATGGGGATTGTGGGATTATTGTTTATAAAAATCGCTTGGCATAATCATAACGGAACAGTCTGTGAAAAAGCCGGAAAAAGCCTTGATAACACTTTAAAAGAGTCGGTGTCGGCGCTCGACAAAGCTACGACCCAGGTCAAAGGCGTCTTTGAACACATTAAGAATATGAAGGCATAATGCATACCATACATCCTCCTATTCCTAAGAATGCGTCGCATCCGAAGGAAAAGGAAAAAAAAGAGGACGGGGATGAGCGGGTAGAGGCCGATGATAAATATCTCCGTCTCATGGCCGAGTTCGAGAATTACAAACGACGCAGCGGCCGGGAAAAGGAGCGCCTCATCGAGGCCGCCGATGAACTGCTCATTAAGGAGCTTATTGAAGTCAGGGAGAATTTTGAACGCGCCTTTACATCAAAGGACCGGGGCGAAACGTTCGCCAACGGAATGAAGCTCAATTGCGATAAACTCAATTCCATTCTGCAAAAGCACGGCCTTGAAGCGTATGGCGAACCAGGGGAGAAATTTGACCCGGAATTGCATGAAGGGCTCATCTGCGGCCCCAACGACTCCATACCCGATTCCCACATCAGCGAGGTGCTTGAACGCGGCTATACGCTCAAGGGTAAAATAATCAAACACGCCAAGGTGGCGGTTTCCAGCGGAAATACCAAACACGATTAATTGACTAAGGAGATTATTATGGGGAAGATCATCGGCATTGATTTGGGAACGACGTATTCATGCGTTGCGATCATGGAAGGCGGCAAACCCGTTGTTATACCCAACCCGGAAGGAGAACGCACAACCCCATCCATGGTTGCGTTTACGAAAACCGGGGAAATTCTCGTGGGTTCCATTGCCCGCAGGCAGGCGATTACCAACCCGGAAAACACCATTTATTCAATAAAGCGGTTCATGGGGCGGCGGCATAATGAAGTCGAACAGGAAGAACGGCGCGTTCCGTACAAAATAACCGGCGGTCCAAACGATCTGGTGAAAGTCCGGGCAGGCGGAAAAGAATATACGCCGCCCGAAATTTCAGCGATGATCCTTCAATACCTTAAAAAGGCCGCTGAAAATTACGTAGGATCGGAAATCAAGGAAGCGGTCATCACGGTGCCCGCCTATTTCAACGACGCCCAGCGCCAGGCCACCAAAGACGCGGGACGCATCGCGGGGCTTGACGTCAAGCGCATCATCAACGAACCCACGGCCGCGTCCCTTGCCTATGGTCTTGATAAAAAGAAAAACGAAACCATAGCGGTCTACGATCTGGGCGGCGGGACCTTCGACGTGTCCGTTTTAAATATCGGGGAAGGCGTTTTTGAAGTCCGTTCGACCAATGGCGATACCCACCTGGGCGGGGATGATTTCGACCAGGCGCTTATCGATCATATCGCCGACGAATTCAAGAAACAAAACGGCATTGACCTGCTTAAAGACCGCATGGCCCTTCAGCGTCTGAAGGAGGCCGCGGAAAAGGCCAAGCGCGAACTCTCATCGGCAATGCAAGCGCAAATCAACCTTCCCTTCATTACCGCCGACGCCAATGGTCCCAAGCACCTCGATTTGACCATTACGCGCGCAAAGTTTGAGTCGCTCGTGGCCGATCTCATCGAGCGGACGACGGGGCCCTGTTTGAAGGCGGTGGAAGACGCAAAAGTCAAAATGGCGGACATCAACGAAATCATTTTGGTGGGCGGCATGACCCGTCCGCCTTCTATTCAAGAGAAGGTGGAGGACATTTTCAAGAAAGTCCCCAATAAAAGCGTCAACCCCGATGAGGTTGTCGCCGTAGGCGCGGCCATACAGGGGGCCATTTTGAGCGGTGATGAAACGGTCAAGGACATTTTGCTTCTCGACGTAACGCCGCTATCCCTGGGCATAGAGACTCTGGGCGGAGTTATGACCAAGCTCATCGAGCGTAATACGACGATTCCCACCAAGAAAAGCCAAACTTTCTCAACCGCCTCCGACAATCAATCGGCCGTGTCGGTCCTGGTCTACCAGGGTGAGCGCGAAATGGCGGCACATAACAGGCTTCTGGGCAAATTCGACCTTGTCGGTATTCCCGCTGCTCCGCGCGGCATCCCGCAGATCGAGGTGACTTTCGACATCGATGCAAACGGCATCATCAAAGTGACCGCAAAAGACCACGGCACGGGTAAGGAGCAGCAGGTGCGCATCGAATCGTCAAGCGGACTCAATGAGGATGAAATCCGGAAAATGGTCAAGGACGCCGAAGCCAATGCCGCGCGCGACAAGGCGGAACGTGAAAAAATCGAAGTTAAAAACCAGGCCGACCAGGTCATATATCAAACGGAGAAAACCATGGTCGACTTGGGAGACAAAATATCGGCTGACGAAAAGGGCAAAATACAGGCTTCCATCGAAACGCTTCGCGAAAAGGTCAAGGCGCAAGATATCGAAGGCATCAAGGTCGCAACGGAGGCTCTTACGAAAGCGTCGCATGCAATGTCCGAGGGACTTTACAAAAACGCGCCGGGCGGATCGGGCGCGGCGGAGCAGCAGGAGCAGCCTCAACAGACTGGGCCGCGAGGCCGGACCGCGGAGAACAGCGAGGGGAATACCAACGGTCCCGTTGACGCCGATTTTGAGGTAGTTAATGAGAAATGACCAAGGGAGCGTATAGTACGCGTTGAGCGAGTGCCAAGAAACCGCCAAAAAACAACTTAGAGGAGAATACTATGGCAAATGTGAAGAGCCGCGAAATCCGTTTGCAATCTCGGCCGAGCGGGTTTCCAACCACGAATAATTTTGAAATGGTCTTGACGGAATTAGGACCATTGAAGGATCAAGAAGTTTTAGTTCGCAACCTCTTCATGTCCGTTGACCCGTACATGCGCGGCAGAATGAACGACGGGAAATCCTATGTGCCGCCGTTTGAGATAGGCAAACCGCTAAGCGGCTCCGCAATCGGCGAGATCGTTGAATCCAAGGCCGATGCATTCAAGCCCGGCGACGCCGTTTTTTCAAGTTTCGGCTGGCGGGAATATTTCATAGCTTCACCGAAAGATTTGCATATGGTCAGCCGCTCGGTTTCGCCGCTCTCCGTCTACCTTGGCGTCCTTGGCATGACGGGCATGACGGCATGGGCGGGCCTTAATTTAGTCGAAGTCAAGGCAGGCGATATCGTTTTTATTTCGGGCGCTGCGGGAGCGGTAGGCACTATGGCCGGACAACTTGCAAAACTGCGTGGCTGCCAAGTGATAGGGTCAGCGGGTTCGCCGGAAAAAGTAAAGTTCTTACTTGAAGAATGCGGTTTCGACAAGGCGTTTAATTACAAAACCGGTCCGGTAATCAAACAACTAAGCGATCAAGCGCCCGACGGGATCGATGTCTATTTCGACAATGTCGGGGGCGAATCGCTTGAAGCGGCGCTCTCGTCTTTGCGCGTGCATGGCAGGATCATTGCCTGCGGAAGTATTTCGGGATACAACGAAGAAAAGCCCAAACCGGGCCCGAATAATCTTTTTAACATGATCGGCAAACGGCTGACCATGAAAGGCCTGATCGTGGGAGATTGGATCGACCGACGCGGTGAATTTGAAAAGGAAGTCGGCGGTTATTTACTAAGCGGCAAATTGAAAAACAAGGAAACGGTGGTTGCGGGAATCGATAAGGCGGTAGAGGCTTTCATCGGCCTTTTCCATGGTCAAAATATCGGTAAAATGGTTGTCAAACTGGCATAGCCTGGCGGCGGCTATACGCTGGAGAAAATGCCCATTAGTACGGTGGGCCATTGGAAGGACGGCCTTATGATCGAAGACTCGCTTTTCTGGGACAATCAAACCTATATGAACCAAATCGGATTAGGTAAATAATGAAGCCGGTTACGCAGCAAGCGGAGATACACCGAAGCGGCCGCGCGGGTTGGCTGCGCGCCGCAGTTCTTGGGTCCGACGACGCGATCGTATCGACGGCGAGCATCATGATCGGCGTGGCGGCAACCTCTGCGTCAAAGGGGACCATCTTGGTGGCCGGCATAGCAGGCCTCGTTGCCGGGGCAATGTCCATGGCCGTGGGCGAATACGTTTCGGTCAGTTCCCAGCGCGACGCGCAGCAGGCCGACATCAAACGCGAAAATTTGGAGCTTTCGGTGCAGCCTCAAGCCGAGCTGCAGGAGCTTGCGATGATTTACGAAAAGCGAGGTCTTGACGCGGAGCTTGCAATGAAAGTGGCCCGGCAACTCAGCGCCCACGACCGCCTCGGCGCGCACATGCGCGACGAGCTCGGCATCGACCAAACGTCCCTTTCGCGCCCCCTGCAAGCCGCATGGATTTCGGCTGTAAGCTTCGCGATATTCGCGGGCGTGCCCGTCGCCGCCCTGTTGATTGCTCCCGCCGCTCTGCGAATTCCCTTGATCGCGGCGCTCTCGCTTATAAGCCTGTCGGCCCTTGGCGCGTTCGGCGGCCACCTCGGCGGGGCGCCCCTAGGTCGCGCGGCGCTCCGCGTTACGCTTGGCGGCGCCCTTGCAATGGCGGTAACGGCGGTAATAGGGAGGATTCTCGGCGTTTCAATGGGGTAAAGGGAGTATTCGGTTGACACAGCAAAATGAAAATCAAAAAATCCTTTCATAGTAATCAAAGCAAAATTGCTTTCCTGTTCGATGTGGACAACACCCTTTTGGACAGAGACCGATTTGTTGCAGACCTTCGGAGTTATCTGGAAAAGCAGATTGGACGCGTAGGGGCGCAATGTTACTGGAGCATCTTCGACCAATTATGGAGCGAACTAGGCTATGCGGATTATTTTGGGGCGCTTCAACGTTACCGCCTTGAGAACCGACAAGATCCACGCCTTCTTTCGGTTGCCTATTTTCTCATTAATTATCAATTTTTCAATAACCTATTCCCCAACGCGCTTGCCGTCATAGAGCGCATGAAACTGTTGGGCACTGTCGTTATTCTTTCCGACGGTGATGCGGTTTTTCAGCCTCATAAGATTAGGGGATCGGGGTTATACGATGCGGTAAACGGCAATGTTTTAATCTATGTTCATAAGGAACGGGAACTTGACGATATTATGGACCGTTTCCCTGCCGATCATTTCGTGATAATGGATGACAATATAAGTATTCTTACCTCTTTCAAGAAAATTTTAGGAACGCAGGTAACTACCGTCTTTGTTCGGCAGGGATGCTTTGCGTTGGACTCCAAGGCGGTTGCCGCATACCCTGCGGCGGACCTAACTATCGATAAGATCGGCGAGTTGTCGGATATCAACCTTTTGACGAAAGTCATGCCCTCGTTGGAACCATCTCAATCTTCGAAAAAAAGGGGCGCATACCATGAATTCATTTGTAATGACCGTATGGCCTGATCATAACCTTCTTTACTCTCAAAGTGACAAGGAGAAGAATGAAAATCGATCCTAAAGATTTCCAAGTACAGCACGGGAAAAAAGTCAACCTCGAAAAGTGGCCGACGATAGTGAAACCGTTTTTCGATTCTAAGAAACACTATCAAAAAAGTCTGGAAGAACATGTCGGGAAGCTGAGTTCGCTGCAGCGCCTCCTCTACGCATCGGGTCGCTACGCCGTATTGCTGATTTTTCAGGGTATGGACGCCGCCGGCAAGGATGGCGCCATCGGGCATGTTGTATCCGGGGTCAATCCGCAAGGCTGTGAGGTTTTCAGTTTCAAGCAGCCCAGCGCCGAGGAATTAAAGCATGACTTTCTGTGGCGAACAACCTGCCGACTGCCCGAGCGCGGCAGGATCGGCATCTTTAACCGATCGTATTATGAAGAAGTGCTCATCGCCCGTGTGCATCCGGAGATCCTGCGCGCCCAAGGGATTCCGGATGAATTAATCAACAAGAAAACAATTTGGGGCGAGCGGTTTCGTTCCATCATGAACCTTGAGGAACATCTGTTCCATAATGGCACCCGCATTGTAAAGATCTTTCTGCACTTGTCAAAGGATGAGCAGCGGAAACGCTTTCTACAACGAATCGACGATCCGGATAAAAATTGGAAATTTAGCCTCGCGGACATTAAAGAACGGGGCTACTGGAAACAGTATATGGAAGCATATGAGGATTGTTTGACCGAAACGAGCGCCAAGCATGCTCCGTGGTATATCATTCCCGCCGACGACAAGGAAAACGCTCGATGGATCATTCTCCAAATCGTACTCGATACGCTGGGCGGGCTTAAAATGGGGTATCCTAAGACCGGTCCGAAACGCCGGGAGGAATTGAAATTAATGCGTAATAAAATATGAGGTATGCGCTTTTGGTCGCCACCCGCAGGCGTTTAAATAACATGTCAATTTACTGCTTTTTGCTTTACCTTATGTATAGTGTTAACCCAAATAGAAAAGCACTTGTTAAGGAGTAATCTGCAGCCTTATCCGTCAAAATATGCTCTTCCTCATATGAAGAAAATCTAGCCTGCCCAAGAAGATTATATTCAAAATTTAGCGCAAAACATTTATAAAAAATCCATTCTAAACCGAAAATCCCTTTGATTTCTGCTGAAATTAGCGTTTGTGGGCCAATAGAGGTGTTTTCATCAGCCTTAGCATAGCTGCCAATGACATTAAGGCCAGGCCCGTAATACAATTTCAGAATATAGTTAGGCAAAGGATATTTTAAATAATCAATGTTTAAACCAATTTGGACAGCCTTACGTGTTTCCTCTTGAATTGTTGTGCTATTTTGGTTACGCGTATCATCTTGATAATTACCGCTTAAAGAAATCCCCAATCGCATAGCTTGATAAATATTAAAATGATGTTTAAAATATATGATCGAATTAGGAAAAGATGAAAAGCTTAGGAAATTGTCAATCTGAAGTAGAACTGAATTTGGACTCGGTTTGTTCAAGGAATTTGTTGTTTCAGCAGAAAATGAGGAGGTTGACGATAAAAGCATTGCTACAAAGCATATAGTATTAAAGCGATTCATGCGAGCTTCCTTTCATAGAGGTTTACTAAGGGTTATTAAAATCGACCATTCATTTTCATTGTATCCTACATTTGACATTCTTATATAGAAATGAATTAACATTCTTCCGCCGCCCCACTGTATGGCATGTTTTAACTTTTCTTAAGCGCCATTCTTCAGCTTGCTTCCGATATTTCAAGAATTGACACGCCGCCTCTCCTTTAAATCGTTCCGGGTTATTGCATCCCGACGTTTGCTAAACGCAAGTTGTGCCCGGATTGCCCGTCATGACACCGCTTGTTTACAGACGGTGACGGAGGGCATTAAGCCGGGCATTGATTCCTTTAGCTGTTGGGTGCTTTTGGGGCACCCCTTGTCTTTGCGACGCGCGTTAAGTCTTGATTCTAATTTCTGGCAGTAGCGTCTTCTGATTTCTCTTTTGATTTACCGGCAGCCATCTTGAATTTCATTCTGAATTTAATGCAGTGCCCCTTTTGCTTTTTCATGCTGGCGCACATGACGTGCGACGGCATTTTATAACTTTTTATTCTTTCCTTTTGATTTTGTGGATTTCTTTATTGGTTTGGATAATTCCGTTTCAATTTCTTCAATTGACGGTAAGTTTGGTTTAAATTCTTTGGGAATCGCGGTCGTAAGCCTGAATTCCGAAACTCCTATAGGTGCATTCATTTTGCGAAGCGACCATTCGGCAATAATTTTACTTCGTGTTTTGCATAAAACAAGACCGATAGAGGGGTTATCAGTCTTTGCTTTAACAGTCTCGTCAAGTGCGGTCAGATAAAAATTAATTTGGCCCGCGAAATCCGGCTTGAATTCTCCGGCCTTGAGTTCAATCGCGATATAGCAGCGCAATTTAAGGTGGTAAAAAAGCAGGTCGATGAAAAAATCTTTCCCATCCGCTTGGAGATTGAACTGTCGGCCAACAAAAGCAAACCCCGCGCCAAGCTCAAGCAGAAATCGGGTGATATGCGTAGTGAGAGCATCTTCAATTTCTCTTTCAAGCGCGTCATCATTTAAACAAATAAAATCAAAATTGTATGGGTCTTTAAGTGTTTCGCGTGCAAGGTCGGATTGCGGTTTGGGAAGTGTAAGGTGAAAATTGCTGGCAAGCTTTCCCTTGCGACTAAAATCATCCGCTTCTATATGCATTGCCAGAACGCTCCGTGACCAGTTATGGGTAATCGTTTCCTTAAGATAAAATTCGGCCTCTGCAATAGATTTTACCTTAGATATAACAAGAACATTGTGTCCCCAGGGAATTTGTCCGGCAAGTTGTTGGACTTTTTTAATTAGTGCAACAGGTTGTTGCACTAATTGACCTTTACCAGTGTAAAACAGAACCCATTGCTTCATGTAAAATAGATTCCGACGGGAAAAGCCTTTCATATTTGGGAAATCACCGTGCAGATCAATGGCAAGTTTTTCGATAAGAAAGTCACCCCATTTGGCTTCGATCTGCTTTTTAATAATCATTTCGCCGATTTCCCAATAGAGTGAAAGAACGCCTTTGTTCACGCTTATTGAGGCTTTGATTTGTGCAGACCGAATTTTTAATTTTATAGAGGCGAGAAGCTTGCCGTATTCGGCGAGGTCGATATTTTTTGAGGCCATTTATAATTTAGCCCTTTCCATGTTTAAAATTAGCATATTAACGGTCATTGTAAGGTTTGGAAGGATTAAAAGCCATATGAACTCCTTAAACATTAATCGTGTTAAGATGATTTGACCGTCATGACACCGCTTGTTTACAGAAAATGACGGAGGGCACTTTTCATTACTATACCAATTCATTAGAATATTTTTTGCCGCCACGACGGCGGCATGTTTTCTCCTGCGTGCCATTCTTGAATTGAACTCTCTTTTGTCTTCCCGCGGCGTCTATAATTTCATTTGTGCCAGTTTATTGCATCCCACCAACGTGTGCGGTTTGGTGAAGTGCACGGTGTTAGCCAGCGTGACGGAGCTTACGACATGACACGCTGGATACAGACGCCGAGCTTTTGCCGAAGGCCAAAAGCTGCTTTGCGCCCGACGCATAAAGTGGTTGTTGTTTGCTGTTGGCACAATGTCCGGGTAGAAACGGGCCTTTTTAGACCCGAAGCCCCCACAGATCCGTACGAGCGTAATTGACGCATACGGTTCCTCACGAGATGGATTCACTACACTCCGGAGTGGCATATCCTTGGCGTCGGG
>Ga0224524_1000919_pt1 | contig 9842 bp, 9 predicted proteins | sample CFST75metaG_FD_179895 | JGI IMG/M metagenome (GOLD analysis project Ga0224524, IMG submission 179895) | Peat soil microbial communities from Stordalen Mire, Sweden - C.F.S.T75 | ecosystem: Environmental > Terrestrial > Soil > Wetlands > Peat | place: Sweden: Norrbotten County, Stordalen Mire... | reverse complement strand
GTTTTACAAAAACAAACTTTAAAATAAAATGTTTTTTAACATACTCCAAAACGCCAGTGTTTACAATGCTTTCACTGGATTTTCTTCGTTCACCTTCAACGGCAAAGAGAAAGATGATGAATGGAATGGCACGACTGGCGGGGCTTTGGATTTTGGAGATAGAATGCTTGATGCAAGAATTGGGAGATGGATGAGTGTTGATAAGAAATATTCAAAATATCCATATACTTCACCATATGCAGCAATGGGAAATAATCCAATTATCTATAAAGATCCAAATGGTGATACATTGGTTGTTGCGGGTATTCAAGCCGTAGCGGATATTTTAAGTTTAGTTAAGGATCAAAAATCTGTTCATTTTGCAAAAATAGGTGAAAGTGATATGTTTTATGTGACTGTTGATTATACTTATGATGAAATGGGCGGTAAGGGATCTATAGTACCCGATCAAACACAAGGTTTAGAACTTCTGTATTTAATGTCTAATGCTAAAGAGAAATATCTTTATGAAACGAATCCAGATAAAATAATATATAATGATAAAACATCTACTGATTGCAGTAATAATGGAATTGTAAATATTTCTGACCAGGCTTATTTTCAATATGATAAAATGGGAAACGTAAAGAAAGATTGGAAATTTGACTTTGATCCTGAGAAAGGCTTTAATGCTGAAGTTATTATTAGCGAAACTGCTGAATGGTATGAAGGTAATGGAGAACCAAACAAAACAACAGGTCAGTACCCTAGTGATAATAGTTTAAAACCTCGACCAGCAGTTGTATTACATGAATTGGCTGAAAGTTATGCAAGAACAACTCTTAAGTTGCCATATGTCTACGTTGATTATAAAAAGTTTCCTGACATGAAAGGCAATTATAATTATATAGGAAAAACTGGACCTAATTTTTGGAATTCATGGGAACCCAAAGAATCAGATAGCATGAAGGATATGGGTGCACATGGATGGGCCAAGAAATATGAAATGGGATTAATTAATCATCAGACATTCACATTCCCAAGTAACCATCCTGGTACTGGAGCTTTAAAAAAGGATTGATTATTGTTTATAGTTATTAAACTTAAATGAATTATTATGAAGTATATATTTTTTTTTCTGCAACTTATTATTATTCAAACAACATTTGCGCAATTTACAAAAACTGATTCCCTAATTATTTTAGCAAATGACGGGATGGATAATATGAATTTAGGATATTATGATATATCTGAAAAAGATTTTAATAGAACTATTTCAATTGATTCATCTTATTTTGAAATATATGCACTTAGATCCTTATTATATATCACAATGCATTCGGATCGTTGTAAAATAGACACTAATTATAGAAAAACAGATTCAATATATTTAAAGAAATCAATAATGGATTTATCAAAAAGTATTAGACTTAGATTAAATGGAAATCTTATTTTTCCAGATACATTGATAAGTAATTTGTTTAAAGGTAAGCCAGATCCACCACATGCATATGAATTGGATGATTTTGGTCGACTAGAATATATATATGAAGACATTTTGTATGGCGCAGCTCTTTATTTAAATAGTAAAGGAAATGAAAAAGATGAAGCTTGTAAGCAATGGAACAATGTACTTGCTTTAGGAATAATTGATGTAAAAAAATTAATCAATGAGTTTTGTAAATAATAATTGTTCTTTAATATGATCTTCTCATTGCTTTCTTTGAAAATTTAAAAATAAAATTTCATTAACAATTTTTATTTGATTATTTGCATCTTCTATGATGGATATCCAATATTAACCATTAGTTAATCAATATAACCAACATCAAATGTGATTTTGTTTCCTTCTTTAATGATAAAAATATTTTTATGTGGAGGATGTGACGATATATAAGATGGCGATTTCTCAATTTTAAAACCAGCCGTTTTTAGTGTTTGCATTATTTCCATTCCAAAATCATATGACGTTTGATTATGCGAAATAACATTTACCTGAATTACATAATTATTTCCTAAAGAATCCTTTTCAATAAAGTTCTTTGCAGATTTTATTATTACCGATTTATCCTGTTGCGATAATTTTTTATTTTTCTTAACCCTTATTACGACATTAGTCAAATTATTATCCCCAATTCCATTATTCTCGTAAATAGCATATTTATTATTCCATAAGTTTGTGCTTTTCGCATCTATATCAATATACTTGCTTGTGGCAGTATCTATAATTTTTGGTTCATTTTTGATATAGGGATTTTTTGACAATCCAACTCTCTCAATAATATTTTCTTTATGTAGATTATAAAAGATTGTATCCAATAAGAATTGGTTTACGGTAATGTTACCATTATTACCATTTATATTAACCACATTTAACGTTGAATAATTTGTCAATGAAACTGGATGGTCTGAAAAGAAAAGTTGTTTAAAACCGACAATAATCCCCGTTGCAGCTGAGATTACAGTTAGAACTATCACGGCTTGTTTTCGCCAGGATGTTTTTCTCTTTTTCATTCAACATTATTTTAATTCACTGTCATAGTGTCAAATATAATTATTTTTGTGAAATTGCAAGTTTATGGCACAATCAGGGCTAGATTGAGGCGGGATCAAGGCAGGTTCGAGGCTGAATTATGAAATTCAGCTTTAAAATTGAGGCTGAATCAATGCTGTATTGAGGTAAGATTAAGGCAGGATAAACAAGTTTAAGATTATTAAACTGATACATAAAAAGCCCTGATTTCTCAAGGCTTATATTTTAAATGTTTGTTTTACAAAATACTTTATCTGGCATACGGTTTAATATTTTTCAGAAATCGAATATCTTGCAATTTAAACTCAAAAATTTTATACTGATAATTCAATAAATATGGATTTTTATAATTTGGCACTAAAACTTTAGTAAATATTTTTATTTTATCAATTCCAGTTTTGAGAAGTTTTTTATAATCATTCTTTGAAACCTCAAAACCATTTAAATAGTAAATCTTATTATCGATAAATTTTTCACCGGTAATATCATTTTCGTATAATACTTCATTTTTTGAAGGAATTTTTATTGAAAAATAACCTGCTTCACCCAAACAAGTAGGCAAAATAAATTCAAAATAGTAACCTTCCAAATTTTGTTGAATCTGTAATCCTATCTTCATTGAATCATCTTCATATATGACTTTTACTAAAGTATCCAAATTGGTAGAATTGTTTTGCGAGTAGCATAAGAGAAAGCTAAAATTAAATAGAATAAAATAAAATGTCTTTTTCATATTTCTAAGGATTATTTCATAATAGTAGACTTTCCAATTCCTTTACCGTTTAAATGAATGTTTACAGAATTATCATTTGATTGATTCGCAATTGAGAGCACATTTGTTACAAAAAATCTGACCTCCCAACTTTTTGTTTCTCTATTTCTTGCATATGACATTATTCCGAGTGTTTCTGTTTCCTCATACCCGCCATTATTATTATCATTATAAACTTTATTATCCTTATCATTGATGTCTTTATCATGAGGCATACCCATAGCATGTCCTCCTTCATGGTTGAAAGTATTATAGTCTGACCAATTTTTATTAGGATTATTTTTAGTATCAGGATTAATTGAGATACAATGAGAACCTTCTTGATAATTCGAACTGGAATTTTTGTCTTTGCTGAGAAGTAAATAATTGGAAGTATTTCCATCTTGTTTTATATTCTCTTTTGCCTTTTTCTCGTACGAAAGAGAATTTTCGGCAGTGATTCCAACGAAATCATATTCATAAGTTACTGTCCACATCTCAGGTTTGGTTGGATCAGGAGAAAGATCAACCAGCCAGGATCCTGCATCAAACCCAAGCTCTGTTTTTTTATTACTCTTTATATTATCAACAACAGTGGCATCTGGTTGTTTTTCTCCCATAGAATTTTTTTCCCAATAATAGACTTTAACTTTTACCGTCATTTCATGTTTTTCTTTATCAACTGTAACTACACCATCAGAACCCTGTGGATCTACAAATAATAAAGGACTATTCATAAAACAAGCGTATGGGCTTTCCCAGTATTTAAATACAGGATCAATATTCCACCTTCTACCTAATCTCGAATCATATTCCCAGAATTCAGCTGTTAGTGCGCTTCCTGTGATCCCAAAAATCTCATCATCCTTCTCTTGTCCGTTGAAGAGGAACCAAGAAAACTCCGTGAAAGTTTTAGAAAAACTTACGTTTATGGATCTCTTAGCACTCATTTATTTACAGATAAATATATAATTAAAACAAATTTAAACGAAATATTATTGCTTTGAAAAAAAACAATAAAACTTACACTTAAGAAAATATTGAATTAAAAATAATTATTCTTTGTCCGATTTCCTATATCCGATTTGCTTACGGTTCGATTGTTCCAAATGCTGCTGTTTTGCTTCTTCAAACTGTTTAAGGTATTCAAAAATTAATAAAATTTTTTGATCTTGCTCAATGTCCTTCTCCTGCAATTGCTCCAATTTTTGTAATATCTCTTTATGAGTTATCATCAGTTTCCTGAAATTAATATAAACCCGCATTATCTGTATATTAACCTTAATCGCTCTTTCTGAGTTTAATACACTTGATAACATTAATACGCCATGCTCTGAAAATGCAAGTGGAAGTTTGCGTGTGCCACCCCAACTTGATGTCGCAATTTGCGATTTCAAGTTTTTAAATTCATCATTCGTAAGCTGGAACATAAAGTCTTCAGGAAAACGATCTATATTTCTTTTTACCTGTTCATTTAAACGCCTTGTTTCAGCCCCATACAATTCTGCTAAATCTCTATCCAGCATAACTTTTTGTCCCCTTATGAAATAAATCTTACTCATGATTACTTCTTCCGGAACCAGGATTTTATCTGTATTTTTTGGCATGGATTCTAGCTTTACTTCAATTTTATTTTTTCAAATTTAATATTTTATTTCTATCAGGTATCACAATTTGTGATACCTGATTTATCCATTAGGATGATATTTGCTAATTCCTTATGCAATTATATTTACCCCTTTATTTCCCGGCATATTGTTATTGCTCTGTTTTGCAGTAAAACCGGATATTTCATTTTTTTATCAACTCTGGAGGTCACAATTTGTGACCTCCAGTTATTGAATTTATTTAAGCGAAAATTTCCAATCAATTTAAGTTTATATAAATCCTAAATTATTGGATGAAATTTATTTATTGATTCATGTTGTTCTCTAAAAGGAGCATTCCGATATTTTATTGTTGCCGAAATCCAGCGATGCCCGGCCAGCATTTGCGCTTGTTCCAATGGAATGTGTTTTTCATTCATCCAATTTGCAATAACGCTTTGTCTTATTGTTTTTGGATTTAAATTTCTATCAGGAAATAAAGGCTTAAATGTTGAGACAAGGTAATTAATATCGTCAATTGTTATTGGCGAACCAAGTTTCCCAATCAATAAGGCATCAGTATTGTAACGAACAGTCTCCTTTCTTACTGTATTAATATAATTTTCAAATAACAGAATCTGATAGGGGAGTATGTTCAGGTGCCGCCTGGTAAGATTTCTTGATTCTTTTACGTAGACATAGCCTCCATCAAAATTTACATGCCTTACTTTTAATTTCATCAATTCTCCGGCAGTCAATCCCTGGTAAATAAGTAGTGAGATTAATGTTTTGTTTTTCAGCGTTAATATTTCATAGCGCTCTTCCCTTTTTAAAAGCATCTCAAGTTCATCGGAAGAAAATAAATCCTGATGAATAATGCCACTACAATGCTTTGACTTAAGGAAAAGTCTTCGGCAAGGATGATTATTACGAACACCTATATCAATGAGGAAATCGTAATATTTTTTTATAGAAGCAAGTAAAGTGTTTTTTGTATCAGAGCTGTTATAATCTTTCACCTTCTCACCAAAGAATTGCAAAACATCCTTGTAATTATATCTGTCGGCATTTGGATTTGCATAAAGATAATTCTTAATTCCATAGATATAACTCTTGATGGTTTGTTCTGTATGTCCCATGCCATATAGATAGCCTGAGATTTTTTTTATGTCATGTGTTCTTTTCATTATCTCAATTGGTTTAAAATTTTCATATGTTGTTTCCTTCTTTTTGAATAGACCATAGCAGTATCTATATCACTATGGCCTAAAAACTGTTTCACATATTCAATTGGTGCGCCATTATCGAATAGGTGAGTAGCAATTGAATGACGTAAGCAATGTAGAGTGATTTCCTTGCTGGCCATGACAGGGTTACGTGTTTTTATAATCATTTGCTTTAACCTGAGATTAATATTTTCACCATTTTTTCTTACACATCTTTTGTTTAGAAAAAATGCATTTGAAGAAATTCCTTTCGTAAAATAATTCATCCTTTCGTAAATGATATATTCCCTGATATCTTTAATCACACCTACAGACATTGGGACCGTTCTGTTCTTGTGATTTTTACCGTCTCTTATAATTATTATTTCACGATTTAAATTAACATCTGCTAAATTGAGATTTTGCATTTCACTTCGCCTCAATCCGCATCCATATGCCAGAGATAGGATGGCTCTGTCCTCCCTGGATTCGCAGATGCTGTATAACTGCTTTATTTCTTCATTTGTCAGAATATTTCTTTCCTTATATTTTTTTAGTGAAAATTTAGGAAGATGTGCCGGAGAGTATTCAACCTGATTAGTATCGATTAAATAATCAAAGAATAATCTAAGTGAAAAAAGATGTGTCTTAATCCAGGAATCGCTTATCCCTCCGCTACGCAGCTGATTTGGGCGTTCAGAAAGATATATTTTATATGCAATAATTTCTGATGCTGTAACATCACAAATATTTTTTATATTTCTGTTTTCTATAAAAAACAGAAATTCATTTACGCAATCTGGATAATGACTGTCTTTCCCCCTGTTATATCCAACTGTTTTGGCATACAATTCAAATTCTTTATGAAGAATCTTGAATCGTCTATTGTATACTGGTAAGAGCTTCATTTTTCACCTCCCTTACTATGTGTATTTTTGGAATTGATGGTCGCCAGAGGCTTTCTCCTAGTGCCACTGGAATCCTGGTGACCATTTGGTGTATTTTTACCTTTGATTATTAATCCTTTTTCAAAATCCAATTGCTCGTTTAATCTTTGCTTTATATCACTTCTTAGTTTTGCGAGGTTATCATAATATATGATCATGTATTTGAATCCGCGGTTTGCATACCCACTGGTCTTTTCGATATATTCTAACTGAAGAAGTTTGTTAAGATTATTTACACAAGCAGTTTTGCAAAGATTTAACGCAAGACGAATTTCCCTTCGTGAAAATTCGTAATTCTTTTGATCATCTTGATTAACCTTCTTGATGTGATTTTTTAACTTTTCAAAGAATTGCCTCAATGATGAATCCATGTCATCGACTTTAATCATTATGCTATCAAACAAAATCTCACAAGCTAATCTTATATCAATTGGCTCTGTAATAATTCTGTTCATATTATCTCTTTTTCTCTGGTATTGATGTAATAATGTTATTTGCTTGATAAATTGATGAAAGTGATTATTTAACCTTCTTGACATTTTCACTTCAAAAGGTAAGTTCACCTTGTCTGCATATGGATTTATAACTTCAACATTTTTAAGACAACGGATGCAACTTTGGAGAAACTCTTTTGATGTGTTTTCATTGGTCTCAGCCTCATTAGAAGTCATTTTTTTATTTTGATAGTCAATGATTCTTTTAGTCTGATCTTCGCTTTCATTGATACCTGCAACCAAACACCTACTTAAATTATCAAAATAGATTTCAGACTTTGTAGTCACCATTAGTGAAGCAAAATGGCTCTTGACTATTTTGATAGTCGATGAAAGATTTCCCGTTTTATCTTTATACGTTATCGAACTACTCACACTTCCTGAACTTTGCAGTTCTCTGAAAGCATATTGCGCTTCATCATTTAATCCATCAAAGTCCTGGATAAGCATCAATTTATTTATTAACTCATCATGAGTAAAATGATAAAGAGATTTGCTGGTAATCCTAGTTACAGAGATAACATCTTCAGGTGGCATACATTGGCCGATTGTATTAATAAGATGGCTTTTCCCGCTTCCGCTCATCCCTTGTATGAGACAGTGCAGGTTGAAATTAGTTTTGTACGTAGAAGCAATAATAAATAAAAGTTTTCTTGTGTTTTCTTCTCCAACAACGCCTGCTTTTTCAATCAGGTTATCTAATTTACTGATCAGGTCAGGACTCTTTAAAAATTTGAGGATTTGTGCCTCTTTGTTAGGTGGTACCGGTTGGAAATTTCTTTTGAGAGGGTTGCCTAAATTTATTGCTAAATTTTGGTTCTCACGATATATTTCAAGTGCATTTGTAAGGTTGATTAATTCTGTTTCTATTGCTATCTTATCCTGGCAAAACTGATCGGATAGCTGATTTGCAAAAATTCGGATATGCTCGTGATCGTACAAATCAATTTTAATTCTCTCCTTTCTGCCAGTTGATTGATCCTCGGCCATTAAGGTAACCAGTAGCGAACTTAAATCCTGATTAATTAATCCAAGAACATAGTAATTATTAAGCTCGCATCTGAAAAGCAGTTTCCCATCATAGATTGTTTCAATCCCTGACTTTTCTTTTACTTTATAATCATTGCAGCTCTCTTCCTTTGATTTGCACACACCAACCGGTGCTTTTCTTAGAATTTCTTTAGTACTTCTCTTTTTAATCTTTTTCTTTTTATTAAGAAAACTAAAGTTCTGAGGTGCATTGACCGTTTCACTTTTTTTTTATCGAAATGTGATCGATAATTTTTCTTAAATCATTTAATTGTGTTTTCATAACAGAGATTTTAGTTTATAATATTCTCTGTATTACTTAAAAAAATGTGCAAATGTTCTATAAATAGCGAAAATTATAATTCAGAAACAGGCTGTTATTATCATTGAGATGAATCTTTGCATTATCCTTAAATGCATTCAACAAGGGAAAAGATTTTTTTATTTTCAATGAAATGTTAGAGAATAAGTGTTATTTAAAACACTTTAAGTTCCTTATACTTTTCCTTGAAGCGATTTTTATTTGTAGTGGTTGGACTATTCACTAATATGACTTTTATGTCTGCATGAATGCTTTCTTTAGATCCTCTTATTTTTTATCGTAGTGGAATGCGAAATGCTGATAATATAAATAAGCAAGATAATTTATTAGACAATGGAATCTTTTAATAAAAATTTCTTCAGATTTGACCATTTGATTCCTTTATATGAAGTATCAAATCCCTCATCTAAAGATAAAACAATTTTTGGAAAGTGATTATTTATATTTTCAAGTGATTTATATTCCCTATCAATTACTTTTTTGTCCTTTAATGTAGTGCAAACTTGTAAATACATTTTTTCAGCACCTTTCTCTGCAATAAAATCCACCTCAAGTTCATTTATTTTTCCGATATTAACAGTATATCCCCTTGAAAGCAGTTCCAGTAAAACAATATTTTCTAACTGACCCGAAATACCTTCTGGTGTATAACCTATTGTAGCAAAACGAAAACCGATATCACATAAAAAATATTTCTCAAGACTTTCGAGTAACCTTTTCCCTTTTATATCATAGCGTTTTATCTGATATGCAAATATAGCATTACATAAATAAGAAATATAGTTTTGTACAGTTTCCACTGAAACTTTTCGTTTCTGAGATTTTATAAAATCACTGATTTTATTTGATGATGTAATATTGCCGCAATTTGAAATAAGATATTCTGTGATTTTTTCAAGCATATAAGCATCCCGGATATTATAGCGCACTACAACATCTTTTAAAATAATTGTACTGTATAATGCCTGTAAATATTGCCTTACAGCAGTATCGTCC
>Ga0224524_1000918_pt1 | contig 9844 bp, 10 predicted proteins | sample CFST75metaG_FD_179895 | JGI IMG/M metagenome (GOLD analysis project Ga0224524, IMG submission 179895) | Peat soil microbial communities from Stordalen Mire, Sweden - C.F.S.T75 | ecosystem: Environmental > Terrestrial > Soil > Wetlands > Peat | place: Sweden: Norrbotten County, Stordalen Mire... | reverse complement strand
TCGTCTTTTTTTCATATCCGTTAAGTTAAAGATTTTAGCTTAACTTACTGTCCGGATAAAGGTAGCAGTTCCAGAGTTAGGTTTAGGATTAATTTTAAACAGGCTGTACGAGAAGTTTATCGTTCAGTCCTTAGTCTCGTTATAGATGCGTGGAGGGACTGTAAACCTCATTTAATACCATTGGTTTGAGCGACGGGTATGAGAGGGTAGCAAATGTGGTTTACAGTGAAGGGATTGAATCTCGGGAAATATCAACCTTGATAAACATTTTTCTTAAAATCCCATAGCTTTTTTTATTACTGCCATTTCTTCTTCTGAAGTCAGCATTTTTAATAATTCAAATGCAACATTTGGAGCTGTCTCAGGACAATAAGATGTAATAATATTACCATCAACTACAATGGGCTCATTCACAACATTCACTCCAAATTCTTTCAGTTTTTTTTGCCAATATGCGTTTTTTAAGTGGTATGTAGTTGCTTTCCGATTCTTAAGAACTCCACTTTTTCCTAAGGGCAATGCCGCAGAACAAATTGTCGCAATGATTTTACCTTTTGCATTAAATTCCTTAATTAATTTTAAAAACCTTTCGTCATATGCTTCTTCATAAAAACCAAATTCCCCAAATCCACCAGGTATTGCTAAGGCGTCATATTCGTCAACGTTTATTTCTCCAATGGTTTTATCTACTATTACAGGTACATTAAAAGTGCTTATAACTTTATCAGTAAAACCACATGTATCAACGAACAAATTATGTCCATAATCATTTCTAGCCCAACCAAGAACATCTATAAAAACACTAAATTCCATAGATTCAAATCCTTTTGCCAGAAACACTAATACTTTCTTATTTTGCATACGTTTCAAAATTATCAATTTGTATAAATTCCTATTAGTTTAGATATTCTCGCCTTACAGCCATGGGCCCGGCAATAAAGTGTCGTTTGTGTTGGTTTGGGCATGGAGGTTGTGAGCAGAAATGTCGAATCGTGGTAAAGTCCCGGTACCAGCCAGGGACGAGCGTTTAAAAATTGCCCAGTGGGCAATTTTAGTAAAGGAGCCGGTCTGCAGGGTGGAGCGAACCATGGCGCGGTTTTTGCCATCCAGGTACAAAGTTTTGTGGGCATTACGAGTGTCGCGGTACAAGGGTTGTGGCGAGCAGGTCATAAGTCAAGGTACACTGAGTTTTAAAAGAACAAAGGCGCAATCGCGGTATATGGTTGTTGGTCATGTTAAAAGAAGCAGGAATAAATGCAAAAACCGTGACAAACAAATGCACTTTATTGTCCGTATTAGCATTTCGTGCCAACATTAAATTTAGTATAATACAAATGTCAGGATATTGTCACAAGTTATGTGATCGAGACTTTTGATAAAGCATTCGATTCACATACGTTTAAACATTTTAAACAACCTTTACAATTAATACTATTAATAATACGAGCATGTTTATGAAAAGGTAAATTAATTCTGTCAATTACATTATTTGAACAAATATCCAGGCATTTCCAACATGCTTTACATTTTCTGGTATCAATCTGAACATATCTTGTTCTCGCGTATTCATGTATAGAAGATCTTGATTTCATTTTGTTATCTGTTTTAAACAAAATTGCTCTATCTAAAGCATTTTGACGATAACAATTGTTAAGAAATGAAGCCTATCTTCTATTTCTTATTCTGCTAAGCGAAATAGGCGTTATTCCTAAATATGAAGCGATATAATGTTGTGGAACCCGTTTTATGATTTCAGGATGATTATTAATTAAATCCTCATACCGTTCCCGGGGTGTATTTTTAATCTGTGAAAGAAAAAGTTGGGAGTAGTTTTTAAATCGTTGAAACATTAAATCTTGAAATCCATCCTTTAGTTCAGGGTAAATCAAATGGAGTTGTTTGAAGTTATTTTTGCTGAGTGAAAAAATAATTGAAGGCTCAATACTTTCAATAGTAAACAAACTAGGCTGGTTATTCACAAAACTATCAATTGAAGCTACAGCCTGTCCTTCAAAAAAAAATTGAAATGTTATATCTCTTCCGTCGTTATTAAAACACTGACGTAAACAACCCTTTTTAATATAATGGACATAGTTTGATATTTCTCCCTCATGCAATAAGATTGTTTTGGAATCAATTTCTCTTTCAACCAAAAGATTTTGAAATTTTAGCCAATTCGTTTTATCTTTTTTTAAATTATTCACTAATTGGTTAAACATAAATCTATAAATTATAGGTTATCTAAAAAAAACGCATAATATGTTTCCAGCAAAAACTCTAACTTAAAGTTATTATAGTATTGTGAATACTTGCAATCCATTGAAAGATTATTTGTGAAGTTAGCATTCGTGCCAAATTCATCATCAAGCATTTGCCTAGTTATAAGTCAATTGTCTCCCAAAATGGCCTCCATATGAATGCTAACGGCACGGCAATAAAGTAAGTAAGCGTTGCTGAGCGAATGAAGGCTGGAGCAGAAAAGCTGTCTCGGGGTAGAGTCCTGGTACCAGCCAGGGCCGAGCGTTTAAAAATTGCCCAGTGGGCAATTTTAGTGAAGGAGCCGGTCTGGAGGGTGGAGCGAAGCATGGTGCGGTTTTTGCCGTCCAGTTGCAAAGTTTTGTGGGTTATATGAGTGTCGTGGTACAAGGTTTATAGCGAGCAGGTCACAAGTCAAGGTATACTGAGTTTTAAAGGAGCAATGGAGCGGTCGCGGTATAAGGTTGTTGATCATGGTTTAAGGAGCCGGAGCAAATTGCAAAAAATGTGACAAACAAATGACCTTTATTGTCCGTGTTAGCAAACGTGGATGTTAAAATCTAAATACAAATTCAGTACTTATAAAATGCTGGTATTTAAAGTCCTGGTGTTTAAAATCGAAAAATAGTGGTTGATAAAAGATGCCGATACTAAGGTTGGGAGTTAATCTATATCTCAGGTTACCACTTAATCCTAAATTTAAACTATTATAATATGACTGGCTAGATATATGAGTTGAATCAGTAAGTTCAATCCTATTGTTTGCACTCCATTTTAATTTTGTCAAAGTCATGCCAACTCCATATTCAATACTCGGAGTAATTTTGTTAACTCTAATGTTTAAATATCTTGAAGAAGAATATTCATTAAATCCCCAACCGAATTCTTTGAAATAATTCTCATTTATAGTATCACGATTAGCAGAAAAAAGATCCATCGTAGCGCCAGCACTCAAAGATAAATAGGTATTATTTTTAAAGAAATATTCAAGTCCGACAGATATTCCTAAGAGACTAGCAAAGCTAATTTTACCGCTATCAGATTGAAGGTAAAAGAAATTAAATGAAGGGAAAGAAAGAGTAAAGTTAATTTTCTTTTCCGGGATAGGCTTAAATCTTATGTTTTTGAATTTGTCATTGACTTTGTCTATGTAGATATATCTGGGATATTCAAAGCTCTTATCATTCGGGTAATCAATAAGCATACCTAAGCCATAGGAAGTATAAATATTCGCAAACCAATAAGCAAAATATGATCTATGTGGTTTTATTTTAATGGTATCAGAATTATTAATAATCAGAGGGATTTCGTTTTTACATCTCAAGAAGTACGTGCTTTGTCTGGTATAATCCTTTGGTATAAAGACATTATAAACTTGAGATTCTCGATAACTGAATTGGGAAGAATCAATTCTGACTTTTAACCCAGGAGCATGATCAATATTGACTCTCTGAAAAGGAGAATTTATTATTGTAGCACAAGAATCTAATAGAGCCAATACAACTAATAACTGGAAACATTTTTTCATGAGTAGGAAGCTATTTTTATGTTTGCTGACGGCCCGGCAATAAAGGGTGTAAGCGTTGCTGAGCGAATGGAGGCTGGAGCAGTGTCGCTGAATCGGGGTAGAGTCCCCGTACCAGCCGTGACAAGCCTTATAACCTTTATTGTCCGTGTTATGGGCAGGTACTTATTTTTTCTTTGCAGATATTTCTTGTGCATCAATATAATATCTGAGACCAATGACCTTTCTATGAACATCTAAATTAAAAGATATTTGAGCATTAAAATCTTTTATATAGAAATCATTTTCGCCTTCCGGAAAGAGTTCTGTTTTTTCTGTATCACCTTTTTCACAGAAAAATAAATGTCCATTTTCTGAAGAAACAATGAGGACTCTCTCATTTCGATCTTCATCTAAATAACGGAATTCACCATTAAATTGTTTATTTAGGCTGATATTTAAAGTCTTAAAGTTTCTTACCCAAAGAACTGAGTCGCCTCTTGATGGTAAATCACAAGTTAAATCTTTATTGTTTATTTCTCTTTCGAGCTGACAACATGATCCGCAAAAGATACTTTTCATAAAACAGGATGCTTTTGCAGCGATATAATATTTACTCATGTTTTGTCCGTGTCCTGCTCCAGTTTTCGTATGAAGTTGATAACAACCTCCTAAGTTTTTGAATTTTTCTGAAATTTGAACTGATTTTACATACGAACTATCAGCTGACCCATGAAACATAATTATCGGAATATTATGAGCTTCTTCTGATGAAATAAAAGATGTATCTGCAATTTGTCCCCACATATCAATAACACCTCTAATTTTAAATTTGGTTTTAAGATTATTTGTTGAATTATCTATTCTTCCAGCTATTTTTTCAATATTCGGTAGAAGTACATCAAAGTCTTGTTGATCTAAATATGCAATAGATGTGCTTGAAACAGCTCCTAAACTTTGTCCTCCAATAAATATCGCATTCGTGTCAATCCCATATTTATCTTCATTTGAGACCAAGTATCTTAGTGCAGCATGAGCATCTTGTATTGATTGATAGACGTTTCTCCCTGAAATTGGATCCCCATTAAGTTGAGTTCTATATGTAATGGTTGCAATAACGAATCCTCTTTCAGCAAACAAGGGGCAAAATCTATACATAGATGTTTTATTTCCGCCTCCTCCATGAATTAGCATAATGAATGGTCTTTGCTTTAAATTGTCTACTGAGAATTTTGGGTAAAAAACATCTAGATCCAATAATATTGTTTTCCCATTTTCATCAACGGCATGCCCATAAATTATGTCCTTGTCAACTTGAATATCTCTCGATTGAAAGTAATATTCATTCGTAAATCGACCAGGCATGCAATAATTTTGGCAGTAAAGATTTATAGTATTCAATGTGCAGTACAGAAATAAAAAAATAATAGCTGTCTTCATTATTTGATTTTAATGTGTTTCGGAATGTTGATACTTGCCCATAACGGCCCGGCAATAAAGGGTGTAAGTGTTGCTGAGCGAGTGAAGGCTGGAGCAGTGAAGATGAATCAGGGTAACGTCCCAGCACCAGCCAGGGCCGAGTGTTTAAAAATTGCCCAGTGGGCAATTTTAGTGAAGGAACCGGTCTGCAAGGTGGAGCGAAGCATGGCGCGGTTTTTGCCGTCAATTTGCAGGTTTTTTGAGCTTTACGAGTGTCGCGGTATAAGGTTTATTGAGAGCAGATCACCTGTCCCCTTACACAGGTTTGGTTGAGAGCAGCGGAGCCGTCACGGTGATGTCCCCTTATACTGTGTTTTCTTGAGAGCATGAACGGTTTGCAAAAACCGTGACAAGTCTTATAACCTTTATTGTCCGTGTTAGGTGCAGTTAATATTTCAATGGTCAACAATCAATGTCTGTAATAAACGCCCCCCAAATCCTTCTGTAAGCAAGTCCCCAGAGTCTTTTTTGGAAGCTCTCTGTAAGTAGTCACACCTAACTAAAGCTTAGTCAAGTATCCTTCTTATTTTGATGTAATTGTACAGTCAATTACACCATCTGTAATACTGATGCTTGAGTTATCAATAGGTTTAAAAACAGTCGCAGTAAATGTACCCTTGATAGATGTTGATGTCAGCGAAGTTATATTTACGGTACAACTTGAACCAGATGTTATTGCTGTAGATGTATAAGGAGTGACATTTTTATCAATAAAAGAAACAGAAGAAATAGTTTCAGAAGAAGATGCTGTGTAAGTACCTGTATTTATAGCTGATGTTGCAGTATAACACGTTATTACTAAAGATCCATTAGTCCTTACATCTGCTGTTGATGTTTGAATTGTCAAACTGGTTGAAGCTACAATAACTTTTGAAATGGAACATGAATAATTAACTTCGCTTGCTGTAAATGAAATTGTACCGGAAGCATTAAAAGTTCCATTTTCAGGACTATTATTGTTAATGTTTGATGTTGTAGTAGTAGTACTCTTACTATTACTATTATTTCTATTACTACTACGATTACTACAATTACAGATTATTATTCCAACTGTAATCAACATGCTGATAAATAGAGCTTTTTTCATAATACTAATTTTTAAGTTATAGATTAAGAAAATAAAATTACGGGGAATATGAATTCAAAACAACTATTATTTTCAGTACCTTTTATTAATTTGAATGGACAGTTTCTCCTTTTACTTAGCCATATCGGTGGTGCTATAATTGCACCTAACGGTGCGGCAATAAAGCAAGAAAGCGTTACCCGACGCATCCCGGCCGGGAGAGATTGTCCCCTCATAGCCAGACAATTCTTCGGAGGCCGTAATGAGCGAAGCATGGCGCGGTTTTTGCCGTCAAGTTGCAAGTATTTTGAGTTTTACGAGTGTCGTGATACAATGTTGCTTGAGAGCAGATCACCTGTCCCCTTAGACAGGTTTTGTTGAGAGCATTGGCGCGGTCATGGTGAAGTCCCCTTATACCGAAGCTCTTTGAGAGCAGGGAACGGTTTGCAAAAACCGTGACAAGCCTTATAACCTTTATTGTCCGTGTTAGGTGGTCGTAGCAGATTCTTGATAGTCATGCTATAATTGTTCTTTAATGAGGTATAAAATCGGAATTTTTCAGAATCGATAACAACAATAGAGCTGATTTCCGAGAGTTGTTATAATTTTTATAATATGGTCCGAATTTAGCTCACCAGTTTTATTAGGAGAAAGCTTACTGAAATACCGGTTATTATTATTAGGATTTCTACTAAATTACCAATAAAGGTTGGAAGATTTTGACTCCAATAATTTTCTAGAATAAGACGAGATACGATCTTTTTTCTTACGATTTCACCAATCCAGAAACTTAGCACTACTGGAATAACAAGTAAGAAGAAATACATTCCATCGGATAAATTACTAGTTCTCATTCAATATTATTTATATAGTAAAGTTACACCACCAAAAGGTACAAGTCAATTTTATTTTAATAATCCAGTTAACCTAATTATCAAATATATCAATATAGTTGAAGTCTTTTTACCTGTAGACACTATGCCACCTAACGGCCCGGTAATAAAGGGCGTTTGTATTGCTGAGTGAATGAAGGCTGGAGCAGAGAAGCTGTCTCGGGGTAGAGTCCTGGTACCAGCCAGGGCCGAGCGTTTAAAAATTGCCCAGTGGGCAATTTTAGTGATGGAGCCGGTCTGCAGGGTGGAGCGAAGCATGGCGTGGTTTTTGCCATCCAGTTGCAAGTTTTATAAGCTTTACGGGTGTCGCGGTACAAGGTTTTTTGGGAGCAGGTCACCTATCCCCTTACATGAGTTTGATTGAGAGCAGCGGCGCCGTCACGGTGATGTCACCTTCTACTGTGTTTTCTTGAGAGCAGGAACGGTTTGCAAAAACCGTAACAAGACTTATAACCTTTATTGTCCGTGTTATGCTTAGGCATTTATTTTTTGTCCCATAGTATTTCACCATGGGTCCGAAAGCCATCTAATACTGAATAATTGTCAAGTGAATTTTGTTGTGATTGGATACACATAAATACCATAGGATTGTCTGAATTGTTTCTCCAGGTTCTTTGTCCGTCAGGCGCTATCCTAATTATTGATCCTTCTTTAATATCAAAAATACAATTGTCCACTTGGAATTGTCCTGACCCCTTTACTATAATGTAGATTTCCTCATGGTTTTTGTGTTGATGTAAAAATGGCACGCTAGTTTGAGGAGGTAAAATCTGAAACGAAATTTCTGTACCAGTTGATTTTATGAATTCCCCAATAAAAACTTTGCCCTTCACTTCAGATTTTAGTTTAGGGTGTAAGAATGAATAATCCATTAGATTATCAAAGTCACCAAGATTAATTGCTGAGTAATTTGTCCCTTCAGATACAATAGTTAGATTTTTCATAGTTAAGATATTTATTTTATCTATGTAGAGTTATGCTTAGGCTGTTTTTATCTAAGTCAATCAAATTTACAAATTATTACGGATCTGTCTTGATAAAGTGCTGGGAACCAGCCAGCTTAAGCTTAACGGCCTGGCAATAAAGGGAGGTTGTGTTGCTGAGTGAATGATGGCTGGAGCAGTTTTGTGTCATCGGGGTAGAGTCCTGGTACCAGGCGGAAAGAGCGAAGCATGGCACACTTTTTGCCGTCCGGGTACAAGTTTTATTGAGTTCTACAAGTGTCGCGGTACAAGGTTAATAGAGAGCTGGTCACAAGTCAAGGTATAGAGAGTTTTATAGGAAGCACTGGCGCGATCGTGGTACAGGTATTACAAATCTGTCTTGGTAGCAGGAGTAAATTGCAAAAAATGTGACAAATCAAATGACCTTTATTGTCCGTGTTAGGTGGTCGTAGCAATTATAAAATCATAATCATTTATTTATTGTTGTATCACCCTTTATATAACCTAGTGAAGTCAAGAATTTAACTGTATGTTCCATTGTTGAAGTGAAATCCTCATCTCCATAAGATTTAAAGAAAAAACCATGATCACGTCCTTCATATAGTACAACTTCGCAATTATTTCCATACTTTCTCATTTCTTCACAAAACCGGGTAGCTTGATGAAAGTCGACACTTTTATCAGCTGTCCCCTGGAAAATTATAGTTGGAGCAGCACCTTTAGCTATATAATGAAATGGAGAGATTTCGATAGCTCTACCCTTCAGACATCTTCTGAGTTTCTTTGCGTGGTGAGTCGGTCTCTCCAATCTTTTTGTTGTATCGGATAAATGCGCTGGCAAATCAAGAGGAGGATTAAATAATACCAATGCGTTAGGAACGGAGCTAATGGCCAAATCTTCCCTTTTTTCATCAAAGTCTTTTACTAGCCCGGTACATGCTGCAAGGTAGCCGCCTGCGCTGCCTCCTCCAGCTGCAATACGATTTTCATCAATACCGAATTCAACAGCATGCATTCTCACCCATCTAATGGCTGATTTCGAATCTGCAATGCAATCAAAGAGTCGGTTATTTGTACGATAAGAAGCAAGTATAGCTACCATCCCATGTTCAACCAAGTACTGACATTGTGCCTTGAACTGCCAGACAGGACGCTCATAAAATCCGCCACCATGGAAAAATACTATAGCAGGGAGTTTTTCCATGTCATTTCGTTCAGAAGGCTGATAGATGTGCAGTTTTAGTCTTTTCAAACCGATAGTTTTATAAACCTTGGTCTGCATTACAGGTTCATTGCCTGGAACTTGTGAATATGTTAATCCTGTGAAGGTCCATATCACAACCAGAAATAAATACTTGAAGTTTTTTTTGTTCATTTTGTATTTCATGTAAATGTAATCTCTTATGAAATTCGGATACATATTAGTAAAAATGCAATACTTTTCTTAGACTGTTAGGTGGCGTTGCTTAAAAAGAAGTAGCAGAAAAGTTAATTGAGATGTTATGGTATAGTATCATTTGATAGTAATGTAAAAGGTAGTGATTCAGTCCTGTAGGTTGTTAGCTATGCCACCTAACGGCCCGGCAATAAAGGGCGTTTGTATTGCTGAGTGAATGAAGGCTGGAGCAGAGAAGCTGTCTCGGGGTAGAGTCCTGGTACCAGCCAGGGCCGAGCGTTTAAAAATTGCCCAGTGGGCAATTTT
>Ga0224524_1000904_pt1 | contig 9900 bp, 7 predicted proteins | sample CFST75metaG_FD_179895 | JGI IMG/M metagenome (GOLD analysis project Ga0224524, IMG submission 179895) | Peat soil microbial communities from Stordalen Mire, Sweden - C.F.S.T75 | ecosystem: Environmental > Terrestrial > Soil > Wetlands > Peat | place: Sweden: Norrbotten County, Stordalen Mire... | reverse complement strand
GTCTATGCCTGGAGTGCTTCCAAATTGGCAGCCGTTACTGTCGGTGATGCCGCTCCTCAGACTTTGACGGCCGATGCCGTAACCACTGCCGTCAATCTAACCTTTACTTATTCGCCATCCACGACCTTGACGATCTCAACCTCGATGTATTGCGTCATCACCAAGATTGAAGTCTTTGCCGCCACCGCGGCCTGATCTTCTTCGCCAAATTGCCCTCGCTCACGCGGGGGCTTTTTTAACATTTGAGATAGAGCTCCCTCTAAGGGGGCTTTTTGCATTTCTTCCGTTGTAGTCGATTATTAAAAAACCTATACTAACTAACGGATAAAAGGAGACATCAAATCACATGCCTGAAATTAAGAAAACGTTCCAGTCCGTGGATGGCAACACCGCTGCCGCCATGGAAAGCTATTACTTCACGGAAGTCGCGGCGATTTACCCAATCACCCCATCCTCTCCGATGGCGGAGCTCGTGGACGTGATGGCGAGCAAAGGGGCCAAGAACTTCTTCGGCTCTCCGGTCAAGGTGGTGGAGATGCAGTCCGAAGCCGGCGCCGCCGGTTCCGTCCATGGCGCGCTTCAGGCCGGGGCTTTGGCCACGACTTATACGGCCTCCCAAGGCTTGCTTCTCATGATTCCGAACATCTACAAATGGTGTGGCGAGCTTCTTCCGGCCGTCCTTCATGTGGCGGCCCGGAGCTTAGCGGCCCGCGCGCTTTCGATCTTCGGCGATCAGGCCGATATCTATGCCTGCCGCCAGACCGGCGTCACGATGATTTGCTCGTCCTCCGTTCAGGAAATCGCGGATCTCACCCCGGTGGCGCACTTGGTGGCCATCGACGCTTCGACCCCAGTCATGCATTTTTTCGATGGTTTCAGGACTTCTCACGAGATTCAGAACGTCGAGTTCGTCGATTCCGAGGAGTGGAAGAAACTTCTTCCTCTCGATAAAGTCGAGGCCTTTCGGAAGCGCGCGCTTAATCCGCACACCAACCCGGTGACTCGCGGCGGCGCCGAAAACGACGATATCTATTTCCAGGCCCGCGAGGCCCAAAACAGCCATTACGATGACATTCTGGCTTCGGTTGAGAAGTATTTCAAAGAAGCCACCCGCCTGACGGGCCGCCCTTATGCCCCGTTTGTTTACTATGGCGATCCGAAAGCCGACCGCATCCTCATCGCGATGGGCAGCGTCACCGAAACCGCCCTCGAAGTGGTGGATGCCCTCAATAAGGCCGGGGCGCACGTCGGCATCGTCAAAGTTCATCTCTATCGTCCGTTCTCGAGCAAGCGCCTCGCTGAGGTCATCCCGGCCTCGGTGAAGAAAATCGCCGTCCTCGATCGCACGAAGGAGCCCGGCAGCGAAGGCGAGCCGCTTTACCTCGATGTCGTGGCCGCTTTGGCCAACGAAGGGCGCCAATTCGCGAAGATCATCGGGGGCCGCTATGGCCTTTCGAGCAAAGACACCCAGCCCAAAGACATCAAATCCGTCTTTGACTTCCTGGAGGCCAAGAAGAGCTGGAATGGCTTCACCATCGGCATCAACGACGATGTGACCCATCTTTCGATCCCTGTGGATGACCATTTCTTCGTTCCGCATAACTACACGAGCTGCCTCTTCTACGGCTTAGGATCCGATGGCACGGTATCCGCCAACAAGAGCTCGATCAAGATCATTGGCGACGCGACCCATCAGTACGCTCAGGCTTATTTCCAATATGACAGCCGCAAAGCCGGCGGCACCACCCGTTCGCACCTGCGCTTTGGCAAAGAGCCAATCCATAGCGAATATTACGTCAAGAACGCCGATTTCATCTCGGTCTCGCTCGACACCTACATCCTGAAGTTCGATATCCTCAATAACCTCAAGGATGGCGGCACCTTCCTTTTGAATACCGACATGGATGACGCCACGCTCATCAAGTCGATGCCGAACCGCATGAAGCACCTCTTGGCGGAACGCCATGTCCGTTTCTTTGTCATCGACGCCAACAAGATGGCCGAGCAGTGCCACATGGGCCGTCATACCAATACGACCCTGCAAGCCGCCTTCTTCAAACTCTCGCCGTCCATCATGCCCTATGCGGACGCGGAAACGTGGATGAAGAAACTCGTTGAGAAGACCTATGCCAAAAAAGGCGCCGATATCGTCAAGAACAACGATGACGCCATCGATGCCGGCCCCAAAGGCTTGCGTGAAGTCAAGGTGGATCCGGCATGGCTTAAGCTTCCCGTCATCAAGGTCCCGAACGCCGACACCGGCGACACCTATTACGATGAATACGTCGATACCATCGACCGTCTCGATGGCGATGAGCTTCCGACTTCGGCCTTCCAGAAATTCGAGCTTCTCGATGGCACGATGGAACCGAACATCACCTTCAAAGAGAAACGCGCCATCGCCGACCGCGTCCCGCAGTGGAACCCGCAATATTGCATTGAGTGCAACACCTGCTCCTTCGTCTGCCCGCACGCCACGATCCGTCCGTACCTCCTCGACGAGAAAGAGCTCGCCGGCGCTCCGGATATCGTCAAAAACGCCGTGAAGCCGGTGGCGGGATCGCCCAAAGCCGCCAATCTTAAGTTCCGCATTCAGGTCTCGACCATGAACTGCGTCGGGTGCGGCCTTTGCGCCACCGAGTGTTTAGGCAATAAAGCCGCCATTCTGCAGAAGAACGATCACTTCGCCCTCAAGATGGTGGAGACGCGAAGCGAAGTGGCCCAGCAAGAAGGCGCCGATTATCTTTACGCCCATTGCACGCCCAAGACCGACATCTTCCCGCTGAGCACCATGAAAGGCGTCGGATTCCTCCGTCCGTACATGGAGGTCTCGGGAGCCTGCGCCGGCTGCGGCGAAGCGCCTTACTATCGTCTTTTGAGCCAGCTCTTCGGACGCGACATGCTCGTGGCCAACGCCACTGGCTGCACCTCGATCTATTGCGGCTCGACCCCGCTCACCCCATTCGTCAAAGACCCCAATGGCAACGGCCCAGCTTGGGCCAACAGCTTATTCGAGGACAACGCCGAATATGGTTTCGGCATGCGGATCGCGAGCGATTACAAGATGACCCAGATCGTGCGCATCCTGACTGCCGCCAAAGCGGCCGCGGATGTCGAAGAGCCCTTAAAAGCCCTGATTGATAAGTACTTGGCCAACCTCAAGAACCGCGATGAGGAGAGGACGATCGTCCCTGGTCTCATCAAAGCGGTGGAGGCTTCCAAGAACCTCGCCGTGAAGGAACTCAGCAATTACTTCCGTGATCTCATCGACAAGTCGGTGTGGATCATCGGCGGCGATGGCTGGAGCTACGACATCGGCTATGGCGGACTCGACCATGTGCTCGCCAACGAGGCGGACGTCAACGTCCTCGTCCTCGACACCGAGGTCTATTCCAACACCGGCGGGCAGGCCTCCAAGTCCTCCCAGACCGGTTCCATCAACAAGTTCACGGCCTCAGGCAAGAAAGAAGCCAAGAAGAACCTCGCCCTCATGGCCATGAGCTATGGCCACGTCTACGTCGCCCAGATCGCCTTGGGCGCCAACTCGATGAAGGCCATCCAAGCCCTCAGAGAGGCGGAATCCTACGACGGTCCTTCGCTCATCATCTGCTATTGCCCCTGCCTTGAGCAGCATATCGCGGCTGGCTTAGTCAACAGCATCCTCGAAGAGAAGAAAGCCGTCGAATGCGGCTACTTCACGACTTTCCGCTATGATCCGCGCTTGGTGGCTGAGGGCAAACCGGGTCTTCAAATCGATTGCCCGGAGCCGGATTTCACGAAGTTCCGCGACTTCCTGATGCTCGAAACCCGCTTCTCGCAGCTTCCGATCGTCAATCCGGAGCATGCCGAGGAGCTTCTCACGAAGTGCCAGAAGTATGCGCAGGACCGTTGGAACGCCATCAAGAAGTTCGGCTTATAATCGGCGGACATCAAGACCCGGAGGAATCCGGGTCTTTTTTTCGCCGAAGGCGGATTGTTTCTAATTCGAGGCTTCGTCTTTTATAATAGAAGCATGGGAAAATACCACGCCGAGGAGAAACGCTACGAGAAGATGAAGTATGTCTGCTCCGGCCATAGCGGGCTTTTATTGCCAGCCATCTCGCTGGGGCTTTGGCACAATTTCGGGGATGGCAGCGACGAAGAGGCCATGAAGGCCTTGCTCTTTGCGGCTTTCGATCACGGCATCACCCATTTTGACTTAGCCAATAACTATGGGCCCGACAACGGGTCCGCCGAGCGGAATCTCGGGAAGATCCTCCGCGAGAATTTCCTGCCCTACCGGGATGAGCTTGTCATCTCCACCAAAGCCGGTTACACGATGTGGCCCGGCCCTTATGGGGATTACGGGAGCCGCAAATATCTGCTGGCTTCGCTGGACCAATCCTTGGCCAGGCTGGGGTTGCCTTATGTCGATATCTTCTATCATCATCGGATGGATCCCTCCACTCCGTTAGAAGAAACGATGGGGGCTTTGGCCACCGCGGTCCATTCGGGGAAGGCCCTTTATGCCGGACTCTCGAATTATGATGGGCCCACCCTTAGGAAAGCCGCCGAAATCCTCGATGGGCTTCAGGTTCCTTTCATCATCAACCAGAACCGCTACTCGATCTTCGACCGGAGAATCGAGGAGAACGGCCTTTTGGAAGAGACGAGGAAGCTCCATAAAGGGCTCATTTGCTTCTCGCCCTTGGCTCAGGGGCTCCTTTCCGACCGTTATCTCCATGGCATCCCCGAGGACAGCCGCATGGTCACCGATCCGCGCTTCCTCAAGAAAGATGCCTTGACCCCGAAGCGGCTCCGCCAGATCGCCGCCCTCAATGATATTGCCGAGCAAAGGGGACAAACCCTGGCCGAGATGGCGCTATCCTGGGATTTGTCCCACGAAGGGGTGACGAGCGTCCTCATCGGGGCCAGCAAGCCCTCCCAGATCCTGGATAACGTCAAGGCCCTGAATAATATCGTCTTCTCGGAGCGCGAGCTCAATGCGATCGACGAGATCGCCTCTGGCGTCACGGAATAAAATAGCCCGAAGGAACAAATCCTTCGGGCTTTTGTCAACGGGATTATAATAGCGGCAAGAAGGCAATCCCCATGGAAGAAAGACTCAACGATCGTTTGAAAAGCTTAATGCGGGAGAAGGGCCTTAACCAAAAGCAGCTAGCCCAGAAAACCCATCTTACGGAAGCCGCCGTTTCGAAATATCTCTCCGGGTCCAGAAGGCCTCAGCTTGCCGTGCTCCTCACCTTAGCCGCGGCCCTAGGCACGAGCACCGATTATCTCGTGGGGGCCAAAGGCGCCGAAGGGGACCGTTACAAGATTCTCGAGAACGCCATCCGTCAGAACAAAGGTTCGTTGACGGCCGAAGAAAAGATGAGACTGATTCTCCTGATCACCCAGAACTGATCAGTTGTAATACTGGGCTTGGGCTTCCCACATCTTTTTATAAAGGCCGTTTTCGATCGTCATGAGATCAGCGTGGGTGCCTTCCTCCACGATTTTGCCTTTGTCGATGACGACGATGTCATCGCAGAATTTGGTGCTCGACATGCGGTGGGAGATGAAGACGGCGGTTTTGCCTTTGGCGAGCTCGCCGAGGTCCTCATAGATCTCCGCTTCGCTCTTGGGATCGAGAGCGCTTGTGGGCTCATCGAGAATCACCAGCGGGGAATCCTTATAAAGAGCTCTCGCGATGGCGATCTTTTGGGCTTCCCCGCCCGAGATCTCCACCCCGTTTTTATCATTTTCGTTATACAGGATCGTATGGATGCCATCGGGGAACTTCTCGATGCGGTCATAGATGCCGGCCTTCTTGAGGCAATCGATGGCTTTCGCTTCGTCGCCATTGGGCCCGGAGGCCACGTTATCCAAAACGGAGAAGGAGAAGAGCTTGAAATCCTGGAAGACGATGGCGTAAAGCCGATAAGCCGAGGCTTCGTCATAGGATTGAAGCGCCTTCCCGTTCACGAAAATCGTTCCGGAATCGGGTTCATAGAATCGGCATAAGAGCTTCATGAGGGTGGTCTTACCCGCCCCATTGACCCCGACGATGGCCAGCTTCTCATTGGGCTTGATGGCGAGGGAAACGTCATCGAGGGCTTTGTCCTTTTGCTTCGGATAGGTGAAAGTGACGTGCTGGAACGCAATCGACAAAGGAACCTTCTCATCCAATTTCTCGGGGCCGTAAACTAGCGATGACGGAAGCGACAGGTAATCGAAGTAGTTTTGGAGGTAATCGGAGTTAAGGCCTAAACCAACCGCGGAGCTAGTCAAAGAAGAAATGGCGGAGGTGAGAATCGTCAAAGCCCCGACATAGGCCAAAGCGTTGCCGACGGAGATGAGGCCATAAAGCGCTTTTAAGCCCATGAAGGAATAAGCGACGAGGGTGACGATGGAGATAAGGAGACCGGCCATGATCTCAAAAAGAGCGTCGAGTTTGCTGAAATGCTCCCAAACCGTGTTGACGCTGTATTTGCTGCTGCTTTGCTCGGATAAGATCATTTTTTGCATCGAATAGAGGCGGATATCCTTCCCGTATTTGTAATTCACGCAAAGATCCCAGAAATACATATAGCGACGATTGCTCTCAACGTTTTGCATCATGGCTTTGTAGGCGATTTTGTTCACCAAAGCCGTTGCGGTTATGCCAAGGATGACCGAAATAACGACTGGAACGAAGACGATAAGAGCGCTCCAAGGATTGGCCAGAAAGGAGCTAAGAGCATCGATTTTGGCAGGGGTCGCCAACGCGAAGAGGCCGCCCAATAGGAGCAAAGCGTAGACGATGTCCGAGAACCCTTTGACGATGTTGCGGAGATTGGTGACGAAAGAGGTCATGCCTCCGGATCCGTTGGAGCCTTCGTTGGCCAAAGAAACAAGACGCATCGTGACTTCGTCTTCGACTTGGTTATAGGCAAGATCATAATTTTTAGCGGCGATTCTTTTATTGACGAGAGCCTGGATTTCGCTCCCTTTGGCTTCGATGAAAAATTTGAGGAACACGTTAACCAAGCCGATGACCAAATCGATGGAAATCAACCAATAAACATAATTCATCGTCGAACTTGCCGGGTGGCCGGCGATGATGGAATCGATGATGAGGGCCCCAAAATACACGGCGACATAAGGAAACAGGGATAAGGTGAGGCCAAAGATGAGGTTGGCAATGATATAGGATCGGGAGAGGCTCCACGCGAGGTCAAAGACTTTTTTGATTCTCTTAAAGGCTGGCGTTTTCCCGGTTTTCATTTTCGGAGCCTCCCTCTTTATAGTATTTGGCTTGAAGATCAAACATCTCTTGGTATTCGGGGCATTTCCTTAAGAGTTCCTCGTGGCTTCCAATGGCATCGATGCGGCCATGATCAAGGAAAACGATGCGGTCGCAGAAACGGGTCGAAGCCAAACGATGGGAAATGAACAAAGAAGTATTTCCCTTAGCGAAATTCAGATATTGCTTATATAGGCTCTCCTCGCTCAGCGGGTCGAGGGCCGCAGTGGGCTCGTCGAGAAGAAGGAGGGGCGCGCCTTTATAAAGAGCTCTCGCGAAAAGGAGTTTTTGCGTCTCGCCTCCGGAAAGCTGAACGCCTTTCAGATCAAAAGTCTGAGTGACGAAGGTATTCTCCTTATCGGGCAAACTTTCGATTTTATCTTTGAGACCGGCCTTAGCCACAGAATCCCAAAATCGCGGCATATCAACCTCATTTTCGGGGATGCAGGTAACATTGATTTTGATGGTGAGGGCCAGCGGATTGACGTCTTGAAAAAGCGCGCTGATGAGATTCATGTAGTCATCCACGTTATAGTCGCGGAGATCATGGCCTCCGACGAGAATTCTTCCTTTGGTGGGCTCATAGAGGCCGCAAAGCAGTTTAACGAGAGTGGTTTTACCCGCTCCGTTATTGCCCACAAGCGCGATCTTTTCTCCAGGCGCAATTGAAAGATTGATATCTTGGAGGGTCTCGCCTTTTTCACCGGGATAAGAAAAGGAAACATGGTCAAAGACAATGGACAAAGGTTTTGATATTGTGGAGATATCGACCCCCTTGCCATGGTTCAAAACATCCTTTGTTAAAAGCGCATTGCGATAATCATCGATGAGAATAGAAGCTGCCCTGGCTTGCCCAAAGGCATCGGTAAAGTTATTGACCCACTGGGAGAAGCCGGCGACGATTCCGAGCAAAAACGCAAAGGTTCCTAAATCGATTTGGCCTTTGACGGCAAGACCAATGAGAAGAAAATAAGCGACAAAATCCCTGATGAAAAGAAATAGATTATCACTCAATCCCGTGATGAAGGGGCGAACTCTTTCTTTGGTCTCAAGGGAAAAAACGGAAACGGTCAAGGTCTCATAAACCTTGTCGAACCACTTATCAAGATGATAGGCCCGGATATCTTTGGCATTCTCCAAACTTGTTAGGTGGTGATCCAAGACGTATTGGCGGTTATAAAGGGTTTCGGCTTCGTTTCTCTTGCGGGCGATATAAGCGTGACCCCACCAAGAAAGAAGGAAATTCGCGATGAACATGCCCCCCATGACAATAAGGATCCAGGGGACGTAAACGGCAGCGATAACCGCATAAGTAACCATTCCCAGCAAGCCGATCATCAGCAAAGGAGCTTGCTTCATCATGTTTTCGATGCCGATCCAGTTGGAGTCCAGCGCTGCGAATCCTTTTTCAAAGATCTTGCGCTTCTCGCGAGGCTCGACATTAAGATAATCGGTCGTGATGGCCTTTTCGCTCATCCGGAGCCAGCTTACGGTAACCCGAGCGAAAGTGCTGATCCACATGTAACGAACTTGTGACCAAATTTTAATGGTTTGGAGAATTAAAACCACGCTGACGAGAATGGCGATGGTGATCAAATACGACGAAGCGTCGCTCCCGTTCGTCAGCGCCTCCACTACAAAATAAGAAGTCAATGTTCCAGCGATCCCCAAAGCCAAAGTGGTTAGAACCGTCAGGACAAGGTAGACAATCCCGATCCATGAATGCTGCCTCACATCGCTGAGAACATAGAGTAAGTTATTGATCCAGGTGCGTTTTTTTACCATGGCAATAGTTTACAAGTCGCCTAAAAAAACTAAAGCAATTAGTGATTGCGTAACTTTTCTTTGCCTAAAGGAAACTCTAGTTGCGTCGGAAAAGGATAGAATCATGGGAAAATCTCATGAAGAATAAGTTACAATATTTTTGACAAATCGGTTCTCCGATTGTCTTATCTAATAGAGGGAGGTAGCAAGGCCTTGCATATCCCGCTCTCGACGGCCCGAGATTTCCTCGCCGGCGATGCCAATGCGACGAGTGAGGTTTACCTGTCCTGCAGGAAACTCCTCTATTTCGTCATTCGTTCTATCGTCGCCAATAAAGACGATGCCGATGACATCTATCAGGAAGTGTTCGTGAATGTTTTGGCGAATCGTGCCGCGATCAAATCCCCTTATAGCCTCGAACGTTATTTGGCGAGATGCGCGCAAAACGCCGCCCTCAACTTCATCAAGAAGCGCGAGGCCCTCATCGACTATTCCGAGCTCATGGATGCCTACGGACAGAATGATCACAAGAACTCCTATCTCCAGGAGTTCATGCCCTTCCTGAGTGATCTCGAGAATGCGGTGGCGGTCTACAAGATTGAGTATGGCTTCTCCTACCGGGAGATTGCCATGCTCACCGGCTTCTCGCGCCAAACCGCCAATAACGCCTACAAAAGCGCCATTAAAAAGATAAAAAAGAATCTGGGAGGATCCAAAAATGTTTGAGAAAAGAAAAGCCAAAAAGCTGATTGAGGAAAAATTGGAAAAAGAAACTCCGGAAGTTCCCTCTTTAGTTTTGAAGTCCCTCCAATCCCCAAAGCATCATCTTAAAATTTGGGTCATCGCCGGGAGCGCCGTGGCGGTTGCGGGCG
>Ga0224524_1000902_pt1 | contig 9915 bp, 9 predicted proteins | sample CFST75metaG_FD_179895 | JGI IMG/M metagenome (GOLD analysis project Ga0224524, IMG submission 179895) | Peat soil microbial communities from Stordalen Mire, Sweden - C.F.S.T75 | ecosystem: Environmental > Terrestrial > Soil > Wetlands > Peat | place: Sweden: Norrbotten County, Stordalen Mire... | reverse complement strand
GTATGTATAATCGTTGCTGCCGTTATTACAGCTATAGTCATCGACAGTGCTATTAAAAAATACTTGATTTTTATTGCGTTTTTAGTGATGGGAATGAAGAGCTTTCTTGATTTATTTTTTACTTCAAAGTTTCGAGTAGTTTTCACTGCGTTTGAAAAAGAAAAATTTTATATATCAATTGCCACATTAATTGAACAAATTATTTATTACTGCCTTATTTTTATTACTATTTTTTTCAAGTGGCATTTTATTTTTATATATATCTGGTTACTGCTGGGATGTATCGTTAAGATATGGTATCTTGAATATTTATATAACAAACATTATAAGGGGGTCATTTTACCTTTTAATGGGAAGGCAGAAAGCATTCAAGGAGTAAATTATGCACTTGCGAATGAAGTTTCACATGATGTAGTTTCGTCATCGATAGCAATAATCCTTTCCTTTATGTATGGGTTACAAGTAACAAGCGTGTATTCGGTGTATGCATTGGCTACTTCTGCCGTTTCCTTGGTTTCTACATCTGTTTATTCTGCTTTTGCACCTAGCTTTGGGAATGTAGTTGCAAAGCACGACCAAGACCATACAAAAGGCATTTTTGATAAATTTCAATATATATTTATTGTTCTTAATTCTTGGATGTCAAGTTGCATGCTTTTCTTAATACTGCCCTTTGTTCGCCTGTATGCAGGTGGAGTGACTGATATGAATTATATTAATCCATTACTTGCAGTACTGATTTCTACTGTTACTATGATATCAGCATTTAGAGTACCCTTTAATATTGCTGTTTCAACATTTGGTTTTTTTAAAGAAACATGGGTTCAGCCAGTGGTATCTGCATTAATTTCTATTGCTATTTCTATTGCTTTGGGGAGAATTGAATACTCTTTGATTTTAATTGGACCAATTATTTTCTATATACTTAATTTTTTATATCAGTATTTTAAGTTAAAAAGACTTATACCTTATTTGATTGACGAGCTGTCGTTTAAACTGGTTCTAATATCTTGTACTGTATTTGCACTTCCTTTTGTAGTTAACAGATTAATGAGTTTTCCGGAAGGGGTATTGGGTTGGCTATTGGCTGCTGTGTGTTTTGGCATAATTGCACTTTTACTAATACTATTTTTATCATTATTTTTAATGAGAAAAACACTCTTAGACGTAATTTGCTACTTGAAAAGTTTCTTTAGGAAACCTTAGAATGATTAAATTTGTATTTATGAACGGGTTCGATAATTATGAGATTTTTATTATTAATGCCGTAAAAGATGGGCAAGGAGTTGTCGTAAGAAATAACATCGTAAATAGAATATATTATCCGCTTTTTAAATTGCATAATAAATGGTCGATTAATAAAGTAATTGAAATGCCATTTAAAAATATATGGTTTCATGCTTATCTTGATGAGAGTTTATTGAAATGGGATGATTTAATATATTTTATTTTTTATGAGTCGTGTTATTTGTCCTATTCAAAAAGTTACTTGAAGTATTTGCGAAGGAAATATCCAAAGTCAAAATTGTGCTTCTTTTTTCATAACCCGGTAGATTCATATAATTTGCCTAAAATTTCTCATTTTAGAAATAATTATGATAGTATTATTACTTTTTTTAAAGATGATAAACGGAAGTATGGTTTTTTACAGACAGGGACTATGCCATATCTTTTACCGAAACCAATGCCTGCTATTGAAACAAAATACGACTTATTTTTTATTGGTTCTGATAAAGGGCGTATAGAATTTTTAATTAGTATTTACGACAGGTTGTCAAGTGAGGGATTGGATTGCCTATTTTATATAGTTGGAGTTGAAGAAAAGAAGAAGCAGCCAAGGCCAGGTATTGTATATAGCGACAATCTAATTCCGTATATGGAAGTTCTGAAAATGGTACAGCGATCTAGATGCGTACTGGAGGTTTTAAAAAATGAATACATGTATGCCTCTATTCGAGAACAGGAAGCAATGCAATATCATAAAAAACTGTTAACGACAAATAGTGATGTTATTAATGAGGCATTCTTTAATTCTCAAATCATACAGGTACTTACTGAACCGAAAAGAATAGACTGTGCCTTTTTCCGTAAAGAGGTAGACGAAAAAATTTATCCGAAAAACATAGGTGCATTTGGATCATTTAAAGATTTTTTATTGAAAAACATACAGTGACAATATTCTCGAAAATTATGTGGTGTATTTAGTGGAGGGCTTTATGAAAGGAATTATTCTTGCCGGAGGAGCCGGTACACGTCTTTATCCGCTGACGATTGTAACAAGCAAACAACTATTGCCAGTCTATGATAAACCTATGATTTATTATCCGTTATCCACGCTAATGCTTGCTGGGATTAGGGATATCCTTCTCATTTCTACACCGACAGATCTTCCAAACTTTGAACGTTTGTTAGGTGATGGTAGCCAGTTCGGTATACAACTTTCATATAAGGTTCAGCCTTCTCCCGATGGCCTCGCGCAGGCATTCATTTTAGGTGAAGAGTTCATTGGCAATGATTTATGTGCAATGGTTCTTGGAGATAACATTTTCTATGGCGGTAGCTTGGTAGAAAAACTGCAAAGGGCAGTAAAGAATGCTGAAAATGGTTATGCAACAATCTTTGGATACTATGTGCATGATGCGGAACGTTTCGGAATTATGGAAATTGATGGAAATGAAAACATACTTTCTGTAGAAGAAAAACCACAGCATCCAAAGAGTAATTATTGTATTATCGGACTTTATTTCTATGATAATCGTATAGTGGAATTTGCTAAGAAGGTTAAGCCTTCTGTACGTGGAGAACTAGAGATTACTTCAATCAATGATTTATATCTTCAGGATGGCACGTTGAAAGGCATAGTTCTTGGACGTGGTTTTGCATGGCTTGATACGGGTACTATAGATAGTCTTGTAGAAGCGTCTGATTTTGTGCAGATGATTGAGAAGCGAGTTGGTCTGAAGATTTCTGCACCGGAAGAAATTGCTTTCCGAAATAACTGGATTGATAAAGATGCATTAATTAAATCTGCGGGAAAATATGGCAAATCTCCATATGGTGAACACTTAAAGAATGTAGCAGATGGGAAGATTATTTATTAGAAGAGGCGTAAGATGGGAAATTTCACATTTAGCCAAACAAAGATAAAAGGGGTCTACATTATCGATGTAAAGACCTATGGCGACAATCGGGGCTACTTCATGGAAACCTACAAGGAGTCTGATTTTGCAGAAGCAGGCCTAGATTATAAATTTGTTCAAGATAATCAGAGCTCTTCAAGAAAAGGAGTTCTACGTGGTCTCCACTTCCAAAAGACACATCCACAGGCAAAGCTTGTTAGAGTTTTGAAGGGTGAAGTATTTGATGTGGCTGTTGACCTTCGCAAAGGCAGCGAAACCTATGGCCTGTGGGTTGGAGTCCTTTTATCTGAAGAGAATAAGAGACAGTTTATGATTTCCCGTGGATTTGCTCACGGTTATGTAGTTGTTAGTGACTATGCAGAGTTTGCCTATAAGTGCGATGAGCTATATCATCCTGAGGATGAGGGCGGAATCATTTGGAATGACCCCGATGTTGCTATTGAATGGCCGGAGGTGGGAGGGATGATTCTTTCTGAGAAAGATAAGAAAAATTTGATGCTTAAAGAAAGCAGAATTGAATTTGAGGTTTAATAACATAAGAAATCCACCTGCTTTGCCGGTGGTAAGTTCCTATATGGCTATGCCTGTATAAAATTTTGCATTGATATTTGATGAAAGGACCATTGTTTTTGGAATCTTCATGACCCCGATGGGGTCAATTCAAACCACCTGCTTTGCAGGTGGTTGTTGACTTTTATAGGCGCTTTAGACTACCGTAAGGGAAAGGTATGCTTAGCCCAAAGATCAAGACTAAAAACAGGCAAGAAATAAGGTGGTCATTTAGTAAGTCCAATTCTTCCCATGCTGACAGTTTTGTAAAGTCAATTATCCTTCCTGAAATGGAGGGATAAACAATGTACCTAAGAAAGGATCGGACCATTTACATCGTAGGCGGAATCACGAACATGAAAAACAGATCAATATGTTGAACCCAACGGTTAGGACTACTGCAGAAAGTGAATAAGGTGGAATATCCTAAAGGAAGGAGTGTCCACCAGGAGGAAGCGGTTTGACGGGCAACTTCTGAAAAAGTAATAATGTTAATTTATGCACAAGAAAATCTTAGGTAAGGTTAAAAACCCAATTTTGCTATAAAATTTGTAATTATAATATAGTCTTTTTTACAGGACTATATAATAAATTTTGAATCGAATTATTCGGAGGTAGTTATGGCAATTCAATTGTTTTGTGCAACATTTGATGTAGATGCATGCTTAGCACAGGTAAGAGAATGCCTTGAGAAAGGCTGGACTGGCATGGGATTCAAAACTGTCGAATTTGAAGACGCTTGGAAGAAATATACTGGTATGCCAAATGCCTATTATCTCAATTCAGCTACAGCGGGCCTAAATCTTGCTGTCGATGTACTGAAAGAAGCGAATGGCTGGGCGAATGACGATGAAATTATTACTACACCAAACACATTTGTCTCGACAAACCACGCTATTGTCCTAGCCAATATGAAGCCAGTATTTGCTGATATCGATGATACACTTTGCCTCGACCCAGTGGATGTCCAAAAAAAGATTTCCTCAAAGACTAGAGCAGTGATGTTTGTTGGCTTCGGTGGAAATATGGGGCATTTCGATAAAATTGTGAAGATCTGTGCAAAGCATCAACTGAAGCTTATTCTTGATGGGGCGCACATCTCTGGTACGCGAGTGGATGGACAGTTTCCAGGAAAGGAAGCCGACGTTGTAGTTTATTCTTTCCAGGCTGTAAAGAATTTACCGACAGGTGATAGTGGTATGATCTGTTTCATGGATCCGATGCTCGATGTGATAGGTAGAAAAAAAGCTTGGCTAGGTATCAATAAGGATACATATGCTCGATCTGTAAATACGGGCGGTGTATACAAGTGGAAATACGATGTTGAATACGTGGGCAATAAATACAATGGCAACGCGATAATGGCAGCGATCGCCCTGGCGCAACTACCACATCTTGATCGCGACAATGCGTACCGCCGGCAAATGTCACAGTGGTATACGGAAGGTTTTAAGCCATATCCCAACCTGATTAAGCTAGTCAATACTCCCGCGAATTGTGAATCCTCGCATCACTTGTTCCAGATCTTGGTTGATGATCGGGATGGACTTCTGGCGTACCTGAACGAGCATGATATTTATCCTGGCGTACATTATGTCGATAATACTGAGTATCGCATGTACGCGTACGCAAAGGGCACATGCCCACACGCTGCATATGTGAGTAATCATGTGATATCCTTACCGTTACATATGCGTCTTAGCTATGAAGATATTCAGACTGTCATTAAGACAATAGTCGAATACGTAAGCAAATGAGGGAAACAATATCCTTGAATCGACCAAAAAATATCTTCTCCGTATGATGGAATTGAGAATGCGAGAAGATAGTGCAAAGAACATGTTTATAGATAATGCAAATACCTGGATAAGCAAGATCAATGCATAAAATATTTCTGATAATGTGTTTGTAAAGTAAATTCGGTTAGAAGCAAGCAAGAGTGCAGAACCAGGATGTTAGCTTGCTTTCTTTTGGGGGATTATGAGAACTGATGTTGTTGAAGGAATCTATGTGAATCTCAGGATTGTAGAGATAAATGATGCTGAGTTTACATTAGCATGCCGCCAGAATGAGAAAAAGACAGCATATATTCCTAAAGTCAATGTCTCCTTGGAACAACAGCGAGCATGGATACAAAAGCAGATAGAGAGTGATGATTGCTATTTTTTTGTCATTGAACGGAAAACTGGTGAAAGAATAGGTACGTTTTCTCTCTATGGAATTAAAGGTGAGGAGTCTGAATCTGGGAGATTGGTTATGCTTGGCAACCAGTTTGAGAGTCTGGAAACAGGCGTACTCTTTAATTCCTTCTCGTTTGATGTTGCGAAGATGAGGATTGTCAAATCTGAAATTGATGCTGAGAACAATGCTGCATTGGGTTATTCAAATAGACTTGGTGGCAGACCCGTTGGCGAAAAAGTCGACGAAAAGACTGGAAGAAGAATGATTATCTATCATGCAAAAAAAGAGTGGTTTGAGGAAAAGCTACCTGGGCTTCAGAAGATAATTCGTCATTTTGATCGACTAAGATAAAGGATTTGCAATGAGAAAAAGCGCAATAATTACTGGTTCCAATCGTGGTATTGGTTTTGTAATGGCTAGTGCTTTTTCAGAGCAAGGTTATGATATATGGGCTTGTGCAAGAAGAAAAGATGAAGACTTTGAAAGAAGGCTTCAGGATCTTTCACTCAAATCTGGTGTTCAAATTCGCCCGGTATATTTTGATCTCAGTAACGAAGAACAGGTCAAAGATGGAATCAAGCAGATATTGAGCGAGAAGAAAAGTATTGATGTATTGATCAATAATGCAGGCGTTCCTCATGGAGGACTTCTTACAATGACGCCAATATCTAAGTTGAAAGAAGTCTTTGAAATCAACCTTTTTTCTCAAGTGCTGATTATGCAGTTGGTTGTCCGGCAGATGATGCGGCAGAAAAGTGGCTGCATAATAAACATGTGCTCAGTCGGGGGGATTGAAACTAATCCAGGCTATTTAGCTTATGGCTCCAGCAAGGCTGCTCTGATATGGATAACCAAATCTATTTCGAAGGAACTGGGGCCCTATAACATTCGTGTAAATGGTATTGCTCCTGGTTTGATTGATACGGATATGGGAAACTACAAGTCAGAAGAGGAACTAAATAAGGTATTGAACCGGATGAGCATAAAACGTATGGGACGACCAGAAGAAATTGCAAAGGCCGCTTTGTATATAGCATCCGATGAGGCAGCTTATATGACAGGACACATCATGGTGCTTGATGGAGGAAGGCTATGACTCAGAATGCAGATAAAATTGATAACTGCTACAGATTGGCGAAAGCAATGCGTTTGGATGCGTTAGAGATGGCAAAGACTACAGGAAAGGCTGGAGCTCATTTAGGAGGAAGCTTTTCTTCTATGGATATCATTGCTGTGCTATATGGTGCAGTACTCAATTATGATGTGGAAAAACCAGATTGGCCAGAGCGAGATCGATTCATCACCAGCAAAAGGCACTGTTACCTTGCAAGCTATTCCGCACTTTATCAGGTGGGGATTATTAGCAAAGATGATTTGATGAGTTTTCATGCGGATGGTGGAGTACTTGCAGGTTATCCATGGAATCCAAGATTAGGCCTCGATTTCTCTGGTGGAGCCTTGGGTATGGGGTTGTCCGTTGGAATTGGTATGTCTTTGATTGGAAAACGCAAAGGACAGAATTACAAGACTGTTGTACTTCTTGGAGACGGGGAATGCGATGAAGGCGCCATTTGGGAAGGCTTTATGTCTGCAAGCAAATTTGGGCTGGATAATCTAGTTGTGGTGATTGACAACAACCATCTGCAATTTGACGGCAGAGATGATGACATCATGCCGATGGGGTCTTTTAAAAAGAAACTGGATTCTTTTGGCTTTACTACGGTTAATGTCAATGGTCATTGCATTGAAGATCTTATCGATTCCTTCGACATAAAACACAAGGGGGAACCATTGGCAATCATTGCTGAGACCATCAAAGGATATGGCTTGCCAAGTATTGAGGGGAGAGTCGAATCTCACCATGTTGAATTAAGTGATGCTGATTATGAATACATGGTGAAGAGTATCATGGAGGGGAAATATGATAGAGTACAATAAGAAGAATTTGCGTTCGTGGTCTATCATGGGCATAAATCCTTCCGTATGGAGCATCGGCTTCACTGAAGTTGCAGAAAAGAAGCAGAATCTTTCAGTGATCACTGCAGACTTGTCTAGATTCTCAGGTTTAGAGAGAGTGTCAAAACTACATCCTGAGTTGTTTTATAATGTTGGTATTGCCGAGCAGAATATGATCGGTATTGCTGCCGGAATGGCAATGGATGGATATCAGACATTTGTCACAACATATGCTCCCTTTGTCACCTATCGCTGTGCGGACCAGATCCGTCATCTTATGGGAAACATGAACCTGAACATTAAGGCAATAGGTTCGTCGGCTGGACTGACTTCAGGTTGGTCAGGTACAGCACTTCTGGCTACTGGCGATATCGCACTGATGCGAAGCATTCCGAATATGACGGTTCTTTCTCCTGCGGATTGTACAGAAGCAATAAAAATGATGAGTGCAATGTCTGAGATTGAAGGGCCTGCATATATGAGATTGTGCGGAACGACTTCAATTCCTATGGTCTATAACGATGATTATCATTTTCAGATCGGAAAGGCCGTTGAGCTACAGAAGGGAGAGATGATTGCTCTGATCGCTACAGGTATAACTATGGTTTCAGAATCATTGAAGGTAGCAAAGCTTCTGGAAGATGAATGCGGAATCAGATCTACAGTCATCAACATGCATACAATCAAACCGATTGACAAGGATTGCATCAATGAGATTGCAGATACGCATGCATTGATTGTTACAGTGGAAGAGCACAACATTCTTGGCGGATTGGGGTCTGCTGTTGCTGAAGTCTTGGGGACAAGAAAGAGAAATTGCCGCCAGATGTTCGAAGGTATATGTGATTGCAATGTGGAGATGGGATGTCGTGCCTTCATGCTCAAGCAGGCTGGTCTTGTGGCAGAGGATATCAAGAATAGAATAAAGAATGAAGTTGAGTGTTGTTCATGATTGAAGATTTTTATAATTATGACCCATATGCATTGGACAAGGAAGAAAAGGACAGGTTGTTGACCAAAGAGTTAATAGATTTAACTCGAATGCATAAGGAAAAATGTGATGCCTATAATAGTTTTCTGGATACGATTCAATACAAAGAGGAAAAAGTTGAACATGTAACGGATGTTCCTTTCTTCCCTGTAAGAACGTTTAAAGAGTATGACTTGTTGAGCATAGATCGTAGTGATGTGTTCAAAACGATGACCTCCTCAGGAACCACAGGACAGAGTGTCTCGAAGATCTTCGTTGACAAGGAAACTGCGATGATCCAGCAGAAGGTCATGATCAGGATTCTGAGCGATTACTGGGGGAAGAAGCGTCTTCCTATGCTGATTATCGATACTCCTGCAGTCATCAAGGACAGAAAAATGTTCACAGCCAGAGGGGCTGCAATTCTGGGACTTCAGATTGCGACAAAGGAGATGGTGTATGTTCTGAATGATGATATGTCTTTGAATGCAGGAGTCCTCCGAAGCTTTTTGGAGAAGTATCCTCATCAACCTTTCATCATTTTCGGCTTCACTTTTTTGGTTTGGCAGCACTTGTATCAAGAGCTGAAGCAGATGAATGAAACATTTGATATGTCGGAAGCTTGGTTGATGACTGGAGGTGGATGGAAAAAACTTGAGTCAGAGGCTATTTCACGTGAAGAGTTCAAGACTTGTCTGAATAAGGTTTGTGGGATTACTCACTTCCTTGATCACTACGGGATGGTTGAGCAGACTGGATGTCTATATGCAGAGTGCGAATATGGACATTTACATGCAAGTATCTATTCCGATGTGATAATCCGTGATTACAAGGATTTCTCTGTGTGTCCAAATGGAGAAAAAGGAATTATTCAGGTCGTATCTGCATTGCCCCATTCTTATCCAGGACATTCCTTGTTGACCGAAGATGAAGGGATTGTGTTGGGTGAAGACGATTGTCCTTGTGCAAGAAAAGGAAAATACATCAAAATCCTTGGAAGAATGAAAAATGCCGAATTGAGGGGGTGCAGTGATACCTATGCAGAAAGATTTAGATAATCTTACTTTTTTAGTCGGAGACAATCAAATCTTATCAGGCATGCAAAACGCTCCTGTGCTT
>Ga0224524_1000894_pt1 | contig 9980 bp, 9 predicted proteins | sample CFST75metaG_FD_179895 | JGI IMG/M metagenome (GOLD analysis project Ga0224524, IMG submission 179895) | Peat soil microbial communities from Stordalen Mire, Sweden - C.F.S.T75 | ecosystem: Environmental > Terrestrial > Soil > Wetlands > Peat | place: Sweden: Norrbotten County, Stordalen Mire... | reverse complement strand
TTCTCTGGGGGCGCCAACGGGATGACCCTGAAAAGGGTGCGGGCCACCGAGATTCTCCGGATTGTTCTTCGCTTCCTCAACGCCGCCTCCGGAACCGCCTTGTTTTTGACGGCTTTTTTGCGCGACGGGGAAGTTCAAGACAGCTGGATTCCCCTCCTTCAAGGCTATGGGGTGACGATTTTGGCCCTCCAAGTCCTCATGGCTCTTTTCTCCCTTTGGCGGATCGCCTGGGTCAGGGCCAACCCGGAACGCTATTCGAACCCCGCGGGGAAAGATTATATCGAAGCCAAACCGCCCCTCGTCACCAACCCTTTTAGGGCCTCGGTCAAAGCGGCCGAAAAAGAAGCCGTCAAGACCGACGCGGTTGAGGTTAAAAGCGAGTCCAAAAAACCTTCAAAGAAATAAGCGGTTTATTTTAGCGGAAGCTTAAAAACCTTGATGGCGTTGCGGCTCATGAGGTTATGGTAGAGCCGCGAGGGCAATTTGACTTTGTTCTTGAAATAGGCCTGATACATGGGGTTATTGAGGGTATCGACCCCGTCGATGGGATTATCCGTCCCGAACATCACCCGGTCTTCCCCGATCGTCTCCAGGATCTTTTTGGCGGTCTTCATCTCCACCCAAGCCGTATCCCCATAGACATTGGGGTGCCCTTTCAGGACTTCCAAGGCGGAGCGGTGGTTATCGCTGGAGACGAGTTGGAGGTGGGCGGCGATGAACGTCAGATCGGGGTAGCGGGCGGCGACTTCGCCTAAAAAGGCCACATCGCTATAGCGGTCCTCTGCCGTATGCACGAGGATCGGGAAAACATATCGGCGGGCCAGCTCCAAATAGGGAATGAGCTTTGGAGAAGTAATCTTGAGATGGCTTTCAAAGGGATGGAATTTGAGGCCATAGATCAGGGGCCGGTTCTTTTCGATCAGGGCTAATAATTCTGGCCGAATGATTTCGTTGTGGGGGTTGATCCAAAGCAAGGCCCCCAGCTTGCCCGGATCCTCTTTGACGAACTTCAAAACGGTTTTGAGGCCCGCGATCTGGTCGATTTTATGGACCCCCCACTGGGTGAGGGAAGGATATTCGGAGCAATCGCAATCGCTCAGCAAGGAAAAAGCCACCCCATAGCGTTTTTGGCTCTCGAGGATCATCCATTCGGATTCCCTCACGGTGGGCCAGGTGGCGATATGGGCGTGGCTGTCGACGATCATGGCTTGACCCGGATCCCCGATTTGTCCTCGATTTTGGCAAGAAGGATCGCCATCTGGCTCTCGTCGATCCCGCTTTGGGAGGAGTTCTCGAAGACGAAATCCACCAAGCGGGCCCCGGGCTCGACGAATTTCTTGTGCATGGGGCGGACGGTGGCCAGATATTGGGCGATCACGGATTCGGGGGTCCTTCCTCTTTCCTTCTCATCGCGGAGGATGCGGCGGCAGAGCCGGATGTCGCTTTCGGCATCGGCATAGATCATGTAATCGTAATATTTCTTGGGATTCGGGATCGAGAAGACCAAGATGCCTTCCACGAGGATGATGGGCGTGGGCGCGAAAGCCGTCGTTTCCTTTTGGCGGGTGTGGGTGGCGAAATCATAAACCGGGACTTCGATGGTTTTGTTTTGATGAAGATCCGACAGCCCTTTGAGATAGAGTTCCTCGTCGAGGGATTTCGGATCGTCGAAATTGACTTTGGCCCGCTCTTCGAGGGACAGCGCGGACTGATCGCGATAGTAGGAATCGTAGGAGAGGATCGAAGAATCGCGGATCCTTTTTTGAAGGGATCGCGCGAGCGTCGTCTTTCCCGAACCCGAGCCCCCGCCGACCGCGATGATAAATGGCATATGGAATACCCTAGGTATTCTAGGTCAATCGGTTTTCCGATTCACTATATTAAAGTCATGGGATGGGCAAAACCTTGGAAACGTCGCAAAAAACCGCATGAAAGTCTTGCCTCTTCCCTTTATGTGAGTAAAATTATTCGTGCCTATTGGGGTGTAGCCAAGTGGTAAGGCATCGGACTCTGAATCCGAGATGCACTGGTCCGACCCCAGTCACCCCAGCCAATAGGAAAATAAAACGTCGCGGCTGCCGCGACGTTTTTTCTTCGGTTCAATCAGGCTTTGACGAGAGCCTTCACGATCGCGATCATGAGCGTGAAGTCTTTGACCGAGAGGTATTCATAACGGCCATGGTGGTTGTAGGTCCCGGTCCCGAGGTTCGGGGTGGGGCAGCCCAGGAAGGAGAAGGTCGCGCCGTCGGTCCCGCCCCGGATGGGGCTATAGACTGGGGTGAGGCCCAGGCTCCGCATCGTTTTGTCGACGTAGAGGACGGCCCTCGGATCCATGTCGAGCACCTCTTTCATGTTGCGGTAGTCGTCGGTGAGGGTGAGCTCGATTTTGGCCCGCGGATATTTCTTCTCCAAGAACGTTTTGGCGTCCTTGAACTCGTCTTTTTGACGGAGCAGCTTTTCGCGGTTGTGATTCCTTAGGATATAGCGGAGGGTGACGGATTCGGTGGTGCCGTTCTCGGCCAACAAATGGTTGAAGCCATCATAGCCATCGGTGTACTCGGGCTTCTCGTTGGCCGCCAAAAGGGAATCGAATTCGTGGGCCAGCCGCAGGGCGTTGATCATCTTGTCCTTGGCTTCGCCCGGATGGATCGAGACGCCGGTGATCGTGATGTCGGCATGGGCGGCGTTGAAGTTCTCGGCTTCGATCTTGTCGGGATCGTCGCCGTCGATCGTGTAGGCGAAATCCGCTCCGAATTTCTTGGCATCGAAGTGCTCGGGGCCCCGTCCGATTTCCTCGTCGGGGGTGAAAAGCACGCAGATCGTATGATGCTTGATTTCCGGGTGTTTCACGTAAAAGGCCAGCACGCTCATGATGATGGCGTCTCCGGCCTTGTCGTCTCCGCCGAGGAGCGTATTGCCATCGGTGACGAGCAAATCATCGCCGTGATGTTTCTTGAGCGACGGGAAATCCTTGGGGTCCATCGTGAGTTTGCCATTGAGTTTGATGGGGCTTCCATCGTATTTCTCGACCAATCGCGGATGAACGTCCTTGCCGGAAACCTCTTGGGCCGTGTCGACGTGGGCGTTGAGCCCGATCGCCGGGAGCCCTTTTTCGCCCAGGAGCTTCGCATAGACCCGTCCGTAGCGGTCGAGTTCGGCTTTGAGGCCCAGCCCCTCCAATTCCTTGACCAATAATTTGGAGAGATGAAGCTCTTTCTTCGCGCTTGGGGTGCTGGAAGAAGCGTCATCGCTTTGGGTGTCGATTTCGGCGTAGCGGATGAATCTTTCGAGACTCTCGTCCATGTCAAAAGCCTTCTTTCGCTCGTATTGTAATCCATTTTTCCTTTTCTTCACTACAAAACGCTAGAATAATCCCAGGATGAAAAAATGTTTCCTTTCGCTCCTTTTATGCGGCGCCATTCCTATCGGTGGCTGCGCTCTATTCGCAAACTCGAGTTCCTCCGGCGCGACTTCCGCCGAGGAAAGCGCCGCCTCTTCTTCGTCTCAAAACAGCACCGGAACCTCCTCAGACCTAGCGGGTTCTTCCTCAAGCGGCGCTTCTTCGAGTAACGCTTCTTCCAGCAGCGGAGCCCCCTCTTCCGAAGTCACGCCCACCGCGGATTTTTTGGCTTTCTGGGAGGAGGCCACCGACCTCAAAATCTCGCTGGCTTTCTCGAATGCTTCCTTATGCGCCCTTTCTTATTACGGGGCCGCCGATGATCAAAAGTGGGGGGATCTTTATTTCCCGGCGGACCTGGTCATCCAATCCGGGGCGGTTTCCACGGCGATCCCGGATGTGGGAGTCCGGATGCGGGGCAATACCTCCCGCCAAGAGATCTGCGATTCCAAGGGCAAAATATATCAGCCCTGCCATCTCAAAATATCCTTCAAAGCCACCTTCGATGACGAACTTTATGATCTCAGCCAATTTGCGGCTTTCAAGCACACCTGGACCGCCTCAGCCCTGAGCGAGCGCAAAGACCGCGATTTCTTGGGCATGGAGAAAATAGATCTCAAATACCTGCCCCGCAACGTTTATAACGGGGTCTCCTATACCTATTCCCAAGAGATCTATGTCTATGACCATTTCCGCTCGGCGGGGATCTTGGCGCCTTACGCCAAGTGGTCGACGGTCACCCTCGCGGATCCCGCCAGCACCTATCAGTGCGCCTATGAGGTCATTGAGGACATCGACAAACCTTTTCTCAAGAAAAGAACCTCCGATTACAAAGGCGATCTCTATAAATGCGTGTGGGGCGCCCCCAAAGGCACCAACGCTTACACGGGGGCCGGCCTCGCCCGGAGCGGAGCCGTCACCTCGGCCACCGATGCCTCGGGCTACGACAACGGGACCCGGATCGCCAACGGCCGCATCGGGGTCGAAGACAATTACAATGGCTATCATCCTTGCTATCAGCTCAAGACCAATGACAGCGGCGAGACGAGCGACTTCTCGAAGATGGCCCATTACATCAACGTGATGCATTCCTGCCGCTACTGCCAAGGGACATTAGCGATGCTGAACGGGGTTTTGGAGGTCGACGATTTCCTCAAGATGGAGGCCCTCTCCTACCTCTTCGGGAACTTCGACGATCAGCGGAACAACGCCAATAACTATTTCCTCTATTTCGCCCCCAGGACAAAGAAGGCGACTTACATCCCCTATGATTGGGATTGGTGCCTCGGCGCCGATTGCGGAAACGGCGTCGCCTCCTGGCTCCCGCTTCGGACGAGCGGCCTCAATGGCGGCGAAATCCCCGCCAATGTCTATTGGGATACCTTCCTCAGCGGGTCCTCCCACGCTCCGGCTTATGACCTCGCGGCGATGCGGAGCACCTATCTGGGGCATGTGAAATCTTTTGTGGCGGCGGGGGTTCTCGACAAGGCCAACTACGCCTCTTTCCTGAGCAAGCAGAATAGCTCCTGCCTCCAAAACGATTTGGCGACCGTCCAAGCCTACATGGAGGCCAAAAAAGCCCTTGTCTTGAATTCTTTCCAATAAAAAAATCGTTTTTTCGCGCTATCGCGAAGAGACGAACGAGTGGCTTTCATTGCGATTAGGTCTGGGAAGATTAGAATTACTATCGTCAGCCTGCCCTCAGGGATAAGGAGAATCAGCCCATGTCAGAAGTCAAAGGCGCTCTCGACGAGGCTCGGACCCTAGCGATCCTTGCCTCTTATATGGAGGACGATAAGAACGCGGTGGCCCGCCATGCTTTGGCCCGTCACAGCATCCCCAATGTCCTTTTCGATTCCTCTTCTCTCGCCGAGGTGGCCCCGGAGTTCTCGCTCGAAATCAAGACCCTGCCGGTCGCCAATCAGAAGATGAGCGGGCGTTGCTGGATTTTCGCGGGCCTCAATATTCTCCGCGAGATCATCGCCAAGGAATGCGGGCTCAAGAAATTCGAGCTCTCGGAGAATTATCTCTCCCTTTACGACAAGATCGAGAAAGCCAATTTCGCGCTTGAAACCCTTCTGGATTTAGGGGTCCGCGATCACGACGACCGCGAATTGGCCTTCATCCTGGCCAACCCGATCGCCGATGGCGGCCAGTGGGACATGTTCGTGAACCTCGTGAAGAAATACGGCCTTCTCCCCCAAGAGAAGTTCGCGGAGACCTATCAGTCCGAAGGCACCAAAGAGAGCGACTTCTTGGTCAATGACATCATCAAGGGCTTCGGGGCTGCGGCCCATGAGCTCTTAGTGGCGGGCAAGATCGCGGAAGCGCGCGCCTTGAAGGAAGAGACGATGGCGAAGATCTACGCCTTCTTCCTCGATTGCTTCGGGGTGCCCCCCAAGACCTTCGATTTCGAGTACACGAACGACAAAGGCTATCACGTGGAGCGGGATCTCACCCCCCAGGAGTTCTTCGCCCGTCACATCGGCGCCAGGATCGATTCCTATCAGTCGATCATCAACTCGCCGACCTCGGATAAGCCCTTTTTGAGGAACTACACCATCGATTATCTTGGAAATGTGGTGGAGGGCAAGATCATCAACCACCTCAACCTCCCGATGGCGCGCATCAAAGAACTTATCCTCGCCCAGCTTCGGGACGGCGAGCCGGTGTGGTTCGGGAGCGACGTCGGTTTCTATCGCGACCGCAACAGCTTTGCCTGGACCGAGAAAGCCTTTGACTTCAAAGCCCCCTTCGGCTTTGATGTCGTCTTCGCCAAAAACGCCATGCTGGACTATTGGGCCAGCGCGATGAACCACGCGATGGTGATCGTCGGCGTCAACCTCGTCGAGGGCGTTCCCACGCGGTGGAAGATCGAGAACAGCTGGGGCTCCGATAACGGCGTCAGCGGCTATTACGTCATGAGCTCGGGCTGGTTCGACCAGTTCGTCTACCAGGCCGTGATCCTCAAGCAATATCTCACGCCCGAAGAGCTTTTAGCCGCCTCCGAAGAGCCGACCCATCTCCATCCCTGGGACCCGATGGGCACCCTTGCCGAGTGAGGGAAAACGCCAGCCCTGCCTCGCGGCGGGGCTTTTTTCTTCCAACAAAAAGGCGTTTAATTTCCTTTATCTAGTGTAAGGAGCGTTCTTCGTTCATGAAAAACCATCGTTTGCTGACCCTTCCGCTCATGGCCACTTCGCTTATTTTGGCTTCCTGCGGAACCACCATCGACTCTTCCCTTTCCTCCTCTTCCAAGGCTTCCTCCGCACCCGTCTCTTCGATGGTCGCCTCTTCCGGTCCCGCGACTTCTTCAAGCGCGGGAACGAGCTCGGCGGGGACTTCTTCGGCCGGAGCCTCTTCCTCAGCGGCTTCGTCCGCTTCTTCAACCGCTTCTTCCGCAGCCTCATCTGGTTCAGGAAGTTCTTCTTCAAACCAAGGATCTTCGAGTTCCGAAGGCTCCTCCAGTTCCGAAGGATCGTCTTCCAGCGGGGGCTCTTCGAGCTCTGCGCAGTCTTCTTCCTCGGAAACGCCCGAAGAGGAATATGGGGCCTTCAGCGTGACCCCCGCCGACGGCTTCGCCGCTCCGGCTTTCGATGCCACGGCCGATATCTATACATTTGATATTTCTTCTTACACTAACAAAGCCACTTATTCTCTTAAGGGGTATTTTAATGGCGCTCTTGTGATTGAGAGCAACGGAGGCAAGAAAGGGATCACCTTCAATCTCGATGAGGCTTATCTTACCAATACGGCCCAAGGCGGGGTTCCGATTTCTTATGAAGGCATATCAAAAACTGTGACTATTTCTTCAGCTGCGAGCACCGTAAATTATATTGTCGGAACCGGAAATGCCGTTTATTCGGCGTACAACGCCGAATTCAATGGCAGCGGAAAACTCTTTTTGAAGAGCCTTTCTTCCAGCGCCGTTTGCGCTCAGAGCATTCGCGTTTATGACACCACGACTCTCGATGTGACAGCCCCAGTCGATGCATTCAATGGGGCGTCCTTTGCTTTTGATAATGGCGAAAAAACCCCGACCTATTATTCGGGAAATATCGCTATTCACGATTTGGGTGGCATTGCCTTTGATTTGACTGGTTCTTCAGCTATCGTCGTTGGGTCCGAAGATGCCATCACCGTTGATTCTGCGACGAGCATTCTTAAAGCCAATGGCGAGCTTGATGTCAATGGTTCTCTCATCGGGACCAATATTGCGGGCGATCCTCTTGTTCCTTTGACCGCAGGAGGCTTGAAAGTCGTAGTCGCCGATGGCGCCACCTTCACCTCGAACGGCGCGGCCATCACCAGCGAGACGCTTTAAAACCCAGAAAGGGAACGACCATGATCGAAAAGAAATCGCTTGGGAAAGTCTTCTTTTCCTTTTCGAGCGCGGCTCTGATCCTCGCCTCTTGCACGATCGTGAAAACCAGCTCCAATTCAGTTGATCTTTCTTCGACAGCCGTTTCCTCAGGGGAGGGAACCTCCGTGGGCCAAACTTCGAGCGCGGCCGCTGCCTCCACGAGTTCGGACGAGGTTTCGCATACCGAAGCCTCCAGCGTCGCCGTTTCGACGAGCGTCGAGACGAACGGCAATGCCATTCTTCTCGCCCCGGGGGCTTCTTCCTCTACGGCCAGCGGGGTGACGATCGATAACGATAAGAACTTCATCACCATCAGTTCCGTCGGGACCTATATCCTAAGCGGATCCTTGACCGAAGGCTCCCTCATCATCACGGCCGAGGCGACCGCCAGCGACGACACGGTGACCTTGGTGCTCAATGGGGTGACCCTTTCTTCGAGCGGGGCCCATGCCTTGAGCGTGACTTCCGGCACGGCTACGATCACAATTTATCCCGGTCCGATTTATTCCGAGAATTCCGCGCATTTGTCGCTCGAGATCCCTTCTTCTTCGAGTTCCGTCATCACCGATAAGCGGGCGAGCTCTTTGGCCTCAGGCGATGACAGCGCCGCCATCTTCGCGAACAAGCTTCTCAAGGTTTCCGGCGGGGGCTCGCTGAACGTGGCCTCGACGTATGACAACGGCCTCGGGAGCGACAGCAAGCTCAAAGCCAATGGCGTCACCCTTTCGGTGAGCGCCCCGAACATCGCCCTCAAAGCCCATAACGCGATCATCTTAGGGGGAGCTTCCGAAAAAGGCAGCTTCACCTTGACCTCGACCGCGGTGGGGGCCTCTTCCAGCGATTATCCTTCAGCCGTTCGGGTCGATGAAGTGGACGCCGTTACCTCGCTCATCTATGGCAACACAGAAGAGAACGACGATATCGCCGGCGTCGAATTCAAGGATGCCTCCTATGCCATCTCCGCGGTGGGGAAGGGTGTCTCCTCGGAGGCCAACCTCTATTTGGAAGGCGGCGACGGAACGGTGACCTCTTCCAAGGATAAAGGCTTCAAAGCCGAGCTCGATGTCCATATCGACGGCGGGGATTTCGCCGTCACCGCCCTCAAAGACGATTGCATCCATTCTTCAACCGCCAAAATCATCGCCACCGGGGGGACTTACGTCCTCACGTCCGGCACCACCGACGGCTGCCAGGGCCTCAAAGGCGAAACCGAAGTGGATATCTCCGGCGGGACCTTCACGGTCAAATCCTCTTACGAAGGGATCGCCGCCCACAAGATCAGCGTCTCCGGCGGGACCACCATCGTGACGGCCACCGATGACGGCTGGAGCGCCGGGGGCACGAACTCCCAGGCCTCTCCGGAATGCGCGATCTCCATCACCGGGGGATTCAATTATTCCTATGCCGGGGGCGATGGCATGGATTCCAATGGCTATTTCACGATTTCGGGCGGGACCACCATCGTGGCCGGCCCGAGCGAGTCTCACGACTCCCCGCTGGATTCGGGAGACGGCTATGATCTCACCATCAACGGGGGCACGATCATCGCCTATGGCATCACCGGGATGGTCGAAAAAATGGTCGGGACCCAGAATTCGGTGGTTCTCAATTCCATCGCTTCGGTGAGTAGCGGCAAGTATTTCGTCTTCTTAGTCAATGGCGCCTATTACGCCGTCAAGACCGCCCGGACGGCGACGACCGTGAGCGCGAGCTTCCCAGAATACGGAAAGAACAATTATGCGATCAACGTGGCCTCCTCCGTCACGATCTCGGGTACCCTTTTCGACGCTGGGGGTTTTTACGAGGTGAGCGCTTATGCCTCTTCCAGCTCTTTGACGAGCGGGGCCTTCGGCGCGGCGGCGAACACCCACGTGTACGTCGGCGGTTCCGGCGGCGGCGGGGGTTGGGGCTAAGGAAACCCGAGGCAAGGCCATGGAGTCTTGCCTTTTTCGGATGTAAGCGGTCTCCCTTGCTTGAGGGTTCTATTTCGCCTAAAGTAACGACATGAGCGACATCATCGTCACCGACTTGAGAAAAATCTACAACCCCGGACTCCCCAACGAAGTCAAAGCCCTCGATGGCATTTCCTTTTCCCTGAAAGAAGGGGAATTTGCGGTCATTTTAGGGGCCTCGGGCGCGGGCAAAAGCACCTTGCTCAACATTCTGGGCGGGATGGACAGCGCCACCTCGGGGTCCTATCTCGTGGACGGGAAGGACGTG
>Ga0224524_1000893_pt1 | contig 9981 bp, 12 predicted proteins | sample CFST75metaG_FD_179895 | JGI IMG/M metagenome (GOLD analysis project Ga0224524, IMG submission 179895) | Peat soil microbial communities from Stordalen Mire, Sweden - C.F.S.T75 | ecosystem: Environmental > Terrestrial > Soil > Wetlands > Peat | place: Sweden: Norrbotten County, Stordalen Mire... | reverse complement strand
TCCTTAGCAATTTTGAACACCTTTTGTAAGTCTTCACCAGACACTACTCCAAATTTTACAACTTCCGAAATTTTCGTCATCGTTTTATTATTAAGATTAGACTTTATATAGATTACTTTTATAATGTGTTATTTTTCAATGTAATTCTAAAATTGTGTAACCCACAGGCGAGTTCCATGATCAGGTCATCGAAACCATCTTTGTGGCAACGCAAACGATCTTTGACAATACGACAACGCTTTGCTCCACAAATTGCATGCTCGACAAGTACCCTAAATTTGGATATCTCGCGGTTTTCCTGCTTCTGTTCACTTGTCAATTCTTTGCCTTTGGGCTTTTTCTTTGGCATTTGAATCTTAACGCCATCCGGGCAATGTCCGATAAAACCAGTGTCTTGCCATAAGGTTATCCCTTGAGGTAGACGAAGGGGCTGTTCATCGCAAATCCTTTTGTCATGGACACTTCCAGCATAGGTTTGACTCAAAAACATGATCCGGCGGTCGGGCAATGAAAGAATGTTATTCTTGACACTATGCGTTTTTTTTACCGCTGTAGCAGTCTTGTTGCTGCTCAGAATCTAGTGGTCGTTGAATGTTTCTTTCTACACCGTCAAGCAAAACATCAGGGCAATCCTTTAGTAACAGTTCCAATTTCTGGTTGTTGCGCTCCGGTAGCTCTTTAAGTCTTTTGAGCGTTTTCCGAAGAACTGGGCTTAACAGGTGTATCCAAAAGTTGGCTTGAGGCTGAGTCATAGAAAAAGTAGCCGCCTGAAGTTCTTGTAATGGAAATGTTTTCAAATACACCAGTATGAACAATAGTTTATCCTGATATCCAGGTAGAACATTGGTCTTGCGGGGCAAAGCTATTCGTTGCCGTGGTTTCCCATCTAAGGTGAAGTGACTGGAATATTGATCCCATTCAATTCGGAACTCTAAAGCCAATTCATCAAACTCTGAGGATGAAAATCCTGTCAGACTGAGAAATTGTACCGGGTTCTTTTTGATCTTGTCAAGTTTTAATCCCATAGTTATGTGTCTATGGATCGCAAATATATGTAAAAGAACGTAATAATAATTTATACTATATAATAACTAATATACTGACATGTTACAATATTCACAATTTAGTATTAATGGCAGTTTGTGGATCAGCAAGGGCAATGAACTATTTATCGGTCCGGCTCAATTTCGCCTGATAAAACAAGTTATCAACGATGGCTCAATATTGGCTGCATCGCAAAACCTACATATTTCGTATCAACAAGCCTGGAATATTGTTGACAAAATGAACCGTCTTTCGCCATTGCCGCTTGTAACCAGGTATAAAGGCGGCAACGATGGCGGTGGTTGCCGAATTGATAATTTTGGGATGAAGGTGTTTCATCAGTTTGAAGAAAACGAGGAGCGGCTCAATAAATTGATTGACGAAATAAACCTGAATTTCAATTTGTGTTCATTCTGAAAATTACAATATGAAACTATTTGCGTCAATATATAGCAATGTGAAGCAATTATGAATAAATTAAAGCAAATTAGAACAATTTGAGTCGGTTTTTTGTAATTAATGGTAATTTGCTCCAAATTATTTCACCATTAAAATTTTAAAAACATGAAACTAAGCGCAAGGAATCAGTTAAAAGGTAAAATCCTGAAAGTTGACGAAGGATTAATTACTGCTAAAGTTGTTCTCGACCTGGGTAATGGCAATATCATTTCGGCCATTATTTCGAAAGACGCGATTGCCGATTTAGACTTGAAACCGGGAGTTGAAGCTTATGCCATCATCAAATCGACAGAGGTAATAATTGCAACCAATTGAAAAAGTAAAGCCTAATTGACATGATCGAAGTTGAATGTCATATTTCAATCAAAAAGGACGGGATCTGTTTCTTAGATCCCGTCAAAACCGAATTGCTGAGTGAAATCAGGAAAAATGGCAGTTTAAATGGCGCTGCAAAAAAAATGAAGATTTCCTATCAGCATGCTTGGACGATGATCAATGAAATGAACAGTTCCGCACCAGAACCTTTGGTTGTTAAGCAGAGAGGTGGCGCTAATGGCGGTGGAGCTGACATTACAGCTTATGGTGAAAAAATACTTAAGGAATACCAGTTGATATTGACACAGGCTAAAAAAATGATTGATCAGATTAACGTTGAGATTAATCTTTAATTTTTTTCGAATATCGTTATCTCTTTTCGTTTATATTGTAATCATAACTATTGAAATTTATCGGAATGGACACAATACTAATACGGCCAATCGGGATCGTACATACCCCCCATAGCGACATCAAAAATATGCCAATTCAACCAATTGCGGCTACTGGGATAAAGGGATACATCGAGTTGTTTCCCGAATATGCAGAAGGATTAAAAGATCTGAAGGGGTTTTCGCATATAACTTTAGTCTATCACTTTCACAAAATAAATGGTTACGACCTGATTACTATACCTTTCATGGACGATAAGCCCCATGGCATTTTTGCCTGCAAAGCGCCTAAAAGACCCAATGCGATTGGCATTTCAACAGTGCTTCTACTTGGTATTGACGGGAACATCATTCACATAGAACAAGTAGATATGCTTGATGGTACACCTCTGATCGATATAAAACCATTTTATCCCAGGTATGATAACCGGGAGAATGTTACGACAGGATGGCTCGAAAAGAATATTGATCTTCCTTTAGAAAAACTTCGTTCGGATGAGCGATACAAATAAAAAGTCCGGAACTCAATCGCTGCAAATGATTTGAAAGTTCCGGACTATTAAAATTCAGTAAAATTTTAACGCTTAAAAGTACAAAAAATGAGAAAGGTTTACGCATTAGCGATCCTTGGATTGCTTCTTTTGCTCAGTTTTTCAGAAAGCTACGGGCAAACAACTATTGATGCCGAGTTTCGGCCACGGTCAGAATACCGGTCAGGATTTAACCAGCCATTGGCTGATACAGTAAAATCAGCATTGATGACCATGCAACGCACCCGCCTGAATCTCAATTACAAAGGTGGAGTTATCAGTGCGCATTTGGTTTTGCAGGATTCCCGAATTTTCGGAGAAACGGATACCAAACAACCGGCAACAGCAACTACCGGAAGTATTGGCGTTTATGAAGCTTGGACTGAACTTCTGTTGTTTTCGGGTACCAGTTTTAAGATTGGTCGTCAGGGCGTTCAGTTTGAAGATGGACGGTTGTTCAGTCTTTCGCCATGGAGCAATACCGGTAACTCGCACGATTTGGCGCAGTTGAGGTATTTTGCGCCGGATTTTGACATTCAGGTAGGATATGCCTACAACAATCAAAAAGCATACAATGCCGATACGTCTTATTATAGTGTCAGTAAAATGTACAAACAGTTAGCCTTTCTGCACCTGACCAAAACCATTGTCAATGGCCTTGATTTGAGTTTGTTGGGCGTGGATGAAAGTTTCCCGAAAAGTAAAAAAGATCTCGATTTTTATCATCGTTACACTACCGGCGGCACTTTGCAGTTTAAGAAAGACAAATTGCCTTTAAGTGTTTTTGCAACTGGCTATTACCAATTCGGGAAAAGCGCACCAACAGTAGATCTAGATGCTTATCTGCTGGCCTTAAAAGCAAACTATACGTTTACCGACAAAATTGGCGGATTGGTTGGAGCCGATTATTATTCAGGCTCCGGAAGCACCATTGCTGCAACTAAAACAAACACATTCAATAAATTACCTTATGGTGTGAACCATTCGTTCAATGGTTACATGGAATATTGGGCGACTTTGCCCAAAGGTGGTTTGATCAACTATTTTGGCGGCGTAAATTTGAAACTAAGCAAAAAATTAAGTTCGGATATTACTTATTATGCTTTCAGTCTGGCAAAAGACATGAAAGTTGGGAAAGTAGATGTTCAGAAAAACGTCGGTTCGGAATTGGATGTTGCCCTGAACTACAAATTTTCGGCTGAAACGGCTGTTCAGTTTGCCTGGTGTGGTTATTTGGCGACGGATGGCACCAAAATGCTGAAATACAAATCAACGACGCTCGACACCAAATTCCCGCAATACGCATACCTGATGCTGACCATTAAGCCGCAGTTGTATAAAACGCCGGTAGTTGCTGAAAGTAAGTAATTTATAAATTTTAAAAATCAAAAATATGAAACGAATACTTATCCTGATAGCCTTTGTCGTTGCGATGTCGGCTCAGGCACAAACCGTGAAAATTGCTGCGGCTGCAAATCTCCGCTTTGTTTTTGACGAAATTAAATCAAGTTATATCAGTGCCAATCCAAAGGTTACCGTTGAGGTGAATTTTGGTTCGTCGGGCGCACTTCTCCAGCAAATACTGAACGGCGCTGAATTCGATGTTTTCATGGCTGCCGATAATTCATTTCCGGCAAAACTGAAAGATCAGGGCGCCGCTTCCGGAGAAATAAAGACTTATGCTCTTGGAAAGCTTGTGCTATGGAGCAATACTCTTGACTTGTCAAAAGGGTTTGAAATGCTGACCGATCCTTTAGTAAAACGCATTGCCATTGCCAAACCCGAGCTGGCGCCTTATGGCGACCGGGCTCTTGAAGTATTAAAATCAGCTGGGTTGTACGATAAAGTGAAAGACAAAATCATTTATGCCGACAACATTTCGCAAACAGCGCAGTTTGCCCAAACCGGAAATGCCGAAGTAGCATTTCTGGCTATGTCGTTAACCTTGACTCCTGAAATGAAAGGCTCTGTTTATGTGATCGATCCGAAGTTATATAAGCCAATTGAACAGGCAATGGTTCTGGTTAAAAGCTGGAAAGTCAATCCGGAAGCAGCAAAATTCATGAAATTTGTGTTGAGCGATCGCTGCAAACCTATTTTTGAGAAGAACGGATACATTGTAAACAAATGAACAAATTACAAGGTATTATCACTCAGATTCAGAAATCGGGAGCAATTCTTCTGGTTGATGTCGATGTTGATGGGCAAGGCTTTTCGGCCATGCTCATCGAATCGGCAATCCAGCCCGAATGGCTTCAAACCGGAAACACCATTGACCTTGTATTTAAAGAAACTGAAGTGTCGCTGGCTAAAAATCTGTCGGGAATGATCAGTATGCGAAACCGGATGAAATGCACTGTTGAGCAAATCGAACGTGGCGAGTTATTGAGTAAAGTAAGCCTGAAATTTCAGAATTATACTATTACTTCGGCGATCACCACGCGTTCAGTCGATTCGTTCAAACTTGCAATTGGCGATGAAGTTGAAGCGCTTGTAAAAGCCAATGAAGTTTCGCTGATGAAGAATTAGTCCGAAGATGGAAGTCCAAAGTCGGAAGAGTACCGGAAAATTTATTATCTAAAATTGCGATTCAATATGGATGCACAATTTGCTCAAACACTTTGGATTACGCTGAAACTGGCAGTTTCGACAACCTTCATTCTGATCCTCATTGGATTGCCCTTTGCGTATTGGCTGGCTTATACCAAAGTCAGGATAAAACCATTCATAGAGGCGCTGGTGAGCATGCCAATGGTTTTACCACCTTCAGTAATAGGCTATTACATGCTGGTTATTTACAGTCCACGCAACGGATTTGGTGAATGGCTGGGACGGATTTTCGATGTTCGTCTTGCCTTTACGTTCGAAGGTGTGTTAATCGCGTCAGTTATTTTTAGCCTTCCGTTCATGGTACAGCCGCTTCACAACGGATTACGCTCTTTGCCCGAAAGTTTGCGAGAAGCATCGTACACGCTTGGAAAATCAAAAATGGTCACCTTTTTCAGGGTTTTGCTACCGAATATCAAACCGTCAATTATCACCGCCGTTGCACTTACATTTGCCCATAGCATTGGCGAATTCGGGATTGTGCTGATGGTGGGTGGCAATATGCCCGGAGAAACCCGCGTGGCTTCTATCGCTATTTACGATGAAGTACAGGCACTCAATTTCGAAGCTGCCAACCGATATGCATTGATATTGTTTCTGGTTTCACTGATTCTTCTAACCACCATTTACAGTGTCAATAAAAAATACGATTCATGGGAAATGATGTAATTTATATTGATATTGAAAAACAGATGCTGACGGCCAATGGCTTGATGAACCTGGTCGTTCAAACTACTATTTCTTCCGGAGAGATGCTTGCCTTATTCGGGCAATCGGGTGCAGGAAAGACCACGCTTCTTCGGATTTTGGCTGGTTTGGTTACTCCTGATAAGGGCCTGATTAAATTTGGCCAATCGGTTTGGTTTGATTCCGAAAAACGAATTCATGTTCCACCTCAGAATAGAAATATCAGCTTAATGTTTCAGGATTATGCCTTATTTCCAAACATGACGGTGGAACAAAACATTCAGTTTGCTCAGCCAGAAAAGAATAATAGTATTGTAAATGAATTGCTTACACTGTTTGGTTTGTCTGAATTCAGGAAAAGGAAGCCAAATAGTTTGTCAGGAGGACAAAAACAAAGGGTGGCATTGGCTCGCGCACTGGCCCGGAAACCTCAACTTTTGCTGTTGGATGAACCTCTTTCGGCACTCGATGCTGAAATGCGCATGGTACTTCAGGATGAAATAGCTCGGGCGCATCAATTGCTGGGCGTTACAGCACTTATGGTGAGTCACGATTTGAATGAAGTTTTTCGCCTGGCATCTCAGGTTCTGTGTCTCGAAAATGGAACTATTGTTCGTAGCGGCAAGCCCGAAGATGTGTTTTCGGACAACAGCATTAGCGGTAAAGTGCAGATTACCGGACAGATCGCCCGAATCGAGAAACAAGATACAGTATATATAGTGACTGTTATTTCGGGTGGAAATCAACTTATGAAGGTGATCGCTTTCGAAAATGATCTGGAAAATCTGAAGATTGGTGATCGTGTGATGGTTTTTTCGAAGGCTTTTAATCCGATCATCAGCAAAATGAGATAAAGAATGTTGGTTGAAGTAAGCAACAATGCTATATTCCAACTCGGATTTAGTACTGGAACTTCCTTTTTATTGCTTGTTTAATTCGATTGCAAAAAAATGTGATTTTTTAATGTTGTATAACAGACTGGTTTCCAGAAAGTGTATAAAATAGTTTGGAAATATATTTCAGAAAATGCGTAATTGGGTTAGGAAATGGCAAAAAGGGGTCTATCTTTGCAGCCGCTAAAGAGAAAAACAAGTAGTTATTCATCGAGGCGAAAGTTCTTTTAAAAGCTGACTGGTAAGCTATTTACATCATTTTTCGGAATGGATTTGTCATTTGAAAAAAAGACAAATGGATTAAAAGAACGGTGAAAATAAAAAATCAAAAAACTTCAGAATTAGTTAGGAAGTTTAGAAAAAGGGTTTACCTTTGCAGCCGCTAAAAACGGAAGCGTTCACTGAAAAAGATTGAGGAGAGGGAAGGAGTTTAGGGAATGTGATTTTAGGTTTTTTGGAAGATCGATAAGGTTTGAAAAGGGATTAGGAAGAGCAGGAGAGACGCCGGGGTTAAGGAGAGAAAAAGGAAAAGTTTTTAAATTTTCTTTTGGTAGATTAAAAAAGCTTCTTAACTTTGCACCCCGCCGAAACGGTACTGTGAATGGATCAGTAGAAATTGAAAAGAGTTCATAAAAACAGATTGAATTTATCCATTTGGAAGGCGCTTCGTAAGAGGTAGTAATAGAGGTGGAGAAAATGATAGCCGCAGGGCAAGAGTTCATTGAAAATATTGAAAAAGGTAAAACAAGGAAGGTTACGCAAGTAGAAATTGAGAATAGTCACAGAGCTAGAGAATATTTAACTTTTTAATTACAACGGAGAGTTTGATCCTGGCTCAGGATGAACGCTAGCGGGAGGCCTAACACATGCAAGTCGAACGGGATTGAGAGCTTGCTCTCATGAGAGTGGCGCACGGGTGAGTAACGCGTATGCAACCTACCTTTAACAGAGGGATAGCCCATAGAAATGTGGATTAATATCTCATAGTTCTTTTGTTCCGCATGGGATGAAAGATAAAGCTCCGGCGGTTAAAGATGGGCATGCGTGACATTAGTTAGTTGGTGAGGTAACGGCTCACCAAGACTACGATGTCTAGGGGTTCTGAGAGGATGATCCCCCACACTGGTACTGAGACACGGACCAGACTCCTACGGGAGGCAGCAGTGAGGAATATTGGTCAATGGGCGCAAGCCTGAACCAGCCATCCCGCGTGAAGGATGAATGCCCTATGGGTCGTAAACTGCTTTTATATACCAAGAAAAACACCCACGAGTGGGTGCCTGACGGTAGTGTATGAATAAGCATCGGCTAACTCCGTGCCAGCAGCCGCGGTAATACGGAGGATGCAAGCGTTATCCGGATTCATTGGGTTTAAAGGGTGCGTAGGCGGCTTTTTAAGTCAGTGGTGAAATCTTGCCGCTTAACGGTAAAATTGCCATTGATACTGAGGAGCTTGAGTACAATTGAGGTAAGCGGAATGTGTAGTGTAGCGGTGAAATGCTTAGATATTACACAGAACACCAATTGCGAAGGCAGCTTACTAAACTGTTACTGACGCTGATGCACGAAAGCGTGGGGAGCGAACAGGATTAGATACCCTGGTAGTCCACGCCGTAAACGATGATCACTCGCTGTATGCGATACACAGTATGCGGCCAAGCGAAAGCATTAAGTGATCCACCTGGGGAGTACGATCGCAAGGTTGAAACTCAAAGGAATTGACGGGGGCCCGCACAAGCGGAGGAACATGTGGTTTAATTCGATGATACGCGAGGAACCTTACCTGGGCTTAAATGGGGAACGACAGCTGCCGAAAGGTGGCCTTCTTCGGACGTTCTTCAAGGTGCTGCATGGTTGTCGTCAGCTCGTGCCGTGAGGTGTCGGGTTAAGTCCCATAACGAGCGCAACCCTTATCGTTAGTTGCCAGCGGGTCAAGCCGGGGACTCTAGCGAGACTGCCACCGTAAGGTGTGAGGAAGGTGGGGATGACGTCAAATCAGCACGGCCCTTATGTCCAGGGCTACACACGTGTTACAATGGCCGATACAAAGGGCAGCTACCCCGTGAGGGGATGCTAATCTCTAAAGTCGGTCTCAGTTCGGATCGAAGTCTGCAACCCGACTTCGTGAAGCTGGATTCGCTAGTAATCGCATATCAGCCATGATGCGGTGAATACGTTCCCGGGCCTTGTACACACCGCCCGTCAAACAATGGAAGCTGGGGGTACCTGAAGTCTGTAACCGCAAGGAGCGGCCTAGGGTAAAACTAGTAACTGGTGTTAAGTCGTAACAAGGTAGCCGTACCGGAAGGTGTGGCTGGAACACCTCCTTTCTGGAGCTTGACTAGGATCATATTTATTTGTGAAAACAACTTGTTTACCTTTTTTATTTTAAAATATTGAAAAGTGAAGCGAAAGCCTCAGAGCTGAGAGCGTGAAGCGGGAAAGCGGAAAAGCCAAAAGCCAGAAGCGATCTTACACACAGTCTCGTAGCTCAGTTGGTTAGAGCACTACACTGATAATGTAGGGGTCCCCAGTTCAAATCTGGGCGGGACTACATAACAAGGCAAAAGGAATAAGTCAAAAGGCAAAAGTAGCAAGGCAAACGCGCCGGACATTACTTTTAACTTTATCACTTTTAACTTTTAACTTTTAACTTTTAACTTTTAACTTGAAATCCTGGGGGATTAGCTCAGTTGGCTAGAGCATCTGCCTTGCACGCAGAGGGTCAAGGGTTCGACTCCCTTATTCTCCACCAAGAAGAGGTTTTCAATCGAGAGCCGGAGAATAAGAAAAATAATAGCATAAAGAGTTCTAAAAATACTGGAATAACAAGGGTATGCGGTGGCGCATATAAGTGAGATGGTTCGACTCCATTGATATCCACGTTTAACTCACAATCAGAAGCAAAAGGGTAACCGGTTCGGGAACCTGGGAGTGGAAGAGGAGTTATAAAGTTCTTTGACATATTGGGAAAAATAAATAGAAGTTATAATAAACCTGTAAGTATAATAAATAGAAGAAAGTTAATAAGGGCGTACGGTGAATGCCTTGGCT
>Ga0224524_1000892_pt1 | contig 9987 bp, 6 predicted proteins | sample CFST75metaG_FD_179895 | JGI IMG/M metagenome (GOLD analysis project Ga0224524, IMG submission 179895) | Peat soil microbial communities from Stordalen Mire, Sweden - C.F.S.T75 | ecosystem: Environmental > Terrestrial > Soil > Wetlands > Peat | place: Sweden: Norrbotten County, Stordalen Mire... | reverse complement strand
GCCTTTTTGTTTAATGACCTTACCTCTTCTTCAACTCCCTTCAACTCCCTTCAACTCCCTTCAACGTTTTTCAATCCTTTCAACCCTTCCTCTTTCCTTTCTTTAATTTATATTTTCTCTTGCATTTCAATTTTTCTTGTAAATTTAACCTCCTGAAAATTAAGAAAGTCAACAGCAGGGGTACGATGAAAAGAATATTTTTCCTGGTTATAATGCTATCAGTGTTTTTGCAGATTGACGCACAGAGAGTTTCTCCCATGCTGTCAAATTTCAATCCTTTCCGGAATATTGAAAACCAGAGTTGGGCAATCTGCCAGGATGATAACCAGGTGATGTTTTTTGCCAACAGAAAAGGAATTCTGGCTTTCGACGGTGATGATTATCAGACAATAAGGATTCCGGCAGTTCCATATTCGATACAGAAGAATCCAAAGGACGGCAGGATTTATATAGGAGGCGATAATACATTTGGCTGCCTTGTAAAGAATGAAACCGGAGGATACAGCTATTTATCTCTTCCCGGCGATTCATTGCCATCAGGTATAATAACAGAAATTCTTTTTGATGGTCATTCAGCCTGGTTTTATGGTGATCAGACGATAATCAGGTATAATCTTGATACAAGGAAGCAAGATCTCCGGCTTGATTCAAAACCGGGGAATCCTTTCAGCGGAATGATGGTGACTCCGAAGAACACATTCATCAATATCTTCGGAAGGGGATTGTTCAGACTTGAGAGTGATACCCTTTTTCCGATTGTGACTGGTTACCTTACTGAAAAGACAGAAATCCTCTTTTCTCTTCCCTATAGTGCCAATCTTGTCCTTGTTGGACTCAGCGATGGCTCGCTTTCACTTTTTGACGGAATAAAATATTATAGTTATCAGGTAAAGGATAACGGTTATCTTAAGATGAATATCCTTTCTGAAGGAATTGCATTGGGAGATACTGCGTATGCTTTTTCAACCCTTGACGGAGGAGCAGAGGTGGTTGAGAAAACTACAGGGAAGGTTTTTTATTATATTAACAATCAGAATGAGCTGCCTGATGACGAAGTTTTTGCTATCGGATCGGATAAAAGTGGAGGTTTGTGGCTCTCGCATCAGTATGGACTGACTAGGGTTGACCTGAATCTACCTGTCAGGAATTATAGTGTTTTTCCCGGACTTAAAGGTAATCTTACATCTACCCTCAGGTACAATAATGAGCTTTATGTTTCAACAAGTGAAGGAGTATTTTATCTGACGGAAGTAAAAAATTATACCGGAGTTGACGTGATAGTCAGAATTGAACCTCAACCTGTCCCGGAAGTCGCAGGCACAAGCAGTAATCAGGCTCCTGCCCGGCAGAACAACAGAAAAAATATTTTTGCCAGGATCTTTGGCAGGAAAATAGCCCGGCAGGAGCTGGAGAAAAAACAACAAGTTGAAAAGAACGGAGCCGGACAATTGACCAGAAGAAGAGTCAACAGGCTGACATCTATCAGTACTTCATGGGTGAAGATCGAGGGGTTAAACGAAAAATGCCGGCAGCTTGTAGCTACAACCTCTGGAATTCTTGCTGCGACCAATAAAGGGTTATTCATAATCAACAACCATAAAGCTTCCTCTGTTATAGCCAACCGTTACATTAATTTTGTCAGCTGGGTACCTTATGTGGGAAAGTATTATGTTGGAGCAAATGATGGTTATTTTGCTGTCAAGTATCAGGGTGGTAAATGGCTTACTGAAATTCCTGATCCTGAGTTTGTCTTTCCTGTTTATTCTGTTTTTCTGAATGGAAGGAGCAGCTTATGGCTTGGGTGTGATAATATGGCCTGCAGGACAGATTTGGATGAGGTCCAGGGCAAGATCAAATACAATACCTATGTTACAAAGAATGATTTTCCTGAGCGATATGCCCTTGACCTTTTAAATGATACCATATTCCTTTTTACAGAAACAGGCATCCATTTTTATGATGCCCAGGCCGATAGGTTTAAACCATATACCAGGAGGTCTTCTGGTACAAATTACGATACGGATTTTTACCTTCCTTCATCCAATCATTGGCTTTACAGAGTAGCCGGTAACTGGTATTCGATTAATAAGGGGTATATTAAATCGGTAAAGGAGCTCTCTCTGCTCAAGATTTTTGATGATATAGTTTCGGTTAATATGGAGAATAAAAACCTTTGGGTCATTGCCGGCAATAATAAGCTTTACTGCATAGACCGCCTTGAATCATCAAAAATGAATCCGGGGACTGAAGTCTTCATTAAAAGCATTTCCAATGATAAGGGAATAGCCTTTAATCTGGGCGATGTGAAATTTGAAAGAGGGGATAATGTTATCAATTTCAACATAATTGCACCTGAATACGTCAAGCAGAACATAACAGAATACCAGTATACAATAAATAAAATCATGTCTGGCTGGTCACCATGGAATATAAGTACTCATTACAGCAAGACAATACCCAGGCAGGGAGAATATGTTCTTAAGGTGAGAGCCAGAGATTTCTGGGGAAATATCAGCGAATCCCAATCTATCAGGTTTACAATCAGGGCACCATTTACCAGGACGCTTATTTTCTATATTTTAGCCGGGTTTGCAACTTTTCTGGTAATCGGTCTTGTATTTCGGGTAAGGGAGAAACAGCTGCATTACCAGAACAGAATTCTTGAGGATAAGGTCAAAGAAAGGACTGCTGAAATAGAAGCTCAGAAAGAAGAGATAACTGCCAGCATTGAATATGCAAGCAGAATACAGATGGCAATGCTTCCCATGGAGGATTATTTCGAGAAATCATTTTCGGACTATTTTATTTTCTTCAAACCAAGAGATATCGTAAGCGGTGATTTTTACTGGATCGCAGAGAACGATAAATCGATATTCTTTACCGTTGCCGATTGCACAGGGCATGGTGTACCGGGTGCTTTCATGAGTACAATGGGCATTTCGACGCTGAATGAGATTGTATCGAATAACCGGAATCTGAAGGCAAATACAATTCTTAATATTCTAAGATCCAAGATAATGGGAGTCCTTCATCAAACCGGTAAGGAAGGAGAGGCTGCTGATGGTATGGACATTTCACTTTGTGTGATGAATAAGGAAATGACAATACTTGAATATTCTGGTGCTTATAACCCTCTCTTTATTTTCCAAAGGGGCGAGCTGAAGGAATATAAGGCCAACAGGATGCCTATTGGAATTCATTATGGTGAAGAGGTATCTTTTACCAACTATGAAATCAATGTTTCAAAAGGAGATACAATTTATTTATTCTCTGATGGGTTTAGTGACCAGTTTGGCGGATCTGAGGGAACCAAATACAAGAAATCGAACCTTAAGAAACTTCTTTCCGAGATATATTATCGTCCAATGGTAGAGCAACGGAATATTATTGATACAGAGTTAGCAAACTGGAAAGGTACAGGAGACCAGATTGATGATATCACAATTATCGGAGTCAGAATTTAACTTATAACTTCTCACCACCTCGCCCTACCCGCTTTCGATAATTAAAAATCAGTTACCTTTAAATTGTATAATTCCAGAAATTATGAAGATAAAATTTCTCGGTGCCGCCCGCGAAGTTACAGGAAGCAAACATCTGATAACGACCGATTCAGGCAAAAGACTTCTTCTCGATTGCGGCATGTTCCAGGGCAAAGGCCTTGAGACTGACAGGATGAACAGAGACCTTGGTTTTGAACCCGAGTCGATAGATCATATTATTCTTACTCATGCCCATATTGATCATGCCGGGTTGATTCCCTATATGTACAAACAGGGATTCAGAGGTTCTGTGGTTTGTACAAACGGCACTCGCGATCTTTGCGCAATAATGCTTTCAGATTCGGGATTCATACAAGAACATGATACCGAAACTTTCAACAAAAGACGGACAAAAAAGGGACTTCCTCCTGTAACGCCCATTTATACCCAGAAGGATGCTGTTGCCAGCATGAGCCTTTTTATCGGGGTTCCAGGTGACATGAATTTCAGGATAGACGAAAATATAAAGGTAAGGTTTACCAGTACAGGACATATGCTTGGCAGCGGTGTTGCAAACCTGCAGATAATTGAAAAGGGTCAGATTAAGAGAATAGCATATACAGGTGATATCGGAAGGCCTGTAGACCCGATCCTTGCACCTCCTGTGCCGTTTCCTCAGGCCGATATCCTTATTACAGAATCGACTTATGGCGACAGGCTTCACGATGATAACACTTCTGCAGAAGAAAAACTTCTCGATGTTCTCATGAATACCTGTGTCAATAAGGGCGGAAAGCTTATAATTCCGGCTTTCAGCGTGGGACGGACACAGGAAATTGTTTTTGCCCTGAATAATTTTTTCAATGCAGGAAGACTGCCGAAGATAGATGTCTTTGTCGACAGCCCACTGGCTGTAAATGCGACTACTGTCTTTCAGATGCACCCGGAATGTTTTAACAGTGAATTCGCAAAAGTGCTAAAAACTGACAGTGATCCCTTCGGCTTTGACGGCCTCTCCTATATTACAAAGGTGGAAGATTCAAAAAAACTGAATGATCATAAACAGCCGTGTATAATAATTTCGGCATCAGGCATGGCAGAAGCCGGCCGTATTAAACATCATCTGGCAAATAATATTTCAAATCCCGCAAATACTGTACTTTTTGTTGGTTATTGTGCTCCTTCAACACTTGGAGCCAGAATCCAAGGAGGGATAAAAGAGGTTTCAATTTTTGGTACTGTTTATCCGATAAATGCAGAGATCCAGAATATAGAATCATTTTCCGGCCACGCCGATTATAAGGAACTGATTCAATTCCTCGGATGCCAGGAAAAGAGCGCTATTGAAAAGACTTTTATTGTACATGGTGAATATGAGACCCAAAAGAAATATGTTGCTATGTTGCAGCAGGAAGGTTATAAGAATCTGGAAATACCTGCAAGAGGACAGGAGTTCGATGTTTTATAATTCTGGTCATCTCATGACATATTTTCTGAGCTCCTTCCTTACTAATTTGTAGTCAGGCAGTAGTTCTTCCAGCAGATTGTAAAACCCCTTTCCGTGATTTGGATGCTTAAGATGGCACAGTTCATGAACTATAATGTATTCATAGAATTTCTCGTCGAGTTTGATCAGTTCTGAGCTTATTGAGATCCTCCCTTTTGCGGAGCAGCTTCCCCACCTGCTTTTAGATGCTCTTACTACCATTGAATAAGGTTCAAAGTGGTAACTTTCGTATTTTCTTAATATTTTCTCAAGCAGCAATCTGAAATATTGCATTGCCTGCTCCCGGTACCATTTATCCAGCAGGGTTTTTACCTTCCTGGTGTTTCTAATATCTGGTAATCCGACTTCAATAATGTCGTCGTACTTCCTGACAAATGCCACTGGCGATGCGATAAGTCTCAGTTTATTCTCTTTCCCCATAATAAAATGGTATTCACCATCCGTGTATTTTTTACCGTAATTTATTCTGACAGAATCCGAATAATTATTAAGATGCTTCTTTATCCAGGCTGACTTCTCATTAACAAACTTGTCAATTTTTTCCGGTGATACACTTTTAGGAGCCCTGACAACCACTCCGTCATGAGGACTTATGCTGATTGATATTGATCTGCGCCTCGAAAAAATTACCTTATAATCAATTTCACTCATACTCGGTTGGCCCCCCATCCCCCCTGAAGGGGGGTTAAATTGGTTAATAAATTTTGATCTATCAACTGAGTCAAGCCCCTTTTAGGGGGCAGGCCATGCTTTAGCGTGGCCGGGGGTTGTCGTTCAATCATTAAAAAATTATAACAATTCGTTAAAATAACTATAAAATGCAAAAACAAAACTTATTTCTGGAATAAACAATTTACTATTGTTGTCTGTTAATAGAATATAAGTTCATAGATTGAAAAAGAGTATAATGATATTTGCCCACATCGATTCTTATTCGTCACTCATGACGACACAGACAATTCAGGCTTTAGGTTAGTCAGGTTAATTAGGTTAATTAGGTTAATTCTCAAATCATGTGGGTGATAAAACGGGAGGCAGTCAGCCCCCCGTTTTTTCTTTATATACGAAGGAAAACTATTCCGCAACAAGGGTTAACAAAGTTATTTCGGGTGGCATCCATATCCGGAAGGGAACAACCAGCGTACCCAATCCACGATTGACATAGTGATACTGGTTTCCTTCCGAGTAGAGTCCGTTCCAGTGAGGATAGAAATATTTTATGGGACTCCATCTGAACCATTTTGTGATCACACCCATCTGCATACCATGGGTATGGCCTGAGAGAGTAAGATTTATATCTGTTTTTCCTGCGACATCTGTCTCCCATTGATTGGGATCATGGCACAGGAATATTTTAAAATCAGCGCTGTCGGTCCCCTCCATGGCTCTCCGGAGATCACCATGAATCATCCTTGAGTGCCTGCCTCCAGTCACTACACCGATAATTGAAACCTTTACTCCGCCTATTTCCCTGATTATATTACTTTCATTTAAGATTATATATCCCGAGGCTTTGATCTTTTCAGAAACCTTCATCAGAATTTCTGCCTTGTCGTTCAGCGTGGACTTTGGCATATAGGTTCCAATATCATGGTTCCCGATTATGGCGAAGTTGCCATACCTGCTCTTTTCGCGCGAAAGTATTGTATCGCAACTGTCAAATTCCCTCCAGCCATAGCTTATGAAATCGCCTGTATTTATAATTATATCGGGTTTTAGATCATTGACAATCCCAATCGCTTTCTGAAGCTTGTCGTAATGATTATAGAATCCGGACAGGTGAAGGTCAGAAATTTGCACTATCCTCAGTCCGTTAAGCCCTGGTTTAAGATTTTTAATTTTTACGGTTATTTCTTCCGTCTTGAAATTAAACCTACCGATAAAAGTGCCACAGAAGACTAGGAGGAATATTAAAGATGACAAGACTAATCCTGCAACTGAGAGACCCTTCATGTATGTTCCTCTTCTTATTTTTATCAGCCTACCGGTGAAGTGAAATAAACTTAAAAGAAACCTTGGAATTGCAACTGCACATATCATCCCGGTCAGATTCATATGAAAAGATATATTTTCCGGATTATCGTAAAAGCCCTTATATGTCCTGGTCCTTATGAAAAAATACCAGAGAATAATACTCAAAACAAAATTGATTATCAATGAGATATAAAATTTTAGTCTGGAACGGTTCTGATAAAGTTCCCTGAGCACAAGATATGTGAGTATCTCAAGAGTAATGAGGATAATGAATACCGGCATGTTATAATATTTAATTCAAAATTAGTCAAATAATTCTTTACCCGATTTTATTATTTTCACATGTTTTTAACTTAAGCTGATGACTGAAGTAAAATTTTATGATCCTGGGTTTAAACCGGACGGACATCTTGCATATTCGGTTATAACTGCCCGATTTGAAGACAAATGGATATTTGTCCGACATAGAGAACGAACTACATGGGAGATTCCCGGAGGGCATATTGAAGAAGGAGAATCTTCAGATATGGCGGCTTCGAGAGAGCTGATGGAGGAAACGGGTGCAATCGATTTTGTCCTTAATTGTGTTGCGACTTATTCGGTCGAGAATAATGGGAATATTGGATTCGGAAGGCTATATTATGCTGAAGTAGCCAGGTTGGGAGTAATTCCTGACAGTTCTGAAATAGAAGAAGCTATATTGACTGATGATATCCCGGAGAATCTAACCTGGTATGAGATCCAACCCCATTTGTTCCGGAAAGTTAAAGATTTTCTCGGGGAAACAGGAGCGATTTAAATATACTCAAAAGTTACTTGTTTAAGCCACTTTTCTTCCAGCAGCCTTGCAATCCGCTTTACAACCGTTCGCCTGATCTCGAGTTCAACAGGGAGCGTGGGATCCTGGTGAGCAATATTGATCCTGGTACCGATAATAAAATGTATCTCATCACTTTCCATCAGCATCTTCACGATCTTATCGGCAGGTCCTTTGCCCAGCCTGACACTATTATTGAATGTCTTCAGTATCTCATTCACTTTCTGAAGGGTGAGGATGCCCTCTGTAACCAGGTCTATGCCTTCAAGAAAGCTTTCCGGAGGAAGCTCGGGATCTTCGAAAATAAGTTCATCCACTATTGTCCTGTTCAGTTCTCTGGCCACAATATCGGCTGTTGTTCCGCCGCATAGGATTACTTTTCCTTCGTATCCACTTATTTTTAATGCCAGTTCCTTATCCTTCTCCTTTTCAAAAGGGGGACCAGTGCAGATCATCAGTTTACGGGGCTCACGGAAATATATTACAGCGCAGCTTATATCGTCCTTTGCCTTGTATCCGTCGTTCTTGTGAGCCATAGTAACAATTTTACCAGCGAGTACTACCGCAGAAATAGACGATTCACTAGTAACAAGCTGGGATGCATAATAAGCAATATTATCTCTTTCCCATCCGAAAGGGAATGATTCGCTGCCCATTCCGCTCTGTGAGACTCCATCTGTGCAGAAAACGATACGATCCTCTTTCTGGGGCACGAAGGTGCATGATCGCAGCACCTTACCGGCATTCTTACCTTTGTCCAGTACAACCTTCTTCCATTGGACATCAAGCTCTTTGTTTCCCTTCAGGATGATTGTGGAAGGATTGTCATATTCAAGGATATTAGCCTTTCCACTGCTGTCGATATCAACAATGGTAAAAGTCGAATAGCTTATTTTCCTGTCACTGCAGACCGGCAGGGTATTCATGATTATCTCCGCGATGCGGTCAACCTCCTTATGCTCCCGGGTGAAGTTAAGCGCCATCGTGGCTGTAAGTGTAGCCAGGATATTGGCTTTAACGCCGTGGCCCATCCCATCAGACAAGACAGCAATAACCCTCTCTTCTTCACGGATATACCTGTAAAGAAAGACATCACCACAGATCCTCTCTTCGTCGTGATTTCGCTGCTGGCTGTTTACCTCTATGAAAAAATCTTTCCTCACAGGGTCTTTTAGGGTTTATTATTATTGGTGCTTCTTTTCTTGTACGATTCAATTATGGAATTGAGCATCTGTTCGGTCTCTGAGGCGCCTTCTCCAAGGAGGAAACCAATCTTCTGAACCATTTCAAGGTTTTTATCGATGACCTCACTTACCCTGTTTGTCACCTCTTCTCCCTGTACTTCAGGTGAATAAAGATCGCGTATCACTGCACCGCACATCTTGTTCTTTTTAATCGGGAATATTGAAATATTGAGCATTTTGTCCTCAAAATGAACATCCTTGCTCACAACCGGATCATCTTCCTTGATAACGTAGGTAAACATATTATAGACGTTGAAGGGAATAAGGGTCTTCAGGTCTGCGCCGGCCAGCCCCGGGATAACCTCGGCAATTGCCTTTGCGTCTTCACCTATAATGTTTATGAAGCTGCGATTTGAATGAAGGATTCTCAGATTGTTGTCAACAATGACAACACCTGTTGGAAGCTTTTCAAGCATATTGTTCATCATGTCGGAGGTATTCTGAGCCACCTCTTTTTCTCTCTGTGCAAGCTCTTCAGACTCCTTAAGCGCTTTCTTTGTTTCTGCCAGCTTCCTGTTTGTTTGCCTGAGGGTTTCAATATATTCCTGCTTGTTTTTCAGGTTGAAGGTATGGCACATCTCAGGGACTGCCAGACCCTTTGCGACGGTGGAGGCAAATTCCCGGCAAGATATGTATCCGCACGCTCCGCAGTTTAATTCTTCTTCAGGATTGTTCTTTCCGATTATTTTAAGCACTTCGTTTATAGCTTCTGCGGACGGTTCCGGTATCCTCTGGTCGTCGGGGGTGAAGTTCTTGGAAAAGTCAAGTTCCAGCCACTTATCCATGTTCTTTTGCCACAGATCTGTATCGAGTGTTGCTATCCTCTTTTCAGCATACCTGCTTACGAGCGCCCTTCTCCTGAATTTTTCCCTGTGATGCTCCATGCCGGGACCGAGAAGACAGCCATGGCAAAAGAATAGGTTAAAATGATGGTGGATAGTATCTGTATACTTATCGAAATCA
>Ga0224524_1000891_pt1 | contig 9991 bp, 5 predicted proteins | sample CFST75metaG_FD_179895 | JGI IMG/M metagenome (GOLD analysis project Ga0224524, IMG submission 179895) | Peat soil microbial communities from Stordalen Mire, Sweden - C.F.S.T75 | ecosystem: Environmental > Terrestrial > Soil > Wetlands > Peat | place: Sweden: Norrbotten County, Stordalen Mire... | reverse complement strand
GCCAGGGCGACTAATCCTCCGCGACTGGCAGTAAAAAATAGACAAATTAGTTCGGCAATAAGAACTAATACGTTAGCAAACCTTAAAATTACCCCCTTTGCACGATAAATTAAATAGGCACTGATGGGAATAACCAAAAGCAGCCAGGAGGCGAGAAAATTCGGCTGGCCGAAAGTAGAAAGCGCTCGGTTAGTAATAAGCGGATCTTCGGGCCAAGATAAAAAATCGATTCCTAGTATCTGCAAAATCCCATAAAGAGCAACCAAAAAACCGGAAAGATTAATTGTGAAAAGTATGCGATTAATTTTTGTCTCCAGCTCGTCTTTCTGGTCTTTTCTAAAAATTCGATTATTAATAGAGATAATATTATAAACCAAAAGGACAAACCAAAGGAAATAAAAGGCGTAAGTCAAATAACCGGCCTGCCATTCATACGAGCCATAAAAAGATTGTAGCGGATTACAGGAAAAAAATAATGTTAAACCGAGCCCGACAATAAAAATGCCTGGTATTAAAAAATATTTTTTAAAACAAAATTGCGGTTTTTTAACTAGGGTTAATTTAGTAAGCGTCAGAAATAAAAGCAGGCAGACAAGTGACTTAAAAATGGCAAGTTTACTGAGCTCAAAAACATTATATGTCGGTAATATTACAGAAAAATACAGAGGAATTATAAATATTGTCGCTAAATAAGTGAACTCGATCAATAGATCAAGAATCTCCCTAAGTTGAAATTTAGATTTGTCATTCATATTTTATATTATAACATAAGAAACCAGTCTTTTATAGCAATTTATTATCATAATTGTTATTATAATTACTGAGCAAGCTTATATGCTTGATTTTGCTAATAAAATATAATAAATATGACTAGCCAATGCTGGTGCGGCCAAAGCGAGGAGGGTAAAACAGGAATAGTGCGTTGTGGACGCTGTTTTCTAGTGAGAACTTCACCCTATCCCAAAGAACAGAAAAAAGAAAGCGGCTATCTCGGCCAAAGCGACCTTAATTACCGCCAACAAAATTTAAAAACCTGGCAAAAAATAGATAACGATATTATAAACATAATTAAAGAATATAAAACCAAAGGGAAACTCTTGGATGTCGGGGCTAATCTTGGCCTTCTTGTCGCCCAGGCACTAGAAAGTGGCTATGACGCTAAAGGCCTGGATATTGACCAAGCCTCAATTGAGGCGGGAAAAAAGATGTTTAATTTAAACGAACGTTTATTTTTTTCCAGTTTATCTGAATCTGGCTACAAGAATGAATTTGATATTTTAGTCTATAATCATGTCCTTGAGCATATCAAGGATATTAACGCCGAGCTTACCCTGGCCCACGCCGCTCTTAAGGAAAAGGGGCTGTTATTTATCGCTGTCCCGAATTATAATAGTTTGTGGCGCCGCCTTCTGAGAAGCAAATGGCGCGGTTTAATGCTAGATCAGCATTTTTGGCACTATGAACCCAAAACCTTAAAATACATTTTAGTAACAAACCATTTCACGGTTATTAAAATTATCAAAAACAGAAACATTCTCTATAACTACAACTTTAGCCCGGTTGGCCTCGCTAAACTCTTTATTTCTTCTATTGCCAAAATTTTCCAACAAGGCGATAATTTAATTGTTATTGCCGAAAAAAGATAATACTATTAGAAAGATAATACCATTATTTTTAAATTAATTTCTGGAATCAAAAAACACTTCCCGGGGGAAGTGTTTTTTTAAATTGCACTTATCGAAAAATATTAAGCAATTTTCTTTTTATGCATCATTTTTTCCCAAACAACCAAAACCGGGCTAGCAATAAAGATTGAACTATATGTTCCGATACCGATACCAATAACAAGGGCTAAAGCAAAATCCTTAATTGTACTGCCTCCAAAAAATAAAATTGAAAGCAACGCCAGAACGGCGGAAAATGAAGTATTAATGGAACGAGTTAAAGTTTGATTAACACTGCGATTAACCGTATTCTCAAAATCTTCATGGCTCTTCGGTAAATTTTCACGGATACGGTCAAACACAATAATTGTATCGCTGACGCTATAACCGAGAACAGTCAAAACCGCGGCAATAAACGGCGTATTTATCTCGACACCATAGAAATGGCCAAGAACCGAGAAAACACCAAGTGTAAATAGAATATCATGGATTAAGGCAATAATAGCGGCGACACCATATTTCCAGGAGGCGACTGGTTTAGAAACCTTCGCAAAAGCCCAAGAAATATAAAGAATAATCATGACGAACACAATTGCTGTGGCATTGAAAGACTTGCTCTTTAATTCCTGACCGATAGACGGACCAACTGAGTTAAATTGTAATTCTTTGAAAGTCGTGTCTTTTTTGTTCTGGGCCAAGGCTTTTAATTTAGCCGACACGGTTTGATGAACATCTTCAGTGTTTTCCTTGAAACGCAAAATAGTAGAATTGTTTGTTGGTTGAATAATTAAATTATGAAGATTAACATCCTTTAAACTATCCTGTATTTCGTTAATGCTTGGCTGGTAATTACTGTATTGAACCTCCATCAAGCTTCCTCCTGTAAAATCAATACCAAAATTCAAACCCCAGAAAATAAGCGCTAAAATCGAAGCGACAATCGCTAGGCTTGAAAGCGATAAAAAGATTTTTCTTTTTTGAATTATCTTATACATCATATGAGTAATTATTATTTAATTTCTTCAACTTTTGCTTTTCTTACTCCCAAAAGCCAAGTTCTCTTCTCAAGCCAATCGCCGAGGATAAGAACAAATAAGGTATGGGTAATAACAATTGCGCTGAATAAAGAAACAGCTGTACCGATAAACAAAGTCGTACCGAATCCTTTGACGGTTGAGGTTCCGAAAAACATTAATATCAAACAAGTGATAATAATAGATACATTTCCGTCACGAATTGACGGCCAAGCGCGCTTAAAGCCGCTATCAACCGCTTGGCTGACCGTTTTGCCTGATTTTAATTCCTCGCGCATACGTGAGAAGATTAAAATATTAGCATCAACGGCAATACCAATAGAAAGAATAAAGCCGGCCACGCCAGACAAAGATAAAGTAACTGCCTGCTGCGCATAGAAGAATAGAAGTACGCCGATAATCACAAACATAAAAGCGAGCGTACCATTAAATATCTTTAATTCGCTGAAAGTATAGAAAATAAGACCGATCATAACTACTACCATGATTAAAGATAACCAAACAGGGAGGGCCTTAAAAATAGCCAGAACAGTCAAACCATAAACCAAAAGAGAAAGTACCGATAAAAAGCCTGGCAAACGGTAATAAAGAATCATGAAAATTGAAACCAGCAATAAACCAAGTAAACCGGCTTGCATACTATTACTGATTGATTTTACCCCCAAACTAGATTCAACTGTTTGCTGGGAAATAAGAGTAACGGGAACCGGTAGAGCACCTGAATTTAGACGTTTTACCAAAAGTTTAGCTTCGTCAACATTAAAATGTCCAGAAATATTAGCTGAACCATCCGTAATTTTTTCATCAACTGTCGGGACGCTAATTGGATAACCATCAAGGAAAATAGCCACCGGCTTACCAACATTGCGTCCAGTAATATCGGCGAACATTTTTGCCCCTTCAGTATCAAACTCTAAAGAAACTTCCGGAGATCCGTCCTGAGGATTAAATTGCAAAGCGGCTCTCTTTAAATTTTTACCAGTTAATTCTGTATTTTTCCAAACCTGGGTAGGCGTAGCCACGGTGCTTGTGCCGCTCGCCTGGACTAAGGCCTCTCCCTGCTCTTTAAATTCAAGAATTGGGGTTTCGCCAATTAATTTAATCGCTTCGGAGACATCTTTAATACCGGCTAATTCGGCAATAATACGATATTCACCATTTGTACCCTGATTGACCTGAACGACCGGTTCGCTAACGCCAAAGGCATTAACACGGCGTTCAATTACGTCACGAGCGGCTTCAAGAGCACTCGCACGATCTTTGTCAGGGATATTCTTAACATCGGCCTGATAAACTAGATGGGAACCACCCTGAAGGTCTAAACCAAGATTAAAAGGAATTTCACTAACTAATGGCATTACTACGATTTGGTTAGTTTTTTTCGCTAAATTTTTAGCAAAACCATTATAAAAATTTCCGCCCGCGGCTAAACCGACCGTAACGGCAAAAATAATGATAATCGCCAAAATCCACCAGGATTTACCCCGGCTCGATAATTTCGAGAATTTTTGCATGAATGACATAATATTGTAAAAAAATGAGATCGGCTTCAAAAGAGCCGGTTTTATTTTATATTAGCTATAGACCCTAAAATCTTAGAATACTTAAAAATAAAAATCAAGCTCTAGTCTTTACAAAAACCGTCTTTTTATTTATAATGAGTCTATTAATTAAAATAAATAACTATAAATATATGCCATTAATACCAACCGTCATTGAAAAAGAAGGACAAATTGAAAGAGCTTATGATATTTATTCTCGTCTTTTAAAGGATAGAATCATCTTTTTGGGCGAGGCGATTGATGATCATACGGCCAATATTGTGATTGCCCAGCTGCTTTTCCTTGATGCCGAAAACAGCGACAAGGATATTAAATTCTATATAAATTCACCGGGGGGTTCAGTTTCGGCCGGTTTAGCCATCTATGACACAATGCAGTACATCAAATCGCCCGTTTCTACTATTTGTATCGGCATGGCTGCCTCTATGGCCTCGGTTTTACTAGCGGCCGGCGAACCCGGAAAAAGATTTGCCCTGCCAAACAGCGAAGTAATGATTCATCAAGTTATGGGCGGAACCGAGGGCCAGGCTTCAGATATTAAAATCCATGCGACTCATATTCTAAAAACCAAAGATAAGCTTAACAAAATAATCGCTACCCATAGCGGTCAAAAAATAGCGACCGTAGAAAAGGATAGCGACCGTGATTTTTATATGAGTGCGGATGAAGCCAAGGCTTATGGTTTAATCGATAAGATCATTAGAAAATAAGTCCACTCCTCTCTAAAATTATTCAATTACTAAGCCGGCGAATTTCCTTTCGCCGGCTTTTCTGGCACCCTCTTTCCCAAATTCAATATAATTATCGCTTAAAGACGAAGTTGGGATATTGGCGGTTAAATCTTCTTGATAGGCAAATTTAATCCCAGGAATTTTTTCCTCTAATTTTTTAGCGAGCAGCTCTTGATTTAAACCAACGCTTAAAATCGCTTCATTGGATACTGTCAAAGAAACATGGGCATCCTTAAACTCATTTTTAATCATCTGCTGTTTTTTATACATGGTTAAAACATGGGAAACTAAAATATTAGAAGAACTTGAACCGTAAACGCGGTCCATGACAAAAGACATTTCTTTTTTTCCACTGGCCGTCTGCGTTGGAACGAAAAAAACAATTTCATCCGCTACGCTCCCTTTCTCTTTTTCTTTCTGGGTCATTAGGAAAAACTTATTATATTCGCCAAAAGCTAAATTAGTATCATTATTAATTTCCCGACGCATACAGCCCAAGCATTGGCGCATGTTCTCAATAATTAAATTTAAATCCTTGGTGGCGCGGCTGACAATCATTGTTTCATCACCGGAGGCATAAATAACTTTTTCAATTTCTTTTAATCTGTCCTGTAAAATCGGCTGATCTTCAAAATGGGCGCTCTTTTTTATTTTTTCATAATATTCTTTTGTCTTCTGAAAGATAGATTCTAATTCCACAATTTTTTCACGAATCGCGTTTAAATATTCTCTAATTTCTTCTTTTTCACCCGGCTTTAATTTGGCCTCATCTTTTACCACCAGTTCATTTAAATATTCCAAATCTTTCCTTAAGGCCATGGCGCCAGATTCCGGCTTAAAATTTTCATTGAGCCGATTAAAAATATTTATAATATTTTCCGTTGGGGCTAATTTCTCCGACAGTTCTTTAATGTGTTCATCAACTTTTTCTTCTTCTAATTTATTAATAACATTACTAACCAGGCTGAAGGGCTGGATCCTATCTTGAATATTTTTTACATTTTCCGTAGTCCAAGCCGAGATATTAAATATTTGTGCCAATTCGACTTGGAGCTTTTTTTCTTCCGAACTTAAAACAATATTTTTCCCGTTGGCTTCACTATAAGTTTTGGCCAAGACCGATCCGACCAATTTACCGTTTTCTTCCAAAACCTTAACCGTCTTTTTATCGGTTTCGTTATCATAAGTATCGGGATCGCGCAGACTTTCAATATTTCGTTTAACATTTCCCAATTTAATATCAACCGTTTCAATACTGCCAATCATATTATTTAAAACATCTTCCTGCAATATTTCCTGGAATCTAGGCAAATCTTTAGCTTTAATATTGGCAATATCTAAAGGAATATTGTTTGCCATTTTCGCATCCAAAAGCGATTTAATCAATTTGTATTTATCATCCGATAAATAGGTTTCGGGTTTTATATCTTCTCCCTGGCGCCACTTTGACCATTGGCCATTTAATTCTAGGCCGAGATAAAAAGCGATTAGCGCTTCCCGCTCCGGGTTTCTGCCATTAATATTACCGGTAAAGCGAATACAGTTTTGGATGGAACGTAAATTTTCTTTATCTAAGTTATCCGGAATTTTTTGCAAACCGAATCTATCTTTAAAATTAATTTTCATCACTCCGGCTAAGCGCTCTTTTTCTTCCTTAAATGCGCTTTCCTTTTCCTCGGGGAAAACCTTAAGACGCGAGGCAAATATTTTTATTGCCCTTCTTGTATTTACCAAGTCGCGCGGTTTATAGGTAATTTCACCCTCATCATTTTTTACATCTTGGAGCGTGATTAATTCCACCTGGACTAACGGCAAAATTTCCTTAGCAAAAATCTTCATCTCTTTCGGCGAGAGCTGATCAAAAACTGAATCAAAGGCCGAAAACAAACTTGGGGCGGCGCCGATAATTTCCTGAGCTAAATTATAAAATTCTGCCTTATCATCCTGTGACCATTTTTCTTTATCAAATCTATTTTCGGATTTGGCTAACGCCTGCTTAATTTCCAAGGCTGTTCGCGGAGTTGTTTTTTTATTTTCTAAAGCCTGACCGGTTTTATTCATTAAATCACCTAATATTTCTACATATTTTAAATTTCCGGCCCCGCCGTTGTAATCAATGGTGGCGGCAATAACAGACAATCTTAAAGGCAACTCTTTTCTGTCTTGATCATTTAAAAAATTTTTCCATTCACCGTTCATTTCTTTAAGACAAAAATCTCGATATGGCCCGGAAAAAAGCGCGTTGGTTTTATTTTTAAAGGCCTCGTCATTATTATCCCCTTCCATTATATTAATGTAGGTCGTCAAATTATGCGCCCATTTTTGCTCGTGGTTATTTTTTAATTCATCAGCCAGCTGGTTAGAATTTACGCCGCTTAAGTAATCATATTTATTAGAATAATACGATTCTTTGATGTAGCTATGGAGAAATTTATTGGTAAAAGTATCATCTTCGCGACTGAGATTTCCATTAAGGGCATCTTCTTTTAGAGCTCCATAGCCGCTAAAGTTTGTCGCTGTCCTATTTCTAACAAACGATTCTCCGAGTTTCTTATCAATTTTTTCCATTAAGAAAACAGAATTTTTTTCTTCCGGTTTTAGATCATCAATATTAATAGAAAAAATTTCGGACAACTCTTTTTTATAATTTTCGTCTAAATTTACCAAATTATTACTTTCACCGATCTTTATTAATAGATCAAACAAATGCGTGTCTCCTTGGTCAGAAAATGTTTTTAAATCTCTTTCGCGCTTTAAATTATTAAAAGAAAAAAATCTTTCAATATTATTAGCAGTTTTACCGAAAGCGCTTTGCTCTGGCGTGCTAAAATTTTTTATTCTTTCCGCTAAAGAGAAATAGCTGGAGGCATAAGATGTGTTTGGCGATATTCCTTTAGGTAAATACTTGAAAGTTTGTAAGTACTTATCCAAATCATCCGCTGGCCTGCCCAACATGGAGAAGCCATAATCATTTCTAAAATTATTTAGGCGATTAGAATCGGTTTCTTTGCCTTTATTAGAATAAGGGTAAAACTCCAGCAAATACTTTTTCAAAACTTCAAATCTTTTAGTGATTTCTTCTTCTCTTTTTTTAATATTATTATTTTCGGGATTATCAATATCTAAATTAAGACCCAGATATAATCCTTCGGTCATATTGTCCGCGCCAAATTTTTCTTTAACAAAAGAAACTAAATCCTGATAATTCTTATAGTTTTGATATTCAGTCGTATTCTTGAAAACAAATTTACCAATATTGTTAAATAAAACCTTTCCCGAAAATTTCTCTGAATATTTCTCTTTTAGTCTTGAAAATATATCTTCATTTAAATTTCCAAAAGACTTCAAGGAGCCGCCATAACCTCTATCCAATAAAACCGAACAGACTTCGCTTGATAGGGCCTGACCGGGAAAATTACCTCTTTCTGAGATATTTTCAAGAATATCTATCTTATTTTCTTTAATTAATTTTTGGGCATAATTTTCTAAATCATCCGGTTTAAACTCTATTTTATTAAGTAACAAGTTTTCTTGATTATGTTTAACTATTTCTCCTATCAGCCAATCATAATCTGTTTTCGCAAAATATTTTAAATACTCATCATGATTATAAAAAAAGGTAACATAGCCGTCGCTAATTATTTTTTTAAGCTCGCCTATGCTTTCCTGGGTCGCCTCTTCCGGCTTGATTATCCGCCAACCGCGACTATCGTCAATTACAATTTTATCAATCTTATTTTTAAGACCTTCATATTTTTCTTTAAGCTCCTTGTCATCTGTTTCATCTAAGTCATCTCTATATTCATTTACAAATTGATGCTTGTATGTAAAATCAATTAAATTCTTTTTTTTATCGGAAGAATAATTTAATTTATTTATAGACTCCAGTAAATTCTTCAAATTATACGGATAACCAGGGTCGTAGGCTGCAAATAATTTTTTTATATCATCTTCATTAATGGCTTTTTCAAAAAGATTGATATGCTTTACCAGGGCGTGCGTTTCTCCTTCAGCGAGCAGGGCGTTAAATGTATCCTGAGGATATTCATCTTTTAATATTCCTAAAAGATCGCTAATTCGATAGCCCTTGCCCAATTTATGTGAAATGGCATTCAAAAGCTCACTTGGCGTTTCCCTAATCATCTCTTCGTGCTCACGAAAAGATAAACGCGTCAGTGAATCTGTTAGTCCCGCCTTCATTAAGCCATTAATTTCAACGGCATTGAATCGATTGTCTTTATGATTCTTATCTTTAAGACTGTAGCCATATTCTTCTTTAGCCTTAAAATAGGTACTATACAAATACTGTGAATCACAATTATTAATATCTTTTGTCGCCGAATGTATTTTACGAAATTTATCCCAGTCCGATGAATCACCTTCGGCTAATTTAAATATTCTCGCTTTTTTTACCATTTCATCGTTCGGTTTGGCTTCGCTTTTGACGTGCTCGTAACGATAAAAATCATCTAAAATTTGCTGGACGCGCGCTGCCAACATTTTTTTCATGTCCGCGACCGTTTCCGCCGGCCCACTCTGCGCGGCCCGATTTTCTCTATTTTGGATTTCCTCCGTATCTTCTCTGAGGGCGCTTAAAATCTGCCGCTGATATTCTTCAGCCTTCATGTCTCCGGGCTTAAAGATATTAACTAACGGCAAAATTTCTTGCTCAAATAATTGATCAAGGTTTTCTTTGTTTTCTTTGTTTCCTTTTTCATTCTTGGTTTCGTCCTTTTTGGCTGCCGGGCTGTTTTCTTGAGGATTTTCTTGAGATTTTTCTTGATTAATTTCCGGTTTTGTCTTTTTTATTAAGTTTTTGAGATAGCTAAATTCCAGCATAATAGTAAGCTAATATTATAAAAATAATACAATAAATACCACAAAAAGTCAAAAAAGAAGCATGTTTATTGCTTCTTTTTCTATGTACTTTTTTAAATTTTATATATTAGTTTTCTATTTTATCAGCAAAGAATTAATCATCAACTTAAATATATTTGGAT
>Ga0224524_1000890_pt1 | contig 10016 bp, 7 predicted proteins | sample CFST75metaG_FD_179895 | JGI IMG/M metagenome (GOLD analysis project Ga0224524, IMG submission 179895) | Peat soil microbial communities from Stordalen Mire, Sweden - C.F.S.T75 | ecosystem: Environmental > Terrestrial > Soil > Wetlands > Peat | place: Sweden: Norrbotten County, Stordalen Mire... | reverse complement strand
GTTACGGCCGCCTTGGCTGCCGAGCCATTACCGGCTAGCTGCGCCTTTTTAAGAATAATTTTAAAATCATTAAAATCGATTCCTCCTAAAAGGAGACCAATCGGCGGCATAATAATATCATTAACGAAAGAAGAGGTAATCTTACCAAAAGCGGCACCGATGACAACCGCAACTGATAAATCAACAACGTTACCTTTAACGGCAAATTCTTTAAATTCACGTATATATTTTTTCATATATTATAAATACGCTAAATAATTATACCCAGGTGACACCGGCCACGCGATCATTATCTTCTTTAAATCTCATAATCTTTACACCCTGAGTATCACGACCAAGAACGCTGACAGTCTTAAATGGTGTGCGGATGACCTGACCATTTTCTGAAATGATAATTAAATCACGTTCCTCCATACTATCGGCATTAACCAAGAAAGCGTTTGTAATATCGCCCGTCTTATCTGTTGTTTTAGCTGTCTTAATACCGCTACCGCCGCGACCTTGGACTTTATATGATGAGAAATCTGTACGCTTACCAAAACCGCGAGCCATGATTGTTAGAATCTGATATTTTCTCTTTTTTTCTTTATCGGTCTTAGCTACGCCCATACCGATAACGCGGTCATCTTTATGCAATCGGATGCCATGGACGCCAGTAGCGCCTCTACCCATATCACGGACATCTGTTTCCGGGAATCTAATTGCCTGTCCTTTCGCCGAAACCAACATAATATGATCACTGCCAGAAGTTGGCTTAACGCCAATCAGTTTATCGTCATCTTTAATTTTAATAGCAATCAAACCGCTGCGACGAACATTTCGGAACGCATCAAGTTCAACTTTCTTAACCAATCCCTGTTCAGTCACAAAGAAAAGATATTTACTGAATACCGCTTTATCAAAAGGCAAAACCGAAGAAATTTGCTCATTGCCGATTAACTGTAAGAAGTTAACGACCGGAGTTCCCTTGGCCACTCTAGAAGCTTGGGGAATTTCATAAACTTTCATTTGGAAAACTCTGCCCTTAGTCGTAAAGAAGGAAACATCATTATGGGTCTGGGAAGTAAACATGAATTCAACGGTGTCTTCTTCTTTAGTAGTTAATCCCATCACACCCTTACCGCCGCGAGCCTGAACTTTAAATGTATCTGGTTCTAGCCTCTTAATATAACCATCACGTGTCATCATAACAACCGTTTCTTCGTTAGGAACTAAATCTTCCATACTGAATTCACCAACCCCATGAGCAACAACGGCCGTTCTTCTCTCGTCGCCATATTTATCGGCCAAAGCTTTTAATTCATCCTTAACAATCTTTCTGATTCTAGCTACAGATTTCAGAATCGCTTCAAGCTCTTTAATTAAAGCCATTTTTTCTTTCAATTCTTGTTCAATTTTCAGCTGTTCTAGGTTGGCTAAATTTTGCAGACGCATTTCCAAAATGGCAATCGCCTGCTTTTCTGACAACTTAAATTTCTTAATTAAATTAAGTTTGGCAACCTCCTTATCTTTTGAGGCTTTAATGGTTTTAATAACCTCATCAATATGTTTTAAGGCAATCATTAAACCCTCTAAAATATGGGCCCTATCTTTTGCCTTATTCAATTCAAACTGAGTGCGTCGGCGAATTACTTCTTCACGATGTTTGATATATTCTTCCAAAATCATTTTTAAAGTCAAAACCTTTGGCTGAATACCATCAACTAACGCCAACATATTCAAATGGAAAGTCGTCTGTAGAGAAGTGTGTTTATATAAACTATTTAAAATCTTTTTTGGATATGAATCCTTCTTTAATTCAATCACAACTCTAACGCCATCTTTATCGGATTCATCGCGCAGAGCTTTAATGCCCTCAATTTTTTTATCCTTAACCAAGTCGGCAATCTTCATGACTAAATCAGCCTTGTTAACTTGATAAGGAATCTCAGAAATAATAATTTGAAAACTTCCACCTTTCATTTCTTCAATATCGGCTTTTCCACGTAAAACAATACCGCCTTTACCGGTGGCATAAGCTGATAAAATTTCTTTCTTATCGTAAATAATACCGCCAGTTGGAAAATCTGGACCTTTAACAAATTGCATTAAATCTTCAATGCTGGCATCCGGATTTTCAGCTAAATAATCAATCGCGTCAGCTAATTCTCTTAAATTATGAGGGGGGATATTGGTTGCCATACCGACGGCAATACCCATAGTACCATTCAATAATAAATTCGGTAATTTAGCCGGTAAAACTCTTGGCTCTTGTCGGCTACCATCATAATTAGGAATAAAGTCAACAGTATCTTTATCAAGATCAAACAACATCTCCTCGGAGATAGCGGAAAGTTTTGCCTCGGTATAACGCATAGCCGCGGCACTATCACCATCCATAGAACCAAAGTTTCCTTGGCCACGGACGAGTGGGTAACGCATAGAAAAATCTTGCGCCAAGCGAACCATTGAATCGTAGACAGCCGTATCGCCATGCGGATGATATTTACCTAAAACTTCACCGACGACAGTCGCAGATTTTCTAAATTTGCCGGTTGATCTTAAACCAATATTCCACATCGCATATAAAATACGGCGATGAACTGGTTTTAAACCATCACGAACATCAGGCAAGGCACGCGAAACAATGACGCTCATCGCGTATTCAAGATACGATTTACTCATTTCATCAACGAGCGGCTGATCTTCAATTATTCCGTATTCAGTTTGTCGGCGCGTATTCGCGATTATCGCAGGAACGTCTTCCGAAATTTCATTTTTTTTCTCTTTTTCTGTATTAGGCATAAATAAAAATTAATACGCTATTTGTGTTATTCCTTCACAACCAACCGGAATTTGGCAAGCATGGGCTTGGCCAATGGTTGGCATGCAATCAATATATGCTGGACATGAAGTTTTTTTAACATTGGCGGTTGTGCTACTAGCGGTTGTGCTACTAGTAGTGGCTAAAAGCGGGGTACTCGAAGTAATTAACGGAGAGCTGCTCGCCACTGGACTGATGGCGCTAGTTGAACTCGCTTCAAGACTATCCAATCTCTTGGTCATCTTATCAATCGTATCGTTTAAATCTTGTCTCATTTTTTGCGTCTGCTGAGCACTCTGAACGTCGGCCGTCGCTTCATTATCATGAAAAACATTTTTCATATTTAGAAACCAAAAAACTAAAATTAAAATCATTAAGGACGAAATCCAAACTTTCATTAAAAATTTTTTTTTGGCTTCTTCTTCCATATTACTCGTTAATTCCGTCTAAATTTACATCATATAAAATTTGTTCAGCAATCAAACGGTATTTCAAAATCTCTTCGTCAGTAAACCAAATAGGGATTTCTCTAACTGCGTCCTCAACCGGATCGGAACAATGAACTAAATTACGGACAGCTCGTTCATCCAAACTAGCAAGTTCATAAGAATCTAAAGTATAGTCGCCACGAATTGTGCCGCCATCAGAAGAAAGCGGCTCAGTTGCGCCCACTATTTTTTTAACAATACCGACAGCTTGGTTTCCCTCCCAAACCATGGCCACGATTGGACCACAACTCATGAATTTTACCAAAGCACGGATAATATCTTTACCATATTCAATCGCTTCCTTTTCAACTGGCATTCCGGCCGCCTTTCTTTCTTCCACCGTTCTCTCGCCTTTCTTTAAAAACCAAGCATCATCTTTGGCATAATGCTTCCAAAGTTGATCTTCGGTCGCAACCATCATCTTCATAGCGACTAATTTTAAACCTGTGTTTTCAATTCTTTTGATAGTTTCACCCACCAAACCGCGCTGGACAGCATCCGGTTTTAAAATTACAAATGTTCTTTCTTTTTTAGGATTAATCATAAACTTATTTTGTCACCTGATCGGAGACTTCGTTAAATACTTAATATTATAAGTTCCATATCTTCCTGCGGAAGATCTTTTTTGGAAATTTTTAATTTTTCTTCATAAGAAGGGGTCAAACCGATTTCTTTGATAAATTTATCAACGGTATCAATATCATGTTTATTGCCTTCAGTTTTATAATGCATTGGAATAACAATTCTCGGCTCAATTTGAGAAATTACTTCAACTGCTTTTTTGGCATCGAGCGTATACTTTCCGCCCACCGGAATTAACAAGACATCAGTTCCGACTAATTTTTCTAACTGTGAATTATCTAAAACATCACCCAGGTCGCCAAGGTGAGCCACGGAAATATCGTCAATTTCAATTCTATATATTATATTGCCACCTCTTTCCGCGCCTTTTTTATCATCATGATAAGAATCAATTCCTTCAATCAAAACATCTTTTTTATCATATTCACCAGCGCAAGAGATTACAAAAGGCTTGCCGCGCAAGGCATCAATATTATTATGATCCGGGTGATCATGAGAAACAGTGACAATATCTGCCTCAAAGTTTGGGACCTTTAAACCGGTTTCTTTACCAAAAGGATCGGTCACTAAAGTAACGCCATCCGGACCAATTTTGTCTTGAATTTTAAAGCATGAATGCCCTTGCCAAGTAATAATCATATATCTTTTACAATAAAAATAGCTGTCTAAGCTTATTATCAGTATAGCAAAACCAAGGCGTCCAGTCAACCAAAAAAAGGCTTATAAATAATAAAAAAGAGGCTCTTTGGTAAGAACCTCTGGTAGTTTATATGGAATAAAAATTATCTTTTTAACTCCATAACATTTTTAAGATCCGCTTCGCGGAAGGTAATTGAGTTTTCGCCCGGAGTGACGATAAACTCCAAGTCAGCCTGCATCTTTTGGCCTTTAGGACCAATGTATTGGATGCTTACTGAATTAAATCCCTCGTTGAGGGTGGCTGACGGCGTTGATTGCCTATAGCCTAGTGCTTTACCTTTCCAGATACCGCCGGTAAAAACAATTTTAAATGGAATGGCTGAACGAGCATAAGTTTTAATTGCTGTTCCACCAATTTCAATTAAATTTTCGTTTTTAACCTCGATTTTTTTAGCACCGAGAGGGATTATGCCTGAGTAGACATATTGGGAATATTTTCTTCCCGAATTTTGCCCATCCTTTTCAGCGTCTCTTTTAACAGTGAATTCTGTTTGACCCAAAGGCACAGATACAGAATTAATTGATTCTTGTCCGGGTTTCAGGGCAAGTCCAGAAAATGCACCATCCACCACAGCAAATGTGTAATCTGATGAATTCATCAGCACCACGTTCGTGTGGAAGCGTGAGGCGGCCGTGGCGTTGTTGTTCGTGACAATTGTTGGCATTTGTTTGGCGGAAGCTAAATTTACTTTCGTATTTTTAACTCCAGTCGGATTTCCAGCAATTCCATAAAGATCTCCAGCAACGATTGCGATACGTGCCACTCGGTTGGAAATTACTTCCCTAGTTAAACGGCCAGCGTATACTTCTTTTGCGCCTTCCATATAATAGAGGTCAAAAGTAAATTTACCGTCTTTGGGACCAAAAGACGAAAGGCATTTCTTTCCCTGATCGAGATCGAGCTCAAAGCTCTTGGTCGTATCCCTAATCATGATTTGTTTTGTGGTCAGATTGGCGAAATGAGTTTGCGCCAAAACACGAGCCGGAGTCATGAAAACTGCAACGGCGATTACGGTAAATAACAAAAGTGTCTTTTTCATGGTTTATGTTTTTTTTGTTTTTGTTTGTTTCATTTTTAAAATAACTGGCCAAAATTTTGCTAATTTGTTTAGCTACTTCGACCAATCATAGTATCACAATTAAATATATTTGTCAATAATATCCCAGTATACAAAAAATAGGCTAATTACAGCCTATTTTTTAATAATTATCTCAATTATTTTAAAGCATTTTGTCTGCCAATAACTTATTCATACTTTCTTGAACCGCCTTTAATTTAGCCGCCTCGTCAAATAACGCTGTTGATTTATGGCTTAAACTTCTAAATAATTCATGCCATTCATGTTTCTGCTCGGTTGATAATTTCTTGTCTGTTAATCCTTCTAAGGCCTGTTTTAAGTTTGTAAAATTCTTTACCTGATTGTGTACTAAATCATCTTGAATTCCTTCAGCCGCATGTTCCAATTTTAATTGCTCGGCGAACTGAGACTCTAAATCAATTTTGGCGTGTTCACTGGCGGCAAAATTAAGCGAGTAATCTTTGCCGTTCCAGCTATAGTCAACCGTATGATGATGCAAATCTATAAAAATCTCATGTCCGGATAAGGTTGTTCTCATGCCATTACTAATATAATTTTCTGCCGTTAAGCTAAACCCGCATTGTTTCGCTAAATTTTCGTACTCTCCCCAAGCATTGCTAACTCTTTGTAAAACTGTAGTTATGCTTTCTTTACCCGACAAATCAATATCTCCTCGCGGTCCATCTAGCCTACCCCAAAAGGCCATGCTTTTATTGGTGTCAATATAAATTTCATGATTATCAATCGTTGTCTTAAACACACCCTCCGCTCCGCCATATAAACATTTCTCCGGCGACAAGCCATATTTTTGCACTAATTTAACCGTCGCGATTTCTTCAGGATTCTCTGGTTTCATCGAGCCGTCAGGATTAGCAACTTTAGAAATTTTTTCTATTTTTCCGTGTTGGTGATGATTGCTATCCGGGTGATGGCCTTGATGATTATTAGAATCTAAATCATGAGAAATCTTTGGGGCCGCTCCTTCACCTTTTTCAACACTCACATGATAATGATGATTGCCATCGTCTTCAAGAAAAACGCGATTACCCTCAAAAACCTTATCCTTTAATTCGCTGGTATTATGAATCGCCTTAGCGGTTTGCGACTCAGCCCACTTATATATGGCCGCATGATCATTTGCGTCGCCCTTATAGCCAAGCTTAGCAGCATTATTCTTAAATATTTCTCGGGTTGAACGCCAGACAGAATCGGATTTTCTGTTTAAACCTTCATTAGAAATTTTATCAGAAAATTTCATGTTCTCTGTCGAACCCTGGGCTGCTCCTTGTTTTGTCTGCGTTAAATGCTCAATTCCTTTGCCTCCACTAGTAGAATTACCGGACGCGCTAGTTACAGTCTTAGTCGAATCGCTAGTTATGTCCCCTGAATTTTCTTTATCAAGATTTTTCTCAACGTGAAGTTTTTTATTAGCTATGTCTAATTTTGAATTTGTTGCCCCATGTTCACCCTGATGCATTTTTTGCAATCTTTCCGCGGCTAGATCATTTAAGAGCGACCCGCCCATTAATCCCAACGTAGCGCCCAATAACCTTAATACCGTCTTGGAATACTTATTGATATTTGAAATAGTTTTATCGTTTTTTAGCTTTTCTTCAAAATCTGAATTTAATTCTTCAATCTCCTCGGACGCTTGCGCCGCCTTGTTCACTTCGAAATTTTGAACCTCTCCTTTTAAGCGCGCATATTCCTCAGGATTATTTTTTAGAAAAGACTGATCTAATAATTTTGCTCTCGCATCTTCATATCTATCCCAATCATTAAAATAATCATTTTTATGCCAAGATTTATCAGCACGATTAATTACATAATCACCCAGCGCACCGCCTAAACGCCAGCCTGTATACGCAAACAGGACTTCTCTTAAGACCGGAATCTCTCTAGCCGCCAAGGCCATACCGGCCACAACGGCTGTCGTTACCGCCTTTTCACCCGCCTTTGTTTCTTTTCCTTCTCCAAAAATTTTTCCTTCGCCTTTTTTAAGTTTTTCAAACCAACCTGATTTGTTTAATTTTTCTTCTTTATCCGCATTTAATTTATCTATAGCGTCTAAGCCCTTTAAGGTTCTCAGCATGTCTTCTTGATAGAACGGCATATCTTCCGGAGAAATTTCTGGCGGTAAATTTTCAGCGATAAAATCTTTAATTACTTTATCTTGGCTGGCTTCATCGCTGCCCAGATTTATTCTCTCTATCTCTAATTGTTTTCTAATACTAACTGAAGTGGCAAACCTATTTTTTAATTTTTCCAATTCGTCCGGATTACTTTCTTTTCTGTTTTTTATATCGGCCACTTTTCTGCTTATTTTATTTTCGTCCATTTTTCCGCTTAAATATCTATCTGTCGTACGAGCAAGCGCAATCGCACTCGCTCCGTATAACCCAGTTATTCCTAAAGCCGCCACTGCCGGCAAACCAACCGCGACGCTCATACCCACGCCAGCTCCAGTATACAAAAGAATTCTTGTGCCCACTTTGCTCCATTTTTTAAATTTACTTGTTTCTGCATTAATTTCCGCGCGGGCTGAATCAACCATAGACTGCTCGTTTGATTTCATTATTTCTTGAATTTCTTTTACTGACAAACCCGTTTTCTGAGCCATGTTTTCTGCCATTTTAACCATAACATTTTTCATAAACTCTGTTGCCTCCTTATTGCGCTTGTTGGGTGTATGCAAAAAATATTTTAAATATTCATTCAAGTCTTCGTCCAAGGTGTTTTTAGCGAACTCAGTATTTCTAAATTTTGCCTGTTCTTCGTCTATTTTACCCTCTTTAATTTTTAGAATCTCCAGCATTTCGCGAGAATTCAAATCTTTTTTGTCTTTATTATCAATCGTATTATCGGGTTTATAGCCATTGCTTTCAACAATTTTATTTGCTTTCTCTTTTATATTTAAATTCTCTCGCTCAAGATATTCCTTTTTATCTTCAATTTCTTTTTTCTCTGTTATACTCAAACTCGGCTCTATAAGCTTGGCATTGAAACTTTCTAACACCTCCTCATTGAGCATGATAATTCCGACTAATTTTATTAGTCTTGTCTTGTCTTTATCATTAAGATTTAACTTACTTATATCCATGCCATTAATAACCATCGGCGCTTCGGTAACGGCGGCGACCGCCGGTTCTGGAGCCGGTTCTGGGGATTTATTATTATCTTCAATAATTTTATTTTTATGTTCAATCGTTTCCATTTGTGTCTTTAACAAATTCTCCATTTTTTCTTTTATTCCGTCTTTTTCAGTATCACTAAGAGATGTGTCTTTAAGTTTTTCAGACAAAATAGATAATTCTTTTGAATTACTATTAATTATTTTATCTAAATCTCTTAAAAACTCCTTTGTGTCAGGGTGCAGGTTCATTTTATCGTATTCATCTGTGCCCGTGTCTACATTAGTTTGGCCCAAAACAGTATCTAAACCAGTTCCCGCTACGCCAATTATTTGCTGCTGCGCCGCTGTTAACACTTGCGTCGTGCTATTATCAAGTACGCTGGCCGCCGCCTTAAAGGCGGGGTTGCTTATACCGGCAGCACTATTATCCTCATCTGTTTTTGTGGCTGCAGCCAGGTTATTTAAATTACTAATTGTCTGAGTAGCAACCGTATTTAAAATGACTGCTGGTTCCGTATCTGGTCCCTGATTATCCACGCTTGTTACTTGTTTAGCTTCTTCTTCCGCAACCAGTTTTTTTATATTTGCTTCATTATAGTTGGCGCCGAATCGTTGCTTAAAAGCTAAGAGGTCATCTTTTTTTTCTTTACCCTTAGCACTCGCAATTTTTTCTAACCACTGCTTAGCGGCCTCAACACTTAAACCGTTATAGGTTTCCGCTAAATTTGGATTATCAATTTTGCTTATTTTCATATATTTCTGTATTTATGTCCGCGTGTTTATTTTTTAAAACTAGCAATCGCTTGATTTACAAATTCATCTAAGCCCATTTTAATTTTCTCAGAACAATCAACAATGTTTGCTTGCAAAAATAATTCCAACTTCTTAGGATCTGGAACCAATGACTCACCCAAAAGTTTATTATATTCTTCAAGAGCAGCCTCATTTAAATTATCAATGATAATCAAGCCAATTCGGCGGTTTATTTGCATAATTAACCCATCTCTAAGAACAGTTAGGTCATTCTTGGGCAAATTATTTAGCCCACTTTCCGAAATTATATAATCCGCAATCGGACTAATATCTTCGTCTTCCTTAATTTCTGACTTAACTTCATTGTTTTTTTTAAACAAATTAAACATATAATTAATTTTATTTACTTAACATTTTTAAGACTTTTGCGCACGCTCTCGATTTGCTCATCATTTTCTTGCTCATGATAATACTTAATC
>Ga0224524_1000888_pt1 | contig 10021 bp, 14 predicted proteins | sample CFST75metaG_FD_179895 | JGI IMG/M metagenome (GOLD analysis project Ga0224524, IMG submission 179895) | Peat soil microbial communities from Stordalen Mire, Sweden - C.F.S.T75 | ecosystem: Environmental > Terrestrial > Soil > Wetlands > Peat | place: Sweden: Norrbotten County, Stordalen Mire... | reverse complement strand
AAGGGCCTTGAACCAAATGGCCAGGGAGCAGTTGTTGGCGCAGTCCTCGGACTGGGCGTTCATCATGAAAAGCGGAACCATGGTCAACTACGCCCAGCGCCGAACCCGCGAGCATATCGCCAATTTTACCCGGCTCGCCGACGATCTGGAACATGACCGTCTCGACAAGCATTTTCTTTCATTGCTTGAATCCCACAACAATATTTTTCCTGATATTGATTATAGGGTGTTCGGGCAGGGGAGATGATTATTCTTTGCGGGTTTCCAATTCCGGCAAGAGCTCCACGACCGCATTCTTTACGAATTTGCGCGCATGGAAATCGCGGTGGACGATTTTCCCGTTCCATACGACAATGTCAAGGTCGATCGTTCGCGGGCCGTATTTGTCGGCTTCGCGCACCCTGCCCAGGCGGTACTCCAGTTTTTTAAGATAGGCCGTGAATTCGTCCCGGTCCAGTTGCGTGGCAACAAGGAACGCTCCGTTGAGAAAATCGGGCTGTCGATAATTACCTATAGGGGTGGTGACCAGGAAAGCTGATTCCTTGAGGAGCGTGTGCTCCCCCGACAGCAGTTCCCGCGCCCCGGCTATATTGAGGGCCGCGTCGATATTGGACCCAACGCCGACGGCCGCGATGTTCACGTCCGCCTCCGGTCGCTCATTTCAACGGACACGGTTTTGGCAAAACGGAGCGCCGAAGGCTTATCAACCTTCACCGTTGCGTTGAGAACGTGCGGATCTTCCATGGCGATCTCCAGGATATGACTCGTGAGTTTTTCGAGGAGCTGAAATCGCGACTGTTCCACCTCGTCGATGATCCTGCGCTTCAATTTCTTATAATCCACCGCGTCCTCCATATTGTCGGTGACGATGGCCCTGGAGGCGTCGTAGTCAAGTTGCGCGTTGATGATTACGTCCTGCTTCGTAGCCTTCTCCCAGTCATTGCCGCCGATGACCGTGCGCAGCAGCAGGTCGGTGATCCGGATTGTCGCGATAGTCATGGAAACTCCTTTTTGCCAATAAGATAATTCTTGTTGGGGCAAGAAGGCGTTGTTTTTTATGGAAAGTAAAAAAACAATGCAATAGGGCAAACCCGCGGACCATTATTTACTACGGGAGTATTATGATTATTCCCGTCCGGGGTATTATTTCGTGACGAAATGCATTCACGACCGGAAAAAAAAATTGTTCGGGGATGTCGCGGACGGCAAAATGTCGTTGAATGAAATGGGGACAATCGTTCAAAATGAAATAATAATGACCAAAAAAATGCGGGCCAATATCAAAATTGACGAATATATAATAATGCCGAATCATGCGCACATCGTGATGCATATTCGGGATCATCGTAGTTGCACGTTGCAACGTGCCCCATCCGGTTCCCCACCGGATTTTGTTGATCAGGGCACTTTACTAAAGCTTAAATGCAGTCCGGTATTGCCGAATGTCGGCGTAGCAGGCCGGCAGGAGGTAAGCAACTACGTTGCAGCACTCAATCATGGGCTACAACTTCTTGAGAAAGCGCTTCCATTATCGTTGCGCCTTATCAAAGAAATTCACGGTGTGCTACTATCGAAAGGGCGTGGCAGCAAACAAACACCCGGTGAATTTCGGAGATCACAGAATTGGATTGGCGGCACTCGACCGGGCAATGCCATATTTGTCCCGCCTCCGGCCGACGACTTGATGGAATGCTTGAGTAAATTCGAATTGTTCCTTCATGACAAGCCCGAACCAACTTCCGTGTTGCTCAAGGCGGCATTGGCACACGTACAATTTGAGACTATCCACCCATTCCTTGATGGCAATGGCCGACTTGGACGTTTGCTTATAACGCTATTACTTTGCGAGCAAAAGGTTTTACATGAGCCGATGCTGTATCTCAGCCTCTATTTCAAGACTCATAGACGATATTATTATAAATTGCTCAATAATGTCCGTCTATCGGGGGAATGGGAAGCATGGCTGGATTTCTTTGCTGAAGCAGTGATCGTTACTGCTACGCAAGCAATAGAAACAGCCCAGCATCTTCTCGACTTGTCGAATAAAGACAGGGAAAAAATCAGCGAGCTTGGGAGGGCGGCTGCATCGACGCTTCGAGTCCACCGGACGTTTATGGAGCATCCCATTGCTACCTCCGGCTGGTTAGTAGAAAAAACCGGCATTACTCCGGCCACAGTCAACAAGGTGTTAAACCATCTGGTGGAACTTGGTATTGTTCGGGAGCTCACCGCAAAAAAACGTAATCGCCTGTTCAGTTATGCGAAGTATATCGATATTCTAAACCAGGGAACCGAATTGCCGTAAAGAACTCGTGCATAAAAATAATATTAAAAAGGCATTGTTTCGTGACGAGTTGCTATAGTGCCGAAATTTGAGGAATCTCAAAGTTTTTGGTAGGCAGAAATGATGCAGACAATGCGATAATTCCTTACTTTCGACTGTTTTTTTTGTATATTTGAAGAGTGTTGGAAGCGCTTAGAGCAAATTGATTACTATAATAAGGAGCTTGTGCATGCCGCCGATTACTCTACAAGATATTAAAAAATTATCTGTTGCCGAGCGGATCGTGCTCGCGGGAAAAATTTGGGAAAGCATTCCGGAACATTCGGATGAACTTGATCTTACAGCCGCTCAAAAGCGCGAGCTGAGTCGCCGGCTGGATGCCATCCAAAATAAAACCGCGAAATTCACAACATGGCCGCAGGTGCGGGCAAAACTTCGTGAGAGACGCATGTGCAAATAGTTCTTCTTTCTGAAGCTGAGAGGGACATTCTTGAGGCCCATGACTGGTATGAATCAAAGCGAACAGGTTTGGGCGCGAATTTTGAATTATGTATAGAAGCGGCTCTTGACAATATTCTCCTCTTTCCTGAATCATCCCCCAAAAGATTTCGAAACACACGAGTCGCCATAATGCACCATTTCCCTTATGGAATTTATTATATAATCTCAGGTGATATCATTATTGTGGTGGGAGTTTTTCATTTCAAACGCAATCCCAAGGATACTTCGGGGTTGTTATCAAAACGATTGAAGAAATAAATTGCTGTTTCGAATGGTTACCGGCACACTAAACCAGGGAACCGAATTGCCGGAAAAAACTCGTGCATAAAAATAATATTAAAAGGGCATTGTTTTAAGACGAGGAATTATCTTGCTCACAAAATAATGTACTTAATGGAATATATTAAGAAAAATCTAAGAACAAGCTAACAAACTATACAAAAAGAGATAATTCATGAAAATGATAATTTATTCAATTGCAATTTGCTTTGAATTTTGTTCGTCAGTATTTGGTGACATGAAATTATTTGAATTAGATAGTATTGAGTATACAGATTGGAAAGGTGGAAAATGTAATATAACGCACCAACCAATATACACCATAAGCAATACTACAAAAGTAGAGAATCTTTTCATTGCAGGCTTAGGTACGAATAGAATAACTGCACAATGTGGGCTTTACAGTTTAGCGAATGAAACACAAATATATCCTATGAAAAATAAATATGGGGACAACAAATCAGAAACTTCTGGCTCAGTTTGGTATTATACATTAAGTGACCAAGGTGTAACCATTATTGAGTTCCAAAATAATTATAAAATGGTTAAGATTTACAACTTAGGCATGGTACCCTATACATATTTTGGAAATGTTAAAAAAGTAAGAAATTAAGGGCAGAATGATGTTGTAGAGTCTCGCATTTAATACGCACTAAAATGTCATGATAAATTCACAAAACAGGCTCAAAAACAAGTTGTTTTTGACATTCAATAAAAATAAAACATAAAACAATCCCAAAATTGGGAGCTTTTTTGATATCCAAAACCCCTTTTTATGAGTAAAAATGATAGAATATCAGTTGCAAAAATAATCCCGAAATATAATAGCTTGAAAAAATGGGTTTACTTAAATATCCAGGAAATCGAAAGCGCTTAAACTGCTAAAATAAGCAGAGACGCAACATGATGTAAAAAGCAATAAAATATGCGGCGAGAAAAATATACTATGATAAGCTAATAGTTTTATCAGTACCTAACAGCCAAGCTTTATATATAAAAAGTTCACGTCAAGCATTGGGCGACACGTTGTTTTTATTAGGTATCATGCTATGATTTGCAAACAGGCAAATGCAGTCATATCTCTCGCAAATTAGCGCTATATTTATTAAGCCGTATTGCCATTTCATGCATCTATCATAGCCCTTCTCACCCGCAGCCCTACCGGCAGCCACTGCGGCCCGCCCTATTCGACAAGCCCAGGGCAGGCCTGGGCCTCGTTTTTACATACTTGATCTCCTTAAAAACTATTAAAACAACGCGTTGTTTTAATAGTTTTTAGTGATTTTTAACGCGTTGATATGTTTAAAATGACACAAGGTAAACCGGTCGCGTACAATATAAAACCGCGAAATTCACAACAACATGGCAGCAAGCGCGGGCAAAACTTCGTGAGAGACGTTAACCGGATTAACGTTGTACGGTTTGTGGAATAAGAAAATTCGTTAGCAGGATATTATTTCGAGACGAGTGGGTATGACCGCGAAATAATCATTTTTTCAAGGATTTAACCGGCGAAAATGGTATTTTTAATAGGAGATAGAACAATATTAAAAAGCTAAAAGGGAACATCATGGAGACTCGGGATGAAATCCTTGAATTCCTAAAGACCAATCGTGAATTTTTTAAACAACAGTTTCATGTAATTAAAATCGGCTTGTTTGGATCTTTCGCGCGAAGCGAACAAACTTCAAAGAGCGATATCGACCTTATTATTGAGATGGATGCCGATGCAATGGATGTTCATCGATTAAAAAACGGAATGCGCGAATTTATATCCAATCACTGCAATAGGATGGTCGATTTGGCTAGGGAAAAATATTTGCGACCATATTCCAGGAAACAAATTTTCAAAGAAGCGATATTTGTCTGATACAAAAGACATTCTCTCTTTAAAAGGATTACGCAATATGATTGCACACGATTACTTTGGAGTTGACGCAGAAGAAATAGGGGACATCATTCAGTTGCATATTCCTACATTGATTTCATCTATCCGCATAAATTTTCCCTAACGCTCCGTTATTTTTTTTCATTCAGGTATTATTTCGGCAGGAGATACTATGATCCGGAAATCGGACAGTTTACAAGCACTGATGCAGAACAGCAAGATTTTAACGCTTATGGGTATTGTGCTGGTAATCCAATTATCCGAATAAATGAAGATGGAAATGCTTGGGCTATAGTAGAAATTTTAGATGGCGCCGGTAATGTTATATCATCATCCGCAACATTTTATCTAAGTGCGGCGGATATTGCAAGCATGGCTGCAATTGGCGCTACAGTCGCCAATATTGGTATGCAATTATGGCAGAATGCTAGTCGGACTTTACCTTATGCATAGCAACCGGAATCTTTTTTAAGTTTGCTTGCAAAGACATATGTCGATCCCTTCCATCAGGGAATGGGATGCAGGAACCGCATTCAAGCCAAGTACTGGCAAAGCATATTTTGATGCACTTCGATAGGAGCATAGTAATGCGATTTAAAATTGAAAATGATAAGAATATACAATTGCAGTTGTCAGAAGAAGAATTGATTATTCTTAATAATGCATTAAATGAAATCTGCAACGGAATAGAAGTTCCAGAATTTGAGACACGTATTGGAGCGAACCTTGAAAAGGTGAAAACCCTCTTAATGTCAACTGGGAATGTTTTAGATTCTTTGCCCAAATAACTCCTTCTATTAAAATCGCCATAACGACTTTTCAGCCGATGCCGCAAGAAAGTATAGAGTGCGGTCGGCGGCACGAAGACAGAAAGCGGTAGCCCCCCGGCAGGAAAAAAGCCGGAAGACCTTTTCGGACTTCCCTTCCCCTCCTGACCGCCCCCAACCCTTTGTCTGCCGCTGAAAAATAGGTGGTTCCGTACATCCAAACTCGTAGCGTAATGCTGACGAATGGAGTATATTTTTAGAATGAAGAAGAAACTATATATTGAGACATCGGTCTGGAATCAGCTCTATCAGGACGAACGGCCGGATTTTCAGGAGATTACCGAGAAATTTCTACTTGTAAGTGAGACGGGAATCCATGATCTTTTCATCTCAGATTATCTTTTTTTTGAACTTGAGAAATGTGAGGAAGTGAAACGCAAAAAACTGCTGCAATGGATCGAACGGATATCACCGAAAGTTTTAACGCCCGACGAAGAGACCGAGACGTTAATGAAGCGATATTTTGACGCGGGCATACTAGAACCGACAAAGGCCAACCGATTTTATGATGCTGCACATGTTGCCGTAGCAAGCGTTAATGGTATAGAATATTTATTGACGTTCAATTATAAGCATCTTTTAAAGATTAAACGGATGGATGGTTTTAACGGGGTAAACATTTTAAACGGCTATGGTGAGATCCACCTTACAACCCCGGAGTTTTTTATCCCGGAGGAGAACAATGAAAAAGATAACTGACCCTTATAAAACGATAGAAGATGTTTGGCAGTGGCGGCGGAAGGCTTACGGTGAAATAGAAGCCTTGCCGGAAAAGGAACGCCTTCGGCGTATTCGGCAAGTAGGAAGAAAAAATACCAGTAAGCTTCATTTACGCCGAGTTGAAAAAGAAAAAGTAAAATAAGGTTCGATAAAAACCTTAAAATTGCTTTGCGCTTCGACAGCAATCCTCCACCTCTGCCGTATTACATGGCCGGTTCGGAATAACCCTTTCAAGCTGTTGACAGGACTTGGCTTTTGGTTTATATTACTACCATGTTCCAGTCAGGAGTGAATTTAGTCCCTATTTTCGAGCGTATCATGAACGATATCGCTTTGGTTCTTGATATTGCTGCGCTTTTATACTCTTTTAAAAAAAAACTAAATTATTCTGAATTTCCCGATAGATTACCTAAGCAGGGCTATTTCATTCTGAAGCGCATACCGCATAGTGGGCCTCAAACGTCGTCATGATCGCGCGATCCATCATTGGTTTAGGGAATTCCTCAAGATACAACTCGGTCGCTTCCTTAAGATTGGAAATGGCCTCTTCTATGGTAGGACCTTGGCTTGCGGTGCCGACTTCGGGGCATTCGGCGACATATAAGTCATCTTCTAATTTATATTCGAGGGAGGCGAAGGGGAAAGCTATTTTATCCCCGTGAATCCCCATAAAAAACCCGAACTCCTCGCCCCTGCGGGCGGCATCGAATGCTTCCATGCGGCAATCGAGGCCGGCGCGGACGCCGTCTATCTCGGGCTCGTTGACTTTAACGCTCGATTGCGGGCGAAGAACTTCACCGTTAAAACCCTTTCCTTCCTGGTTCCCTACGCGCATGCGAACAAGCGCAAGGTCTACGTGACCCTCAATACCCTTATTAAGCAATCCGAAGTCGAAAAGCTCGTGCATATACTGTATCAACTCGACCAGGTGCGGGTCGACGGCCTCATCGTGCAGGACCTCGGCCTCATCGAACTGTGCCGTACGGCGTTTCCCCGGCTTCGGTTGCACGCCAGCACGCAAATGGCCATCCACAACGTTTCCGGCCTCGCGGCGGCGCGGGAATTGGGCCTGCGCCGCGCGGTGGTTGCGCGGGAGTTGACTTTAAAGGAAATAACGGCGCTTCGGCGCGAAAGCTCCGTTGAACTGGAACTGTTCGTGCACGGAGCGCTGTGCTATTGCATTTCGGGCATGTGCCTGGCGTCAAGCTTTCTAGGCGGCTCCAGCGGCAACCGCGGCCGCTGCACGCAGGTGTGCAGACGGCCGTTCATCGCGCGGGAGGAACAAGGGTGTTTTTTTTCCCCTCACGATATGTGCGCGATGTCCTTCCTCGAACGCTTTCGCGATATCGGCATCGACAGCTTTAAAATCGAAGGCCGCATGAAGAGCGCGGACTATGTTTCAACGGTGGTGACCGCGTATCGCAAGGCCATCGACGATCCGTCTTCTCTACCTGGCCTTTTGGAAACCATTGACGAGGATCTCGCCAGAAACAAAACATCGTTCTTCCTCGGCGGCCTTCGGACAAACGGGATCATCGAACCCGCCGGGCCTACGGGAACCGGTCTTTTTTTGGGGACTATCGTAAGCCGCAATGGGGCCGAAATAACCGTAAGCGGCGCCGGCGTGGTTAAGGAAGGCGATGTAGTGAGACTACAGCCATCTTCCGGCTTTGAAGGAAAAAACGTGCGTGTTGCCGGAGTAAGGGCTGAGAATAATCGTTACACGATTATTCTCAGGGACAATATTGACGGTGCTATCGGCGATGCCGTCTATCTCACGCGGCGCGCGGCGCCCTTGGGCGAACAACAATCCCGGCGCGCGATTCCCTTGCGTCCCACCCCGTTCAAACAAATATATCCCAAAGCTCGCGGTTTGCTGCAACGTTATGGACCCAACTCTAAAGTACCGAAGACCGGGATACAACGCAGGCTCTTTGTAAAAATCGACGATCCGCGGTGGCTCCCTCTCCTCAATATCTCCGCCGCGGACGCGTTTATCGCGGCCTTTGACATGAAGGAAACAGAGGAACTACTGTTGAAAGGATCGATCTCGGACGCATGGGTAAAAAAAATGATTGTCGGGTTGCCGCATTTTATTCCTCAATCCCAACTATCGAATTGGGAAAGGATCGCGCGCGGTTTAACGCGCAAGGGATTTTTCCGCGTTATGTGTCAGAACCTGGGCCAGTGGAAGCTCTTTGACGCTTCGGTAAAAGCATACGGGGATGCGTGGTTATGGTGTTTCAACCGCGCGGCGCAGGAAACGTTGAAAAACGCGGGGTTGTCCCATTTTTCATTTTCGATTGAAGACGATTATCCCAACATAAGAAGCACCTCTTCGCCGGCCGCGATGACGTATGTTTATGCCCGTGTTCCGCTGTTCATATCAAGGATCGAACCCGCCGGCGCCGCGGGCGCGGAAGGGGCTCGGCACGCCGAGCCCCTGCTGACCGACGCCCATGGAAACGAATTTTATACGGCGCGCAAACACGGACTGTATTATCTTATTGCAAAGAAACCGTTCTGCATTTTCCATAAAATAGCGAAATTGGAAGAGGCGGGAATCACGACATTCATCATGGATTTGAGTTTTTGCGATCCAGATAAACGATTGTTCCAAAGTCTCATGGAGTATTATCAACACGGAATGAAACTCCCGGAATCGAGCATGTTCAATTTCAAGGAGGGTATTCGGTAATCCCTATGTATTTTCCAACCATCCTACGTAAAACCGCTTTTTTAGTATCGGGTAAAATCGTTTTATCCGACCACGTGAGAAATTTTGCCTACCAATGGGCATGGTCATACGTGCGCAAGCTTCCCCTGGGAAGCCGTATTTTGGACATAGGGAGCCGCGATAGTCTTTTCCCGGCATTTTTAGCGTGGCGCGGGTTCGATGTTTGCGCAATTGAAAAAGACCCTCGGTTTGCCATAAGGCAAACCAATATTTCCAGGCGATGGAATGTGCTATTTAGTGCGCAAACAACTGATTTTTTAGCCTATACGCCTCAAATGAGCCATAACGCCGTACTTACCCTGTTCAGCCTCCAGCACGCGGGAGACGATGACGCGCCGGCCTATCGCAAGGCCGCGGCAATGCTCGCGCCGGGCGGTATCGTGCTTTCGGTATGCGAATACGACCCCGGCGGCGCGAGGCGGCATGAGAGCCGCGATGACGGCGCGATGCGTATTTACGGGCCAAAGGATATTGAGGAGCGGATTGAACGGCCGCTGCGCGAAGGCGGCGTGGAAATATTGGAAAAAAGATTCGCGGGTTTTGTTGGGAATAATAAAACCATCGTATGGTGCGATGGATCGACTCAAATCAGGGGTTCCGAGGCATGCTCCCCGGCGTTTCTGTTTTTGCGCTGCGTAAAGAAAACCATGGAGGCAGAGGCATAGATTTTAAAGGGATGGTCGGTCGGGTGTTTTCTCAAGCGCGGCAGAGATGCTTTGAGGGGGCCCAGGTGTGGAGAAAATACCCGACCGCCCATCTTGATTCCTCTATGGTTTGCTACACAT
>Ga0224524_1000883_pt1 | contig 10082 bp, 6 predicted proteins | sample CFST75metaG_FD_179895 | JGI IMG/M metagenome (GOLD analysis project Ga0224524, IMG submission 179895) | Peat soil microbial communities from Stordalen Mire, Sweden - C.F.S.T75 | ecosystem: Environmental > Terrestrial > Soil > Wetlands > Peat | place: Sweden: Norrbotten County, Stordalen Mire... | reverse complement strand
CTCGATTAATAATATTTATTTTGATTCAAAAAACAGTTTTTGGGATTCAAGCGCGTACTCCACATATTTCCAAAAATATTTAAATTATTATGATTATTTTAAAAAATGGAATAACCAAGCTATTATTGTCTCGAGCCAGTCAATTTTTGAAAAATATGGGATTTCATTATGCGTTGATTTATCTGTTGGTTTTGGAACGGCAAGAGATTACATTTATAAAGTTTTGGGAACGGATTATTTTACTAATGGGTTTTCTTTGCGTTTTTATTTTGAAAAAAGCGATGCTTCTGGATTTCAAGAAGCTAATGGTCTTGAAAAATTTGATAATTTTTGTATTTCCAATGATTTTTTCGCAGGAATGAATTTTTGGATTTTCCCTCTAATTTTTCTTTTTGGCTTCCTTTCAGTTTATTTTTTTGTATGCTTTTTTATTGACTTTTCTTCAAAATATAAACATTGGTTTTTGACATCTATCTTAATTTCCTGTGGTTTTTTCATAGTTTATCAGATAACTCAATATGCTTTGTGTTATTTATATCCTAATATTTATATTAACTTGGCTTTTAATCCTTTCGGAAATGTTTGTGTATTATTATTGTTGTTTGTTTGTTTGTTTTTACTCATCTTCTATTTTAGAAAGACAAAAAATGGAACAAATATTGTTTAGTTTAAAAAAATATTTCTCTGGAAAAACGAAAACTCAAAGCATCATTTTTTGTTTATGCATTTTTTTTATTTCATTATATTGTTTTTCGATGTGGTCATTTGGCTCTAGAACTTTTTGGAATTATGTTAACATTTTAATATGTGGATTAATGCTTCTATTAATTATTGTTTATCAATTACTGTATTCGGACATTAGGTTTGATGTTTTCTTTGTTTTTCTCTTTATATTTTGCTTGATTATTTTGATTTCCTCTGCCGTCAATCTTGTTTTTGATCACATAAATAAAACAGTGTTTTTAATGGCGATTTTTGGTTTTGGTTTTTATCAATTTGCAAGGGAAAAAGAAAATTTAAAAATCGCGATGCTTGCCTTATTGATTGGTGGAACCGGTTTTGTCTTGTTTTATATATTCATTTATTGGAAGTCTCTTCTGTCCTTTAATTTTTCGAATAGATTAGGCGATTATTTTGATAATCAAAATGAAGTTGCTAAAAATTTTGTTTTTTTGGGAATAATTTCACTTTATTTAGTTTTTTTTAAAAGAAAATGGTTCATGTTATTATATTATTTATTAATGTTTTATCTGCTTTCTTCTACCGGCTCAATTTCGAATTTGATTTCGTTTGCGTTCGTGAGCGGTATCGTTGTGCTTTTTTCTGTCAGGCCTAAAAATAGGATCTATGTTGTTCTCGTCTTTGCTTTTTTGGCTATTATAGGTTTTGTTATAATTCAGCTTCCAATTTTTTCTTATTTTAAAAATCGAATTTATGACATTATAATTACGCTCTCTTCCGGTGGTGATGTGGCAAGTGATGCTTCTGCTGGGCAAAGGCTTGAATTTGCTCTTGATTCCCTAAGTTTATTTTTGTCTAGGCCCCTTTTTGGGTTCGGTTTTGATTCTGTTCGGTTTTTTACGCTTTATCCTGGTTCTCCAGCTCACAATAATTTTGCTGAACTGCTTGGCGATTTAGGAATTATCGGTTTTCTTTCTTTTGAAATTATTATCATTTATCCATTTTTTGTCATTATGAAAAACAAGGAAAAAAATCGTTTTTTGTTTTTAAGTTTTTTAATTTATATTTTTATTTTTCAGTTCTTCTTAGTTACTTATTATACCAAAATTGAATATTTAATTTTATCTTGCTCGTTTGGTTTTATTTCTTCTAATTCAAACAATTGGGTTTCTATTAGGTTTCGAAAATTCAAGGGAAGTATTACACACCATTTTTCGTTTAATTTCTATAAATCAAATAAAGTAACTAACAAAAATTCAAATATTTCATTTGATGAGACTATTATCTGATTTATTAACTCCATATTCGTTATTTTCCGATTTTACTTGGTTTTTTTCGTCAGCTTCAGCACTCATGTTATAATATCGGTCAAATGGAAAAGAGTTTATTCAATAACAAGCCAAGGACTGCCAACTCTTTTAAGTCTTCCTTTTTTCTTGTTTTTGATCAAATAATCGGTTCGCTTTCTTCTTTTGCTTTTAGAACGATTTTTTTGATTTTTTTGTCCTCGGAATTTTTGGGTCTAAGTTCTTTTTTTACGAGTGTTTTAGGAATATTATCATTGCTCGATCTAGGTCTCGGTTCTTGTGTTTCACATGCATTGTATAAGCCGATTCGAGATAATGATTCAAAATCGGTTGCCAAGATAATGAATTTTTTAAAATATTCTTATAATTTGGTCTCATTATCTATTTTTATTATTGGTCTATGCCTTATGCCCTTTTTCCCTTTTCTAATTCCGAATAATACCATTCCTTCAGGGATAAATATTTACCTCGTTTATTTTTTATTTTTGCTTAATACATCTTCTTGTTATCTCTTTTCATATCGAGAAGTTCTTCTCATCGCAGATCAAGAAAAATATTGGTATTCTCTTTTTGATATCGCATTGTCCCTCCTTAATTTTGGTTCTCAAATTCTTATTTTGGTTATCTCGAAAAATTACCTTTTTGCAATAATAGATTCAACCGTCATTACTATTTTAATTAATCTCGTTTTCTATTTGATTATTGGTGGAAAATATAAGTCAGTTTTTCAAGAAAAAAAGAACCTTTCTGTTGAGGAAAAAAGAGTTATTTTGCGGGATGTCTTTCATATTTTTTGGTATCGAGCGAGTAGTGTAATTAATTCTAACGTAATTTTTATTCTCGTTTCGGCGTTTTCTGGTCTTTTTTCACTTGGCATTTTTTCTAATTATTTTTTTATATATCAGGTTGTTTTTGGTTTTGTAACTACTTTTTTTGGAGGTTTTACTTCTAGTTTAGGAAACCTCCATGCAGCAAGTGACAAAGAAAAAGAAAAAAATGTTTTTGACAAGCTTTTGATTTTAAATTTTAGTATTTGCATGTTTGCCGCTTCTTGTTTTTATTTGCTTATAAATGTTTTTGTTCGGGCGTGGGCTGGAAGTGAGTATGTTATTTCTGATCCTTTTGTTGTAATTCTTCTTTCTACAATATTGTTTTTTGCTTGTTCGCAATCGCTTGAAAACGAATTTATAATTGCTTCAGGCCTATTTAATTATAGGCCTTGGGTTGCATTTATAATTTCTTGTTTTTATTTTATCTTGTCGATATTTTTAGGCTTATTATTTGGAGTTGTTGGATTGTTAATTTCTATGCTTATTTCTCAAATTATATTTTCTATTTGGTTTCCTTCGCTTGTTTTTAGATTTGTTTTTCGGAAAGGCTGGGGAAAATGGTTTTTGTATTTATTTATTTCTGCGTTGTTTTCTGTGATTTCTTCTTTTTTGTTATTAAAACTCATTTCTATTTTCCCTTCGCAAAAAATCTTTGCATTATTTGATTTTGTAATTGTTATTTTTGCTATTTCCTTCGCTTGTTTAACTTTTTTGCTAATTTTTAATGATGGGCGTTCTTTGCTAAAAGATTTACGAAGTTTTGCAGTTGTCAGAATTTTTCATTCACATAAAAAAACGCTTGATCGTTGAGCACTTTTTTAGAAGATTTTGTATATATCTTTTTAAGTAAATATATTTTCTTTTCTCAGCACTAAAGAGTTTTTTCCAGTGAATCAATGTATTCACATAACAATCCGAAGTTTCTGAGACCATTTGATCTTTCTTCTGAGTTTTTTAACGTAACGTCTCCCGCTCCCAAGCGAACTTTGTTTGGCGTTTTAAGGTTGAGAAAACAGAAATCGGTATCGAAGGATTTTGGAAATAAATGGGATGTTCGGTGAATCTCTCATGATGAATACAAACCTTATCCCATAAATCGAAGCGTTTTACTTTGTTTAGAGGATCGTTTTTAAATCAAAACAAATACCATTTGCGATTGTGTGAAAAAAATGAATATTAAACTATATGATATTAACGTTATATGTTTTTACACTTTTCTTTCATATAATTCATGTATGAATTATTTAATTACTGGTGGAGCTGGTTTTATCGGAAGTAAACTCGTTGGAGACCTTCTTAATAACGGGGATAGTGTTGTTGTAGTTGATAATTTCGATTCATATTATGATCCCAAGATTAAAGAAAAAAACATTGAAAAATACTTTCATTTTCAAAAATTCCATCTCGAAAAGTTGAATATTCTTAATTTTGAACTCTTTGATGACGTTTTTACAAAATATCGTATTGATTTTGTTGTTCATCTTGCTGCCAAAGCCGGTGTTCGCCCTTCTTTGGAAGACCCCATTTCTTATCAACGCGTGAATGGCGAAGGTACCATAAATGTTTTGGAATGTGCAAGAAGACACGGAGTCAAAAAGCTGATACTTGCCTCTTCTTCAAGTGTTTATGGGAACAATAAAAACGTTCCATTCAAAGAAACCGATTGTGTTGATTTTGCCATTTCACCCTATGCCGCCACTAAAAAAGCCAATGAAGTTATGGCCCATGTTTATCACGCCGTTTATGGTTTGGATATTTTCATGCTTCGCTTTTTCACGGTCTATGGGCCAAGGCAAAGGCCGGATTTGGCGATTAACAAGTTCACAAGGCTCATTGAGGCCGGAGAACCGATTGTTTTATATGGTGATGGCAAAACCTATCGGGATTACACATATGTAGATGATATTTGCGATGGAATAGAAGGCGTGATTTCCTATCTTAGCCACCACGATAATGTTTACGAAATCCTAAATTTGGGATCGAATTATCCGATTACTCTTTTGGAAATGGTTCAGACGATAGAAAAGGGTCTTGGGAAAAAGGCAATCATCAATTTCCTCCCGATGCAACCCGGCGATGTAAATGCTACTTATGCTGATATATCTAAAGCCAAAAGGCTAATTGGCTACGAACCCCACACAACGTTTGAACAGGGAATTAAAAAATTTATTGAATGGGAAAAAGCGAATCGTTGATTCTTTCTTGTCTTTTTATAGTAAAATACAGTCATAAAAAGCTTATGAAATTGAGGGCTTTATTATGAAAATCGCAATTGCTGGGACAGGATATGTTGGCCTATCTCTTTCTATCTTGCTTTCTCAACGTAACGAAGTAACCGCGGTTGATTTGCTTCAAGAAAAAGTGGATCAGATCAATACAAGAATTTCTCCGATTAAGGACAAGGAGATTGAAAACTTCCTAAAAAACAAGCCACTTCATCTGACTGCCTCTCTTGATGCCGCCTCCGCTTATAAAGATGCCGGCTTGGTGATAATTGCTGTTCCCACGAATTATGACCCCGTCCAAAACTTTTTCGACACATCCTGTGTTGAAGCCGCCTTAAAAACTATTTTCTTAGTCAACAAAAAAGCCGCCATCGTGATAAAGTCCACCGTCCCGGTTGGCTACACGGAACAGATTCAGAAAGAATTTCATTACTCGAAAATTCTGTTTTCTCCTGAATTTCTCCGCGAATCCAAAGCATTATATGATAATTTGTATCCTTCTCGGATCATTGTCGGGGTCAATTCAAAAGATAAAAAAGCGGTGGATTCCGCTCATAAGTTCGCTGCCTTGCTCCAGGAAGGGGCCATTAAGCAAAACATCCCTACGCTCTTCATGGAAACCACCGAAGCCGAAGCGGTTAAATTGTTTTCCAATACCTTTCTTGCCTTAAGAGTTGCCTATTTCAACGAGTTGGACACCTATGCCTTATCCAAGGGACTCAACACCGAAGCGATCATCGATGGAGTTTGCCTCGATCCTCGGATTGATTCTTTCTATAACAACCCTTCGTTCGGATATGGCGGCTATTGCCTGCCCAAAGATACCAAACAGTTGTTAGCCAACTATCAAAATGTACCTGAAAACTTGATTTCTGCGATTGTTTCTTCAAATTCAACGCGGAAGGATTTTATCGCAGATCAAATCTTGAAGAGGATCGGATACGATCCCGCCAAGACCAAGAACAAAACGGTTGGGGTTTATCGGCTCACGATGAAATCCAATAGCGATAACTTCAGATCTTCCTCCATTCAGGGAATAATGAAGAGAATCAAAGCCAAAGGGGTCAAGGTCATCGTTTATGAGCCGGCCCTCAAAGACAAGGATTTCTTTGGAAGCCCTGTCATTCCATCTTTTGATCTATTCAAAAAAGAAGCGGATGTCATCATCGCCAATCGGTACGATTCGAGTTTGGATGACGTCAAAGACAAGGTCTTCACCCGAGATATCTTTAGACGAGATTAACTTTTTCCTTGGATGACTTCATTCATTTGGTCGTTTTTGTTTTCCGGCACGGGGTGGCTTTGATTGTAGAACTTGCGGTACGCTAGCGGGGTCATCCCGATGTTTTTCTTGAATAGCCGGATGAGGGCCTTCCTTTCCGTAAGACCCACCTTGGCCGCTATTTCCTCGATGGAGAGGTTCGATTGAAGAAGGAGTTCCGTGCTCTTGTGGAAGCGGTAATTCCCGAGATAGGAGAAAACCGGCTGCTTCATGGCCTTGTCGAAAAGGAACTCCAGGTAATTGGGCGTGAGATGGACGAGATCCGCCAAATCCGACAGGGTGATCTTTTTGTCATAATTATCGGAGAGATAGGCAACGACCCTTTGGATCACTTCTGGGGTGCCAGCCTCTTTTTTGTTTTCCATCTCCTTGGTCAGGCGATAGAACATCTCATAGATCCTTTTGGAATATTCCCACTCATCGAAGGTTTTCGTTTCGAGGGCGTCAATGATATCGGTGACGAGCTTTTTGTAGCCGATGGTGTCTTCCCCGAGATTCAGGATCGAACCGGAGGACGTCAGGTAGCGGTGGAGGCTTCGGATCCATTCGTTGGGATAGAAATGGAGATAATAGAACTCGGCGCTGATGGAGGAGCCATCCATCGGCGGCTCAGTCCAGGAGACCTGACCTTTGAGGCAATCAAGGAAGATCATCTCGTTCTTGCCAACCGTCCGGACCACGTTGTCGATGATGATTTTGGTGGAACCCGAGCCAACCAAGGTCAGCATGAAGGACTCGAAGCCTTCGCGGTTGATGTAGTAGTTCTGCCCCACATACTCATGACCCACGAATTGGATTTGGGCCAAAAGGCCGCTTTTGTCGCGCGGGGGATAGGGCTCATAGAGCTTCGTGCCCGCTTTGAAATCTTGCACCAGTTCTGACTTCATATCGTAATATTTGGTCCTTTTGACGGAATATTTGCCATTGTAAGCCCTTTACTAACCATATATATTAGCCTCGTTATTAGGAGAAAAACCATGAAAAAATATGGAAAAGGCTCTTTCTTCGCCTTCCCATGCCTTCTCGGAGCCTCTTTGCTGATGGCTCTTGCGGGCTGTAGCGGAACGGGAGGAGCTTCGTCGCTATTCTCTTCTAATGGTTCCAAAAGCGGGGGGAGTTCCTCGGATTCCTCTTCTGTGAGTTCGAACGGCTTCTCTTCTTCCGCTTCTTCGTCGGCAGGAAGCGGTTCTTCGGAAGGTAGTGGCTCCTCGATCGGAAGCAGTGCCTCCTCAACAGGAAGTAGTTCTTCAATCGGCGGTTCGAGTTCATCGGAGGACAACACTTTGAAATTCACCATCGCATCGGGATCCTTGACCGCCAGCGGCGAGCAATTCGTCACCGGGGCCTCCAACACCCTGGCCCTCGTTTCCGGAGGCTCCTTCGACCAAGGGACCTACAGCCTCGCCATGAAGGCGGGTTCCGTCGGGGATAACGGCATGGTTTTCGGGGTTTCCGCGAATGGGGCGTCGCAATTCTGGGAGACCGGCGCCTCCTATTATTTCTTCTTCATCAGTCAAAGCGGGGGAGCGTATCTCGGGAAAGTGAATAACGGATCCTGGACCGCCCTCTCTTATTCGGACATCGCGGGCTATGACGTTGCGGCCACCCACGATCTCAAAGTCATCTACTACAACGTTTCAAGTACCTATAACGTGATCGACGCTTATGTCGACGGGACCGAATATTCCTTCTATCGGGATTACGATTCTCTCACTGGCACCTCCTATGGTATCAGGGCTGGCAGTGTTGGCACGACCTACGAAGCCATTTCGATTACCTCGGATACCGGCGTGATGGAGCAGAACATCGCTGGCTATACGATCGTGAACGGAAAATTCGAGGAAGGAACCGATGGGGCCATCACCTCCGATTCCGGGAATTCGATCATCCTCAAGAAAGACGGCGTGATGGCTTATGGCGAGCTCGATGTCCAGATGGCGAGCGCCGCTGCGGGCGATAACGGCTTGGTTTTCGGCCTCACCGCCAATGGCCTCCAGTCTTTCTGGGAGAGCGGGGTCTCCTATTATTTCTTCTTCATCAGCAAAGCCGGAACGGCCTATTTGGGCAAGGTCAATGACGGGGTTTGGACGGCCTGCGCCATCTCCGCCATCTCGGGGTTTGATCAGACCCAGACCTATGCGCTGAAGGTCATGCGGGACGAAGCCAGCATCACCTGCTTCGTCAACGGGACGCTTCTCGTCAATTACAGCGACGCGCTGCCTCTCACCGGCACCTCCTATGGCTTCCGGGCGGGCGTGGCAGGGGTCCGCTTCACAGACTTATCCGTCGTTTCCGGAGGCGACTTCCAGTTCACCGATCCGACGGGCTTCTCGTCCAAGGCCGGCGAATTCAAGGAATTCGATGGGATCATCAAATCCACGCAAGAAAAATCGCTTTCGCTTTATGATGAGACCCTTTCCGACGGAACCGTTTCTTCCTACATGGTCTCAGGCAGCAACACCAATAACGGCCTCGTCTTCCGTCTCTCTTCCTCTTCCTCTTCGGGCTATTACGAGAAAGAAGTCGGTTTGTCCTATTATTTCTTCCATATCAGCACGAACAACACCGCCCGCTTGCTTAAATTCGACGGGACCAGCGCGACGATCCTGAAGGAGATGAAGCTCTCGGCGGGTTATACCTCCGGGACCCAGGAATACTTATCGGTCGTCTTCTCCGGAAGCGACATCAAGTGCTATTTGGGCGAGGCGCTCTATCTCGAATACACGGACGCCAGCCCCCTCACCGGGACCGGCCTAGGGATCCGGGCCTCGGGCTTGGGCGTCGTCTTCCATGACTTCGCCTGCTCCTCCTCCACGGCCAAGAAAACCGCGGATCTCGTCCTCTTCGGCCACAGCCATTGCGAGATGTGGGGCAACGTCAAAGCGGATCTCTCGAGCTTAGGGACCGTCGCCAACCTCGGCATCGGGGGCACGGTCACGGGGGATTGGAAGAACCAAGCCACCGAAATCGCCTCTTACGATCCCAAATACGTGCTGTGCTGGCTTGGCTCCAACGACGTCGGCGCTGGCGTGAGCGATGACACGATCGTCGCCAACATCACCGCCCTCCTTGGCCAAATCCAGAGCCTTGCCCCGGACGCCCAGATTTATCTCTTCACGGAGTTCTATCAGATCGGGGCGGGCCGCGAGACCGCGGACTTCCGCGCCAAGATCGACGCTTTGGACGCCCTCTACAAATCCAGCTTCGCCTCGACGGTCTCCCTCATCGACGTCCATGACGTCGTGCTGGATGCCTCAGGCAACGTGGACACCTCGCTTTTCCGCGATGTCTATCACCTGACCGATGCCGCCTATACGGCCAAAGTGGCCCCCAAAGTCCTCGCCGCCGTCAATAGCCATGCCGATGTGCCCGATTACAACTATCCGGTCGGAGATGAGTATTGCTGGTCCATCACGACTGATGCCTCTGGCGTCAAAACGTATACCTCGCAATCCACGACCCAGCTGCTCATGTTCAACAAAGAGACCTTCGATGGCGGCACCGTCGAATACGACCTCAAGGTCACTTCCGACACCTATACCTATCTTGTGAGTAACGGCATCGTGATCGGGGCCACCAGCCGAAACGTGAACCACAGCGTCGGCCAGTATTACGTGGTCGGGCGTTCCCCCTGGGCGGATTTCGTCACCTACAGCAAAAACGAGGGCGCCTTCAATTGGGAGGACAGCAATAAGATCGCCGGCGCCTTCCCAACCCTTAACACCACCTATCACCTCAAGTTCATCTGGGACAAAGC
>Ga0224524_1000882_pt1 | contig 10083 bp, 9 predicted proteins | sample CFST75metaG_FD_179895 | JGI IMG/M metagenome (GOLD analysis project Ga0224524, IMG submission 179895) | Peat soil microbial communities from Stordalen Mire, Sweden - C.F.S.T75 | ecosystem: Environmental > Terrestrial > Soil > Wetlands > Peat | place: Sweden: Norrbotten County, Stordalen Mire... | reverse complement strand
CCCCTCCCCCGTCTCCGCCGAGACATAGAGGACCGGCGCGTAATCCAGGAATTTGAACTGCGCTTTCAGATCTTGGGTGAAGGCTATTTTGTCGATTTTCGCTTTCCTGGCCAGGTCCCATTTGTTGACCACGAAGACGATGGCCCGTTTCTCGTTCATCGCATAGCCGACGACGTGCTTGTCCTGCTCGATGATGCCCATCGAGGCGTCGATGAGGAAGACGGCCACCTCGCTCCGCTCAATGGCTTCAAGGGCCCGCAAAGCGGCGTATTTGTCGATGGCTTCGTAGATGCGGCCGCGTTTAACGAGCCCCGCCGTATCGATGACGACGTAGTTCTGGCCATCGCGCTCAAAAGGCGTGTCGACCGGATCGCGGGTGGTGCCGGCGACGGGCGAGACGATGTTCCGGTCTTGCCCTAAGAGCTTATTGGCGAGCGAAGATTTCCCGACGTTGGGGCGCCCGATGATCGAAAAAGTGATGGCGTTCCCGTAATCGGGGGCCGTTTTCTCGGGCAAGAGCGAAATGATTTTATCCAAAAGATCCCCGATGCCGATCCCGTGGGCTCCCGAAACGATGAAAGGATCGCCCAGCCCCAGTTTGTAGAACTCCGCCTGATTTCCGACTTCTTCGATGTTATCGATTTTGTTGGCCGCCAAGAGGACGGGTTTCCCGCAGGAATAAAGAAGCTTGGCGATAAAGCGGTCGTCGCTCGTCACCCCGAGTTTGCCATCCAAGACGAAAACAATCAGATCGGCCTCGTCCATGGCCACTTCGACCTGCATCCGAATCTGGCTTTGAAAGGGCGCGTCCTTGATCGTGAGGCCGCCGGTATCGATGATCGTGAATTCCTTCGTCAGCCAAGTGGCTTTCGAATAAAGGCGATCTCGCGTCACCCCCGGCGTGGGCTCGACGATGGATTTTCTTTCCCCCACGATGCGGTTGAAAATCGTCGATTTCCCCGAGGAGGGGGCCCCGACAAGCGCGACCGTGCCTAGTGCCATGGGGGGATCTCCATTCCGGTTTTGTCGTGAATGATCTTGAGAACGGATTCCACCGCTTCATCCACCGTCATATAAGAGGTATCGATGAAAACGGAATCGGGGGCGGCTTTCAAAGGGGCGAAATCGCGGGTGGAATCGATCCGATCCCGGTTTCGCACATCATCTTCGACTTCTTTCAAAGTCGTATTGATGCCTTTTTCGAGGTTTTCCTCATAGCGGCGGACCGCTCGGGTCTCGACGGAGGCGATCTGGAAAATCTTCACTTGGGCGTTGGGGAGGACATAAGTCCCGATATCCCGGCCATCCATGACGACGGATTTTTTCTCGGCCATGGCCCGCTGCATTTCCACAAGAGCGAGCCGGACCGGCTTCATCGCCGCGATGAAGCTGACGTTGCCAGAAACGAGCGGCTGCCGTATCACCTTGGTCACATCCTCGCCGTTGCAGACCACCCGGCCGTCTTCGAGCAAATCAATGGTCATGCCGGGGATCAGCGTGACGGCCTGGTCTTCTTTTTTGGGGTCAAGGCCTTTTTCGATCACAGCGTTGGTGAAGGCGCGATACATCGCGCCGGTATCGATGTAAGTGAAGCCTAAAATGCGCGCGACTTTTTTCGCGACGGTGCTCTTGCCCGCCGCGGCCGGCCCATCAATGGCAACTGAGACGATTTTTTCCATATTCTCCCTTTGACTCATTTCTCGACCCACCAGAACCAGAGACACACGAAGGCGATCGCCACCAGGGCGAAACTCGTAATTTTGATGACCAGCCAAATCCGTTTTCTTCGCGCATATACGACATAAAGCGTCGGTTTTTTCGTCTTAAGGGTCGGCAAGGTCTGATAGGCGATGGCCGAACTGGAGGCCGCCGTTTGCGAAAGCGCCACTTGGTCGGCGTGCGTTTGCCGCACCTCGATCGTCCGATGCGGGAATTTTTTATCCGGTGTGCGTTTTATCCTCGCTCGGTAATGCGCCCACTTCTCCACTCGCGTTCTCATGGTGACCGTGGTTATTCTACTCTAGAAGCGGCCTAGAAGCGACTGGGGAGGAGAGAAACTCTGATTTGTTGAATATGGGGTCGGATGACCCTATAATTCGTGTGTTGCCATTAGGAGGTAATATCAATGTCCAAAAAAGTCAAAGTCAACAAGGATGCCTGCATCGGCTGTGGCCTTTGCGTCTCAACCGCTCCGGAAGTATTCGCCTTCGATGATGAGGGCAAGAGCCAAGTCATTGGCGTCGCCAAGGACGAAGCCGCCTTAAACGACATCATCGCGGCCTGCCCGGTCGGCGCCATTGAAGAAGAAAAGAAGAAGTAAGCTCTGACCTCAGCCTTTGAAAGCCCTGGGACTCATCCCAGGGCTTTTTTCTTTTTATTGATCGACCCCGCCGGTCGCGATTTTGCGATATGAAGAATCGAAATAAAGTTCGGGCGTCGGCCCCTCAGATCCTGGGAAATACGGCAATTCGGGTTCCGTTAACTCCGGAATGCTTTCGCGTTTTCCGGATAAGTATTCCTTCAGTTTCTTTTGAGCGGAAATTAAGCGAGCCCTTAAGCCCCCTAACCGCAGCTCTTGGACGTCAAAGCCCTCGGGTTTATTCTCGGCGTCCCATTGCTCTTCCAGGGTTTTGGCGAAGACATCGAGCTTTTCGAGGATGAGGTGGCATCGCTTGAGATCGGATCGAAGGGCTGTTTTGTCTCCGCCTTGGTAGTCTTTCCGGAGGGCGCTTCCGAAGGAGGCCTTCGAGGATAAAAGATCGTTCAAATCCGCCTGGGTCCGAAATAAGGAAATCCAGCGGCCGGCCAAAGGCAGGTCGGCCTTAAGCGTTTCGGCGTTCTTCTTAAAGACCTCGGAGGCCTCAGGAGGAACCACCGAATCGAACAGCCCCAATAAAGGATCGTTGAACAAGAAAGCGCGCGCGTAGTTATTAGGCGCTGGCGAGCCTTTCACGATTTTATTCGTCAGATCGAGATCCAGAAAATGCGCCAAATCAAGACCCGTCATCGCCTTGAAGAAAAGCGAATCGAGTTTGGGCGCCTCGAAAACCCCTTCGCGGGCTTCCGCGGCAAAGAAAAGCGATGGCAAGACCGAGAAGACGGGGCATTCGCCGCCGTTATCGCCCCATGCCGTGACCAAGGCCTCTTTTAAACCGTTTTTCAGCGCCGAGGCCAAACCTGCTCCCATCACGGCGAAAGAGAAAGCGTTATCAGGGGCGTAGCCTACCCATTTCCAAGCGCCGGTAGCCAGCGAAACCGGGTTATTGGGAAGCATCTTATGCCTGGCGATCATGCGGTCGTAATCGCTCGGATCGATATGGTAATAATCCCAGTGCAATAAAGTGATGTCGGAGGGGATCTTCGCCAATTGCTCCGAAGTGAAAGGCAAACCGTTTTCGTTACCGGGGGCTCCCACGAACAGATCGCTCCAAAGACTGGGAACAAAACCGTATTTCCGGCAAATCTCGTTGACCTTCAGAAGATGGGATAGCAGGATCTCCGAGGCTTTTTCATCCCCATGGATATCGTAAAATCGGCCCCGTCCCAAAAGAGGGGCCTCGTCCATGCCGATGTTGAGGCGCTTCGAGGTGAAGGAATCGGCGCAGGATTTGATCATCTCTTCGATAAGGGCATAAGTCTTATCGCTTTCCGCCAACACGATGTCATTGATGTCGTAAAGGCCATCGAACGCGTGATATCTTCCTAAACCGCCCAGGTGAGCCAAGGTCTCGATGCAAGGCACCAACTCTATCCCATATAATCCGGCATAGGCGGACATCTTCTTTATCTCGGCTTGCGAATAACGGCCTCTCAGATGGCCGAAATAAGGTTCCTCGGGGACTTCAAAGGTGTCCTCGGTATAAAGCTCCAGGAAGTCGTATCCCAAAAAGGCGAGATAACGGATGAGCCTTTCGATCTCGAGGGGTTTCATCACCGCGTTGCGGGAGCAATCGAGCAAAAGACCCAAAGAAGGAATCGCGTGTACGAAAGGATGGTCGACTCGCTCGTCTTTATGGGCGAAAGCGTAACCGAGTTCCTCAAAGAAGCAGCTTTTCTTGGAATAAGTCAGGATGGCCTTCCCGTTTTCGAAATGCAGGAGATTCGCCTCCCCAACATGGGCTTCGACATCGAAAGGAAGCTTGATTTTGAATTCCCGGGCGAAGTCATTCGCCGGTTTCCGAAGCGTCGCGTCATCTAAACCAAGTCCATCCATACCTTAGCCTCGCTTGGGATTAATTGTACGCTTCAAAAAGAACTCGAGAAGAGACCATCTCCTAAAAAAGCCCTGCAAATCCTAGGCTTTCTCAAAATGGAGGAAGCGATGGATGCTGCGATAAACGAAGAAAGCGACCAGGATGACGGCCGCGTCTTTGATGAGATTCAAGGGAACGATCGCATACATGGCATAAGTCCATCCCAAATCGACGATGGAAGGATTGACGGCCTGACAAGCCGCCAATAAAGAATCATAAGAAAAGCCCATGACGAACATATAAAAAGGAAGCATGGCGTAGACGTTCAAAACCGCCGAAACGACAAGCTGCAAGATTGTGGAAACCGCAAAACCGATTGCCACCCCTTTCATGTTTCGCATTTTTTTATAGATCATCGCGGCGGGCACGACAAAGGCCGTCGAGAAAACCAAGTCGGACAATTCCCCCACGCCTAAGGTGGTCGTCAGAGGAAGCTTGATCAGGGTCTTAATCGCCAAAACCGCGAATCCCGTTAAGGGTCCATAAGCGAAACCCGCGATAAAAGCAGGTATTTCATCGAAATGAAGCTGCAAGAAGGTCGGAAGGAACGGAAGCTGAATCTGAAAAACCGGAACGATATAAAGAATGGTCGAGATGGCGCCGAATACCGCCACCCTCGAGCAGAAGCGCACCCAATTAAAAGAGGTATTCCTTTTTTCTGACGCATACACGCGGACAAAGAGAATCGCATAAGCCAGCGCCAGTCCGAGCATGATCCAATTACGATAGGCCATAAGGAAGAAAAAATCCCCCATTCTCGCTTCGGGGGGACTCTCTTGTTTGCTTCTCACATCCGGACTTTACCGTTGGCATTGGAATTTCACCAATTCATGCTGACCCATTGATCAGCTTGCGGGCTATACCGCCAGTCGACGAAATTATCGTCGCCCTGAAGTTGACTTTATTGTACGCGATAAAAACCAAAGCGCAAGGGATGGGATCGCAAACAATTCGCAAAAGCCTAAGCCTTATGAGCCGCCACTTTTTCGGGTGCGGGGTGGGCCTCCACGAAAACCGATTCCAAAAAGAAATAGATGGGAGATATCCTTAACGGGGCCCATTCTTCTCTTCCGGCTCTTTGGAAGAATAAATAACTCTCTTCAGTGGCGCTTTGGCTATCGGCGATCAGCGTCCCAACGTCGGCGGGAACATGAAGATAAGAGGCTTTCGTCTCGCTGACGATTAGGCCGCTTAAGAGGAAATACACATAACTGAGATCCAGCCAATAAGCCGCTTCGACATAGGGCAAGGATCCCTGCGAAGCTTTGGAAATCTCTTGGGTCAACGCGCTATGAACGGCATCGAAATCTTTGCAGGACTTCGCGGCCTCCAGAATCGGAAGGGCCTTTTGGGCGATCAGGCCGAGACAGGAATTAAAGACGTCTCCCGGGGGGTACTCTTTCCCGTAAAACACTTTTTTGGCCGCCGCTTTGATGCCTTCCTCTTTGGATTCGGCTTTAAGAAAATAGCCATTCCCATCGGTTCGGGCAAGAAACGCCAAATAGCGGGAAACGGGACGAAGGTTATCCAATAAGGAAATATCTTTCGGCAAGGGTTTTAACCCACCTTTGAGTTTTTGCAGATGCTCTTGCAAAAACGACTGGACGAATCCGACGATCCGGTTATCCCATTCCATGATTTTCAGAGCGGTTTTAGAGACCGTTCGATCGGTTCCGGCTTTTTCGAGATCCGCCAAGAAATAGGATCCCGAAATCAATTTCCCATCAAGGGACAGATGAAACTGCGACCCTCGAAAATCGGGAAGGTTGAGATCATAGGGACAATCTTTTAGTTTGGCGGTCCATTCTTCGGCAAAGAGGATGAAATCCGAAAGATCTCCTTTGCTCAAAAACTGGAAGGCATGACCGGCGAGAAAAAGGTTGTCTTGGCTATAAGGGTCGGTTTCCAAAACCGTCAAAACGCCATTTTCATAGACCGAATAAATCAGACAGCGGCCTTTGGGGGCCTTCCGGGGCGGATCGATCTGAACGGAAAACAACTCCCGAGGATTTGCTTCGCTCATCGGTGCAAGGCCTTTTTGATGAAGGCGTTTTTTTCGTCTTCGCTCTTAAATGAGATGGTAACCGACGTTTTCCGGAGGAGAACCGAAGAAGCCGCGAATTCTTTTTTTAGATAATCCGCTTCCGTCGGAGTGGCGGAAGGAATGCTGGAATAACTTTTGGCCAGGGCTTCGGTTTGCCGCACGGACAGATTCTCTTCATGGATCAATTTGACCGCTTCTTCGATTTCCTCGTCGGAAAGGCTGGCGATGGCTTTGGCGTGGCCGTAGGAAAGTTTGCCTGAGCTTATCTCATCGATGGTGTCATCCGGCAGCGAAAGAATCCGCATCGTGTTCGTGACCTGCGAACGGGATTGATGGGAGAGATTGGCCAAAGTGGATTGCGAATAATCGAATCGTTTGGCCAATTCGCCATAGACAAGCGCCATTTCCACGACATTGCCTTCCCGCTGGTCGCGGGTATCCGCCAGAAGCATCAAGAGCGTTTCCACGTCGCTGACTTCCGCAATGACGGCCGGGACTTCCCGAAGCTGGGCTTTCTTTGCCCCAAAATACCTTTTTCGGCCCAAAATCAGTTCGTAATGAGAACCGCTCGGGCGCACGATCAAAGGATTGAAAAGACCTTTTTCGGAAACGCTTTTGGCAATGCGATCCACCACTTCCGGGGGAATTTCAACCCGCTTCACGAAAGCGTTGTCATCAATGAGGGCCAAAGGAATGTTTTTGGCAGCCACGGATTGATATTCCTTCTCCATTTCGGCGATGACGTCGTTTTTGGAGAACTTTTTGATCAACTCGGCCAACGAGTTGTCCAATTTGCTTTTATTGCGCATGGTCCATGACCTCCCGAGCCAATGCGAAATAGGCCAACGATCCCTGGGCGGTCGGGCGGAACGAAGTTACCGCCTGCCCGCGGGCGGAAGCTTCGGGAATGGAAATATTCCGGGGAATCGTCGTGACAAAAGTGTTTTCTTTGAATAGACCGCGGACTTGCTGGGCAATTTCGGTCCCTAAGGAGGTTCTAGGATCGTACATCGTAAGAAGGAAACCTTCGATCTTCAAAGCGGGGTTGTAGTCGTTTTGCACTTTGGTGATCGAGGAAAGAATGGCCGCCACCGCCTCCATCGCAAAGTATTCGCATTGGACCGGAATGATGACAGATTCGCTAGCCACCAAAGCGTTGATATTCAATAACCCCAAGGAAGGGGGGCAATCGATGATGATGAAATCATATTTTTCCTTCAAAGTCGTTAAAGCGGTCTTGAGGATAAAGAAAGGATTTTTCTCCCCCAAGCTCTGCATATGGGAATCCAGCGAAGCCAATTTGAGGTTCGAAGGAATAAGCCAAAGTTTGGGATCGCGAGTCGGTAAAATGATGGAATTGATATCACAGCTTCCGGTAATGGCATCATAAACGGTCTGGGTCAGAGTGGTCACATCAATCCCTAAACCACGCCCGGAATTTCCTTGGGGATCGAAATCCACCAAGAGCACCCTTTTTCCAAAATGGGCTAAAGCCGACCCAAGGTTTATGGCCGTCGAAGTTTTTCCGACACCGCCTTTTTGGTTGGCAACACTGATGATTCGGGTCATGAGGATATTCTATATCTGTGGAACATCAAAAAAGAAGTTTCACAGTTATCCACAGTCATAAATAAAGCGAAAATAAAGGTCTGCGGCCAGCTAAATCAAAGCGGCTTCTTTTCGATTTCGGACCAAGAGCGAGGAAATTGGCTCTCGGTTTTATGATCCTTCCTGAAAAAGATATTAACCCTGGCGCCATCCCCGGAAGGCAAAGAATCCTCATCGATCTTCTCGACCGTGAGATGAAGCGTCTCGATGGCGTGCTTGCTGGCGGCCAGCTCGTCTTTTCCTTTGGATCCCTTCATCGCAAGAAAAATTCCGCCGACCTTGACAAGAGCAACCGAAATCTCCAATAACTCCGGAAGAGGCGCGACCGCTCGGGCGGTCACGATATCAAAGGACTCTCGAGCGGAATATGACTCGGCCCGCCCATTGATGATTTTGACATTTTTCAAACCTAACGTCTTGATGACTTCTTCAAGGAAATGGCACTTTTTCAAAGTGGCGTCCACAAGGGTGATTTGGCTCGTCGGAAAGGCGATGGCCAAAACGAGGCCCGGAAAGCCGGCTCCGGTCCCCAAATCACAAATGCTTTTTCCTTCAAAGGAAAAGGCTTTTGCGGGGATAAGACAATCATAGAAATGTTTTTCAAGGACTTCCCCTTCCTCAGAAATAGCGGTCAGATTCATCTTCTCGTTCCATTCCTTCAACAAAGCGGCGTAAGCCTTTAACCGAAGGATCATCGTTTCCGATAAAATCACATTGGGAGCTAAGGCGGTTTTTAATTCTTCGTAAGTCATAAAAGTCCTTTCTTCTTGAGCGTCAGAATCAAGATCGAAATGTCCGCAGGATTGACCCCTGAGATCCGACTCGCTTGACCCAAGGTCAGAGGTTGAACGGCGTTAAGTTTCTGCCGAGCTTCAAGCGCAAGGCCATCCACTTTCTGATAGTCTACGCCTTTGGGGAGACGGATGTTCTCCAGCTTGGCGTTTTCTTTGGCATCCCGAAGTTCCTTTTCGATATAGCCTTCGTATTTGACCTTTGTCTCTAGGGCCAAGACCGATGCATCGTCGAAAACGTAGTCTTTCAATTCCGGCATGAACTTCGCGATTCCTCGATAGTCAAGTTCGGGTCTTTTAAGCAGATCAAGACCTTTGTGACCAAATTTATCATCAACAAAACCATGCTCTTTTAGATATTCGGCGCAGCCTTTTCGATCAGCGACGTTATGGCTGCTTAGAATGGCAATCGCTTCATCGATCCTCTTATATTTGGTCAAAAAATCGGAATATCTTTCTTCGGAAATAAGACCGATTCCATGACCGTATTTGGTTAACCGAAGATCGGCGTTATCGTGGCGAAGAAGAAGACGATATTCCGCTCGGGAAGACATGAGCCGATAAGGTTCATCGGTTCCCTTAGTCACAAGATCATCGATCATGACCCCGATGTACGATTCGTCTCGTCTTAAAATCAGAGGTTCTTTGCCTTGAATCCATCGTGTGGCGTTAATGCCGGCCAAAAGGCCCAAACCGGCCGCTTCTTCATAACCGGAGGTTCCGCAAATCTGGCCCGCCCCATAGAGCCCTTCATATTTCTTGATTCGCAATGTCGGATCAAACTGGAGGGGTTTCACGGCATCGTATTCGATTTCATAGGACCATTTCAGAATCTCGGCATGCTCTAGACCAGGCAAAGAATGGACAAGACGTTCTTGGATGTCGTGAGGGAAGCCCGTCGAGAATCCTTGAAGATAAATCGAATCGCCGAATTCATACTCTGGCTCGAGAAAAAGCTGATGCCTGGGCTTGTCGGCAAAGCGAACGACTTTGCTCTCGATGGCCGGGCAATAGCGGGGCCCGATCCCTTTGATGACGCCATTGAAAATAGCGGATTTGTCAAGATTATCTTTGATGATCTTTATCGTTTCCGGAGTGGTGTAAATGAGATGGCAGGGAAGCTGATCTTTAAGCGGGGTGAATTTTTTGGTCGTGAAACTGAAAGCCAGCTCCCCTTCTTGCCCATATTGGATTTCGCCTTTGGAGAAATCGATGCTCTCTTTTCTGATCCGCGGAGGGGTCCCGGTCTTAAGGCGGAAAATCTCCAGGCCCATTTTTTGCAGGCATTTCGAAAGACCGATGGAGGACTTCTCGCCGTCAGGACCGCCGGGATAAACGTCGGCTCCGGAGATAATCGTGCTCTCCATATAGGTGCCAGTGGTGAAGA
>Ga0224524_1000880_pt1 | contig 10101 bp, 8 predicted proteins | sample CFST75metaG_FD_179895 | JGI IMG/M metagenome (GOLD analysis project Ga0224524, IMG submission 179895) | Peat soil microbial communities from Stordalen Mire, Sweden - C.F.S.T75 | ecosystem: Environmental > Terrestrial > Soil > Wetlands > Peat | place: Sweden: Norrbotten County, Stordalen Mire... | reverse complement strand
TTGCACTCCTAATTCAGTCTGGAGAGGTGAGTGAGTGGCTGAAACTAGCAGTTTGCTAAACTGCCGTACTCGAAAGGGTACCGGGGGTTCGAATCCCCCCTTCTCCGCAAATAATTTTTCAAAACGCCATAATACCAACGTATTATGGCGTTTTTATTTTAATTACATTCAGTATTACATACAGAAATTAGCAGTAACTCTTGCTTAAATTTACGCCACCCTCACTGAGATAAAAAAATTATAATATTTTATTCTCGGTGCACTGGGCTGGCTTTGCAAGCTCTTTGACAAGGTTTTGGTTGTAGCATTGGCTTGTGGGGCTTTGGTAATGTGCTTGCAAATAGGGTGGGCTTCAATCATAAATGACCTCCCACACCTTTAAACTTCTCTACAAACAAGATCACCTTTTGAAAAACACTTTGTTTTTTTGACAAATACTGAGGATTTAAAGGACTCATTTTCGGTAAAAGAGCATTAAGCTCCGTTCCATTTTCACTAGCATATTCACGCTTTAAAGAAACAGTTATATATCGCTTTGCTTCTTCTTCATTTAAATTTTCTTCGGCAATTAATTCTAATGCTTCCGCTTTCTGTTTGCTTTGAGCATATGCAAAGAATGAATCAATAACATTCGCTTTATCTTGAAGTTTATCAAGTTCTGTTTCATTAATAAAATCAACTACTAAACTTTCTTTTGCTCTATTACCTACACTTGCACGAATAACCCTACGTATTTCCGCAATTAATGTAGCTTTGTCTTTTGTCTTTTTGTTATGCTCAAAAATTAATTCAAGAATATAATCAAGGTTTATTTCTTGTGATTTTAGTAAGTCAACTTCGAACACTACATCATCCCAATCAATTTTTGATTCTTCTGATTCTTTGCCAAATCTTTCACGTCTTAACCAGTCACGTATATCATTATAGGTAGATCTATAATCCTGAATTGTTCGTTCTTTTAGCAATTCAATCTTTTGCATTGAGGTTATATCCTCATCTGTTACAAAATGAGCTTTTTTAAATTCCTCAATAGCGTTAGCATCATTTATGTCTATTGCTTGAAATGCTTTGAGGTTGTTAAATTCATCGTAATTCTGGAGTATGTTTTCTACACGTAAGTACTCTCCAAAAAGTTTTGAGAATTCTTTTTTGTCTTTTTCTGTTACAATTTCGTCAGGAATAGGGAACTTTTCATTTAACTCTTTTACTACTTCAACATAACCTCTGCGTGCTTCACCTGTGACAATGTCTGTGAATCCCTCTAAATATTCTTTGTAGCTCTTTTCAAGAACCACGTTCTTGGTATTGCTATCCCCGAAAAGAGTAATGGCATCAATTGTTGCTATTTCTAAATCTCTAAACGTAACAATATTCCCAAAAGTTTTTGTGGCATCATAAATACGATTGGTACGTGAAAAGGCTTGGATTAAACCGTGATATCGCAGATTCTTATCAACAAATATCGTATTTAGTGTAGGTGCATCAAAACCAGTGAGGAACATTCCAACTACAATTATTAGGTCAACCTCTTTACTCTTTACACGTTTCGCAAGGTCACGATAATAATTCTGAAACTCATTGCTGTCAACCCCATAACTGGTTTTGAACATTGAGTTATAGTCATTGATTGCTTTAGTTAAAAACTCTTTAGCACTACTATCCATTGCAGAAGGTTCAAAGCTCTCGTCAACTATTTCACCTATTGCACTCTGCTCTTCATTTGCTGCAAAGGAGAATATTGTTGCAATTTTTAATGGCTTATCGCTCTCTTTTTGCAAATTTTTTAATTCCTCATAATAACATTTGGCTGCATCAACACCACTTACAGCAAACATGGCGTTAAAGCCTTTGTCACTTCCTTGATTTCTATGGGTTTTTATCTTGAAATTCTGTAAGATGTATTGAGAAATTTCTTTAATTCGAGCAGGATGGAGCAAAGCAGTTTTGTTTTCCGCTGCACTTAACTTTTTCTCATCAATTTCTGTTTCTATGCTCTTAAACTGTGGTCGAACATCATTATAATCAACTTTGAATTTCAGTACTTTTTCGTCCCTAATGGCATCAGTAATTACGTATGAGTGTAGTTCACGACCGAATACACTTGCTGTAGTTTCTGCACCTAAAGCATTTTGTGGAAAGATAGGAGTGCCTGTAAAACCAAATTGATAGAACTTTTTAAACTTCTTTTTCAGGTTTTTTTGAGCTTCACCAAATTGAGAACGATGTGCTTCATCAAAAATGAAAACCACTTGCTTTTGATAAATGGCTATATCATTCTCACTTTTCATGAGGTTATTTAGTTTCTGAATAGTTGTAACTATAATTTTATTATCATCCTTTTCAATATTCCTCTTTAATCCAGCGGTACTATCTGAACCGTTCACACTATCGGGAGAGAATCTTTGATATTCCTTCATAGTTTGAAAATCCAAATCTTTACGGTCAACTACAAAGAATACCTTATCAATGAAATCAAGTTGAGTTGCTAATCTTGCTGCTTTAAAACTGGTTAGCGTTTTGCCTGAGCCTGTGGTGTGCCAAATATAACCGCCACCTTCTGTGTCGGACCATTTTTTTGATTGATACGAACTTTCAATTTTCCACAAGATTCTCTCTGTTGCTGCAATTTGATAGGGTCTCATGACGAGCAAAGTATCACTTGTGTCAAAAACAGAATAAGTAAGTAATACTTTTAAAAGTGTGTGTTTCTGAAAAAATGTAGCCGTAAAATCTTTAAGGTCTTTAATCAACGTATTGTCAGCCTTTGCCCAGTTCATGGTAAAGTCAAAGCTGTTTTTATTTCGCTCAACGGTGTTCGCAAAATAACGGCTATCAGTTCCGCTTGAAATTACAAAAATCTGTAAGTATTTATAAAGTGAGTTTTTACTATTAAAACTCTCTTTAGTATAGCGATGCATTTGATTAAACGCTTCCCGGATAGCTACCCCGCGCTTTTTTAGTTCTACTTGTACTAAAGGCAATCCATTGACTAATATGGTAACATCATAACGATTTGCATGCGTTCCTTTTTGTTCAAACTGTGAGATTACCTGCACTTTATTACGTGCAATATTCTTTTTATCTACTAAGTAGATGTTTTGGATATGTCCATCGTCAAAAACAAAATCATAAATATAATTGTCATGTATTTTTCTTGTTTTTTCAACAAGGTTATCACTTGGTTTATCCAAATACTCCTCCACATAACGAACCCATTCACTATCTGTAAACACCATGTCATTAATCGTCTGAAGCTGTAATCTTACATTAGCAAGCATTGCCTCAACAGAGGTAAGGTTAGAGGGATTTTCATAACCTTGATTTTTTAGATCTTGAATAAATTCACGCTCAAGGGCAGCCTCCGTTTGATAGACAGCAGGAGCCTCATTCACCTCTAAATATTTGGTGAATTTATCAAGGACGATGAAGTTATTAGATTCTGCTATGGTTTTATACTGTGACATTCTGTTCAGTTTCGCTATTATTAACAATTGATTTGAAGCCGTACATCCTTTTTATCTCTCCTACTAAAAAACTCAACACTCTCTTATCATTTTCTTCAACAATTGAAATCTCATCTCCGTTATGTTTAGAATGACTTGAGAGATTTATTATTCGTTTATAATACGCTTCACGTGATTCTTGGGGCAAAAGGTCTTCCCATTTATTGTATCCGAGAAAAGTAGAAGTTTTTTCTAATATGTTACGAAGGAAGTTGAAATGAAACTTTTTAATATCACTTGGCGGTTGTATAGCTTTCTCTAATTCAGATAAAAGAAATAAGTGATAAGAGAAAGGAGAGTCGCTTGCAAGAACACCTATTGAAAAAGACCCATCGTTTAATTTTTCTAAACGCATTTTTTTCGTGCTTTTCACTCTATTAAATTCATTAAAAAGAACATTATAGAATAAGGGATTATGTGTGGTGATTATGAATTTCAATTCTGAAGTGCTTGACTTTATTAACTCAGTAATATTTACTGCCAATTCAATTAGATGTGAATCATCTAATGAACTGACTGGGTCATCAATAAAAATATAATCTAGACTATTATATTGATCAGTTTCACGATTTTCGTGTTCTGCAATGTTTAATACACTTACTACCTGCTCCATTAAACTAAAAAAAACACTCCAAATAAAACAGCTTTCTTCGCCTTTAGAGATTTTTACAAATTCAGAAATATTATCATTACCTCGCTCAAATGAAAACCGTACCTCAGTGAAATCTTCACTGAACTGTGGAGTTAATTTGTCATTTGTTAATTGCTGAAAATTCTCAATAATATTTCTGTCTTGTCCTTGCTCACGAAGTACCCAATTTGTAAAACTATTTGGTTGTATCTTTAGCTTTCTATCGGAGTCAGCATCCAAATCATTATCCCAGTAGAATAAATCTTCTGTAAAAGCATTATAGTAAAGTATTTTAATGCCTGATTCTTCTTGCTGCTCTGCTTCAAGTTCTTTTGGGGCTATCAACTCTTTAAATCCACGTGATAGCCGTGTTTTAACTGAGCCATTGAAAGCATAGATTAACTGTACTTTTTTATCAGCATCCTTAAGTGTTTGAGCTATTTCAATTAACGACTGTCCCATGTTATAATTCTATGTTATTCTTGGGAAATGTTAGCAATAAATGACGGTAATATTCATATTGCTTTTCACGAGCTGTAAGCTCTGCTGTAAGCTCTGCTGTAAGCTCTGAAAAGGTGTCGAGAATACGAACAATTTCATTTTGAATTTCTAGAGATTTTTTTTGATCGTCTGGGTATGGAATTGGAATTGGGAGCTTTTCAATCACAAACGCATCCAATGTAGGTATGCCAGCTCTTCTTACCCTCGATTTTAGAAAGTGTTGTTCACCTAATAAATAATAATATAAAAATTTATTATTTAACTTTTCTGAATGCTCAATACTATAACATCCATCAGAAGACCAAAAATCAACCGAACTATATCCAACAGTTCCAGCAGAAGCTCCAACATTAATTATCATCACCGAATTAGCCGGTCGATTAGAAATAGAATAAAATCCCAAAGGCTCTAAACCACCATGAAATACTGGATACTTTTCTGCACTGGACAATGATTCACGGGTTAATCTTCTGCCACGCAAAACATTACTCACTTCATCCAAATTTTTCCATTCAATAGCAACACCTTCTAACAATTTATTAATAGAGGTCGAATCAGAAATCTGCTTAACTATTACATCAATATCCGTTTGGAGAACATTGATTTTGCTTACTGATTCTGAAATATTTTGATTTAATGAAAGTATATCAACCTTTTCACGGTTGTCTTTGGCTTCTATATATGAACTAACAGATAGATTATAATCGTTTTCAGCAATTTTAGAATTGTCTATAGATTTTGTGATATATTCAATGTCTTGTTTGCTATCGAACATTTCCATAATCTTTTCAATGTGATTATCTGTAAGCACATTGTTATTAGTTTCTTTTTTGAAGAAATCTTCAAGACTAGCATCAATAAACTGAGTTTTATTTTCTGTTTTATGTTTTGAAAGCACAAGAATTGTGACTGAAATAGATGTACCGTAAAATAGATTCGGTGCCAAAGAAATTACGGATTCTACAAAGTTATTATCTACAAGGTACTTTCTTATCTTCTGCTCCGCACCACTACGATAAAATATACCAGGGAAACAAACAATAGCTGCCCTGCCTTTACTTGAAAGATAACTTAAGGCGTGTAATACAAATGCAAAATCTGCTTTTGATTTAGGAGCCAATACACCAGCAGGTGCAAAACGGTCATCATTAATTAGCGTTGGGTCATCGTCACCTATCCATTTTATGGAATAAGGAGGATTAGAAACGATTGCATCGAATGGTTTTTCATCACCATAGTGTGGATCTGTGAGTGTATTGCCAAGAGCAATATTAAACTTGTCGTAGTTGATGTTGTGCAAAAACATGTTCATACGGGCAAGGTTATAAGTAGTGTGGTTCACTTCCTGTCCATAGAATCCTTCTTCAATAATATGATTGTCAAAGTGTTTTTTGGCTTGTAAAAGTAAAGAGCCTGAACCTGCAGCAGGGTCATATATCTTATTTACTTTGTCTTGTTTGTGCATGGCAAGTTGTGCAATGAGTTTGGATACGTGTTGTGGCGTAAAAAACTCACCTCCTGATTTTCCAGCGTTAGCGGCATAATTAGAAATAAGAAATTCATAGGCATCGCCAAAAAGGTCAATCTTATTATCTTCAAAATTTCCAAAATTCAGCTCTTCTACCCCTTTTAAAACGGATGCTAAACGGCTGTTTTTGTTTTCAACGGTATTACCAAGTCGTGTACTGGTTGTGTCAAAATCGGCAAACAATCCTTTTATATCTGGTTCGGATGGATAACCATTTGCTGAACTTTCTATAGCGTCAAAAATGGCTTTTAAGTCTGTATTAAGATTGGAGTTGGTATTGGCAGTTTTGGCGACATTTACAAAAAGTTGGCTGGGATAAATAAAATATCCTTTCGTTTTAATTGCATCATCTTTTATTTCGGGTGTGATTTCATTATCGGGGTAGTTTGCATAGTTGACCTTATCATCACCACCTTCAATGTAATTGGTGAAGTTTTCGCTAATAAAGCGATAGAAAAGTGTTCCTAACACAAACTGTTTAAAATCCCATCCATCTACTGAGCCACGTACATCGTTGGCTATTTTCCAAATTTTTGCTTGTAATTCCGCTCTTTGTGTTGTGCTTGTCATTCTTTATCTTTTAATAAGTCTTTTGGTTTTACTTCTAATATCTAGGCAATTTCAAAAAGCACTTTAAGTTTTGGTTTGCTGTCTGTTTTGCACATAACCGTTAACCATGTTATAGCTTTTACCTAGTTTTTCAGCAAGCCATTTTTGCTTGATTCCTTTTTCTTCTAATACTTCCTTTATTCTATTCATTAATTATAGAATTGAATTCTCAAAAATAGAATTTTTATCTCGTTTTACAATATATAAAATTGCACTTCTGTTGTTAGTGCCGAGTGCGTAGGAAAAATTGCACTCTTTGGCAAAGCGTTGGTTTTAGCTTTGGGTTGTGGGGCTTTGCAAATGTTTGCAATGTGTATTGGGTACTGGCTCGAAAGCGTGCAGATAAGCAAGCAAGAATAGCTACATATATTGCAACAATTTCAGTTATTGTTGCTGTCTGTGCTATGTTCTTTAGTATGTGTGCGGAAACGCAGTTCATCAATCAGATTAACTACTTCGCGCAAGGTATAACCGCTTTGTATTTTATTTTTCAATTCACTGAAAATCTCGCCAATCTTGTATTCAATGGTATTAGCGGAAGTGGCATCAGTCTTGAATTTCTTTAAATAAGGAAAAAGTTTATGGTCAACAAAATCTTTCAGGTCATCACCTGTCGGGGCTTTGTGATGGTTGAGTTTGCCATCGCCATTTTTAGGAGCGGCCCACACTTCCTATTTGTATTCGTGAGCAATCAGTTCTTCATATTTCTTTCCGGCAAGTTCAGCTTTTGTTTTGCGGTCTTTTTCCAGATCATCCAGGTATTTCAGGAACAGCACCCATGATGTTTGCTCCACATAATCCAATTCACTGCTGCAGCCTGCATCTTTGTGCAGTATATTATCGATGTTTTTAAAGGTTTGTTCGAACATTATAAGATTTCTTCTATTATTGTTTTCAAAGTTATGAATTGTGATGGTTTAATCGTTTTCTTAATTTTTCATTTTCATTAATTAATTTTCCGGCAGACCAAAATATGAAGTCTAAAACCATTGTAATACTAAGTTTATGGTCAGTGAATTTATTGTGAAATTTCTCAATAGAGCTTTTTATTAAATTTTCACTTTCTATCGTTAAATAGCAGTCGCAGATATTCTGATATTGTTGATTATATTTTTCTATCTTTTTATGTAAGTCTTTAATATTATATGGTTGCTTAAATCCAAATACACTTATTACTTCGTTGTCGTATATGGGTCTACTATTATCAATGGTATGAAACATTTTTGTAACAAAGGAAAACTGAACAGTATTCTGATCTCTAAAGTTCCTAATATTGCTAAGGGATAGCAATGTTTCATTAATATTAGGATTTTCCTTTTTTATGGTTTCCTCAAAAATCGAAAAATATGATTTTTTAAACTCTCGAGTTAATCCAGCATTGTCAAGCCTGTAAAAGCTTCGGAAAGCAAATTGAAAAATATGATTCTTTGAAATATTACCTTTCTTATATTCACTTTGAATAAACTTATATACAACTATGCTTTCTGGATCAAGGTTATCGATTATACTTTCGGAATTATGATTTATTTTTTCGCAAATACTAAATAGGTCATTCATTTTTATATTAAGAGTTAACGATTAGTAATTAGAGTTAATTTAGATTTAGAAAAATGTTTTCGTTTCCAATTCATTAATCAGATAATTTTGCGAAACTAATATATCTTCTATCTTTCTTATCTGTTTTTTTATATATGATAGCCAAAAAATATGCTTTTTATTCGATGTCCATTTTTGTTCAATTATATTACCTTCCTTATCTTTATGTTCATCGTATTTTAAATTTCTTTCACCGCAAACAATTTTAATATCATTCTCCGATTCGTAAGGCAACTCCCATAAACCATGAATAAATAAGTTTCTATCACTTTTTATTTTCCCTATTTCGTTAATAAGATTTTTCATTGCTGATTCTTGATAATTTCGTATTTTATTTATCTTTTTTAGTAACTCTATATTCTGACTCAAAGTATTCTTTTCAATAAGTGTCACTGCAATCAAGTTTTCATCAGTACCAAGTAGTTTCCCCAATATTATAGAAAGATTGTATTCCATCTTGGCAAACTTAATGGATAATAGGCCTAAGTAAGCGTAAAATTCTTTTTCAAATTCCTTCATATATTATATTTCTGCAAGCTTCAATTATAATAGTAATTGTGAAGTATATTGTGAATGTTTTGCAAAGTTTGTTCGAACATTTTAATATTTGTCTAATAAATTTTTAGGCTGAATGGAAATTAATGATACTATTGGTATATCACCAATAGTAATTAAAGCACTTTCTTTCGGAAAATTTCTCGTATTTAATATTTCATTTTGCTTGTCTGGTTCGGTAGATTTAATAGTGAAGGCATGAATAGAAGCAATTAATTTAGCTATTTCTATTTTAAGATTTAAACTCGCATTGGCTATTCCAACAATATTCATATAACCTTTGAAGTCAGGTGCAAAATCATAATCTATCAACAATGATTGAGTTTCTTGACGAAATTCAGTATTTGTTTTAATCGCTTCATATAAATCTGTATTTTCAAATCGCAAAATGATTTGTAATAACTCTTGATCGCGTGAATTAACCTCTTTAATATTAACAGGCTTGATTTGCTTAAACTCAAACACGATATATTTTCTTTCCTTAAAATTAAATAATTTAAGATTTTGATAAAACTCCTTAAACTCAATCATGAAGTCATCTTGGTTCAGGGTATCTATAAATGATAAAAAATTGTCAAAACTATCATAGACTTTAGGAATAAGGCTGCTTAAGTTATAACAGTTCTCAAATGGCTGTTTTTGGACTATTTGATTAATAAATGTCTTACAATTATCAGCATTGATAAAATATTTAAATCTTTGTTTTACTTTTATTTTATCACATTTCTCAAATGCACGGTGGAAGTGTTGATATATTATCCAATTTGTTTCCGTTTGAGATGTAAGATATTTGTCATAATATGTGAATAATAATTCAATCAAGATATTTATCTCAATACCCCAAATCAAACCGGATTTATGCTGAACGTCATTCAATAAATGAAATACAAATTCTCTTTCAAATTCATATGGAGATTCTGCATTTAGCAAATAATTTTCGTATATATATAGCCCAATCTCTTCTTCGTTTGAAATTAATTTTTTATGTTTAAATTCCTCTAAAAGAATTATTTTCCCAAATGCGTCTATTATATATTCAAACCCGAATTGATTTTTTGATTTTATTTCTATATAAAATAAAGTATCAATTACTTTTTTGATTTGTTCAAAATGAGTAATCTTCCGAGAATAATTTTTTAATTTTTCAATTAGAATAATTTCATTTTTTTCTAACATCC
>Ga0224524_1000878_pt1 | contig 10128 bp, 14 predicted proteins | sample CFST75metaG_FD_179895 | JGI IMG/M metagenome (GOLD analysis project Ga0224524, IMG submission 179895) | Peat soil microbial communities from Stordalen Mire, Sweden - C.F.S.T75 | ecosystem: Environmental > Terrestrial > Soil > Wetlands > Peat | place: Sweden: Norrbotten County, Stordalen Mire... | reverse complement strand
GCCGAGAGTGTCTAAAATTATTTTTTCCGCCCGTTCTCTAGCTTCGAGAGAAATCTCTTTTTCCGGAGCGGCTTGCACAACAAAATTATCCGCATTATCTGCGTCCGGCATCTTATTTTTTTCCTCTATGATATTCTGCGGCTGTTTTTTATCAATGCTCATAATATTGAAATTACGCTCATATTTTTTTATCCAATATTTAATTAGATGCGCTAATTATGGATATCTCTCGGTGCATAATGACAAATCCGTCCACTAATTCGGTTTCGTAATACTCTCGCAGCTCTTTTAACATTTCCTTTTTTCTATTTTCCGCAACCAAATTCCACAAGCTTAAGGATTTAACTAGTGTTAACGCTTCATCAATAGTATATTTTTCATCAACATAAAAAATTTTCTCTTCAATATTTGAGAAGCCGGATTTAATTAAAAATTCTTTGTTAAAATGATTTTTGGTAATATCAAAGTTTGCCCCGGCATATTTTTTATAAATAGAAAGGTACCCATTATTATTTTCACGGCTCACTTTTAAAACGGCGAAGAATATGCCGCCTCTTTTTAAAACTCTTTTTATTTCTTTTAAAGATTCTTCATCATTAAACCAATGAAAAGAAGTAAAGGCGGCCACCATATCAAAATATTCTGATTCTTGAGGCAGCTTGTCGGCGGGAGCAACAAAATATGGTATCTCCGGACTGCGCTGGACCGCAATTTCAATCATCGCTGAATCTTTATCAACTCCACTTACGGCAAAATTATATTCTTTTAATTGACGCGTAGAGATGCCGGTTCCACACCCGATATCAAGGGTTACGGGCTTATCTTTTTTTACAAACGACCTGATATATTTAAAGACCTCGTCGGGATATCCTTTCCGAGCAATATTATAATCAGCGCTCATCGGTCCAAAATTATTTTGCTTAATCATTTAAATATTATTAACAATCGTCATCTCCCAATCAGTTGGCGTTATTTTTAAAAGTTTTTTAGTTTTTAAATCAACATCAAAAACCATATCTTTCATTTCCCAGGCGCTCAGGCCCAATTCCGTAACCGGTTGACGGATGATACCAGCTTTTGAAAAAATCTCCTTCAATCTTTCCATCTCTTCATTAATTTGAACTTTAAGATTTTTTAAATCCTCTTCCGAGAAACCGAATTCATCTTTTTTCAAAGTATTAACTTCATTCCAGCGTAAACCGGATATTTTTTCCATGACGATAAAAAATGTTTCGTTTTGTTTTACTTTAGCAATGGGCTTGGCGGCCGGTAAATTTAGTTCTTGCAATAATTCCAGTATCTTATATTCATAAAAGGGATTTTTTGATTTTTTTATCTCCCCTCTTTCCAAATTAACTCTTTTGCAAACCGGCACTAACTTATTATTTTCTGAATCGGTCCAAACGGGAAAATCCTTAACCGAATCAGGATTATCGATAATTTGTCCTTTTTCATTATATGTCTTTTCTATGCCCGACTTTACCTGTTTGCCGTACTCATTAAAATAAGCACCTGGATCTTCTTTAAAAGATTGGGGCAAAAACTTTTCGTAAGCCCTCTCAACATTTATTCTAATATCTTCTTTTCTTGCCGCTATTTGGTCGGGCGATTGTATTATGGGTTTTTCTAAATTCATAAATATAATACTAAATTATTTTTTACTCCTTAATTAATTACTTCATCAAAGTTAAAAAATCAATCCATTGACTCAGCTCACTTTTAACCGTAACATAGCCCAATAAATCAACCTTGCTCCCTTTATGTATACCTAAGTGCAAATGTTTTCTTTCTCCAGCCGTTTCAGTGCTATAACCTTTACCCAAAAAACCAATTTGTTGGCCCTTTTTTAGCAAAGTTCCCTGCTGTGCAGTAATGCTCGTAAAGCGGAGATGGCCATAAATTATAGTAACTGGCTCGTTAAATATCTGACAAGATTGTACGGCCACACCGCCATAACCGGTGGCTATTTTTTTAAGCATTAGTGATCCGGGACAAATGGCATAGATTGGCACATCACCATTTTGTTCTTGGGCTGTAGTTTCAAAATCTACACCAGTATGATATCCACTAAAGTGTTCGGGGTTAACTGGCGAATTTTTAGGTGAGACATAAAGACTAAATGGTTTTTTGGTCACACGCCCTAGTGCTCCGCTAATCGGTTGGAAAAAATCGTGGCTAGAAGAAGCTGAAGTAGTAATTAAATTAGTCGATGAGGTGCTGATGGCGATAGGGGAGGTAGAAGCAGCAGTATTTTCCAGCGGCTGATTTTTATTATTTGATAAAGACTGGCTAGGCTTATTTTTGTACATTATTAATAAAATCAACGAAATAATAATTACCACAAGCACAATTAATTTAGCAAAAATTACTAAATTCTTACGCCTTAGAAATAATAAAGCTGATTTATCCATAGTTTTGTGCCGAAAAGACAAAAAGCATTAATTTGGACTATCAACGCCCGTAGTTATTGAGCCGTTGCCATATTTATAAGAAGTGCCACAAAAATTTACTGTCGTGCCAACGACGCTGGTATCATTTTCCAATCTATATACCAACATATAGGCTCTTCCCCCGCTTGTGGGACAAGTTACATAACTATAATTATAAATATTAGTGGCATTAACAGACCAGCCATCAGTATTTTTAGGGTCAGCCGGTAAATAATTCATATAAGGCCTCATGGCGGTCGGAAAAGTTGATGTTCCTAACCAACTAGCATCGCTACTATTACTCCACCCGTTGTTAGGTCCGTTAGTTGCCCCTCCAGACGGAGGATACTTGCCATTATCATTATAATACATCTCAAAGGCTTTCTGCAGCTGGCTAATATCCGCCTTGCGTTTCGCGTTTCGTGCCTGGACTCTGGCACTGTTCATGGCGAAAATCGATATAGTCGAAATAAGTCCAATGATGGCAATGACAACAAGGAGTTCTATTAATGTAAACCCCTTCTCGTTTCTTATATATGACTGACGGTAACTGTGTCTGCCCTTTTTTAATACTATCTTTTTAATATAAAATGAAATAATTAATCCTTATTTATTAATTATAGCCTAAATTAAGCAAAAAATAAAAAAACTAATCTGGCCGGAGTATAAAAAACCGGTAACTTTTTGGGTTACCGGATAAATAACGAATTAATCTCTTACTTTTGCTCAAATCTTGCTTGACCTGAACAATCTTTGTCCAAATCGCCTGCGATTTCGCCTACATGGTTGACCCAAGACTGCCCTGACATGTTTACCGTATAATCACCCGATACATCACCTTTGGTCAAAACGCTTGATTGCCCAGAAGTAGAAATTTTAACTCTCGGAAATTTACCGCAAGCCTTCAGATGAGTCTGTCCCGATAAATCAGCCGATAAACATCCATCTAGCGAGCTTATGTCACCACTTGATTGACCTGACAATTCCACCTCTGCATCCGCCACCTTTCCGAGTATTTTAAACTTACCATGACCGCTACAATTGGCGACCAAGGAAGTTAAATCAACTCTGCTTTCGAGGTTGGCAACATTTGAAAATTTAAGCAACGAACCTTTTGGTATATATACCAAAATGCTTTTAATTGAAGCGGACGAATTACACCCCACTCCATTTTTAACAAAATCAGTAACGTCTACATTGTTGATAATTATTTTATTATCACCCACCGTAAGACTCCCGCCGACTACAAAACTGTTGCCACCAATTATGATAGTGCTACTATCATTTTTTTCTCCTGAAATTTTGATTTTATTACCATTTTGTTCGATTGAGATTTCGTTGGCGGCTTCAAGGTCTCCGTCGATTTCTATTAGAATCTTGCCTCCAACGCCTTCTTTTACCTCTACCTCAAAGGGTAAATCTTTAAGAATCACCTTGGCTGCCGAACTGGCGCTGATCATTAGTTCTTTTTTCTCCACTGCTTATTTTGTTTTGCATCCTCTGGATGCGGTTATTAGTTCATATTAATTGTTAAGGTAATAAAAAAATATACCACAATAGGTATACTTTTGTCAATATAAGAAGATGGTAGATGCACTTGGAACGGTATTTAGTTTATCAAATTTATAGGTCTATTTGCCAAATAGGCTTCTATATTATCTATCATGATTCGGTTTCCCTCTCTATTCGATACATCCGAGTTATAAGCTATATGAGGGGTAGCCAATATTTTTGTATGCTTTAATAATTTTTGATAATAGGAATCATTAGTATCCCCGACATTCATTGTCCCGTCATCTATAGCCGCTCCGGCTATAATCCCATTATCAAGGGCATTAAACATTGCCGCCGAATCATATATCTCATTGCTACTCACGGAAATAAAATAGGTACTTCTATCTAGAGAGTTAAAAAACTTATCATCCAAAATACCCACAGTTGTCGTGTTCGTGCTTAGGCAATTAACGATTACAGACTTGCCTTTGATTTTTTTAATTAAATCATCTCCTCTTTCGAAAAAAATGACATTCATTTTCAAACTTTTACAAATATCTCCTACTCTAGCGCCAATATTCCCTTTGCCCAAAATTAAAACAGTTTTATCTGTCAAACCAATTGCCTGTTCAGGAGCCTTGTCTTTCGGCAAATTATTATTTTTTATATAAAATGGCAATTTGCGAAGTAAATTAATCATCATCCCGACAATCCACTCGGATACAGCGTCTTTATTACATCCCGGGCTATTTGATACTTTGATATTATTTCTACTTAAAATATCTTTATCTAAATAAGCGACATTGACTAAAGGTAACGTTATAAAAACATTTTTTAATTCTTGATATTTTTCTCTCAATCCAGAAATATCGCTACATATAATATCAGCTCCCTTGCAGCGTTCAAGCCATTCTTTAGGTGATTTAGGCCTACTGTCGTAAATAGTAACCTCACCTAGTGATTTTAACCTGTTTTTATCATCTTCGGATAATTCCAAATCGTGGGTAACTGATATAATCATATTATTTAGTATGTAGTTGGGGGCGCTTTTTTTAAATACGCACACCACTAATTACAATTTTTCACTTTCAAATTTAACATTATCGTCTGATATTGCCACGATTTCGTTATTCAGAATAGGAATATCATATTGATTAGTTTCAGCATTAAACTTGTTCCCGCTAACAGACATCTTGGAAATAATTCTTCCGACAATTTGAGGATCTCTAAATTTTCCTTCATTTTTGGCTTTTATTGACCTCTCTCTTATTGATTCTATTCCATAATCAATAGCTTCATCTTTCATTCGAGTATCAACATGGCCAGGATTAACTGAAAAAATTTGAATATTCTTATTTTCTTCTTTGTCGGAAAACTCCCTTAGCCAGTCTTCTGCGTTTTTTTTGGCTTGACCATAGTGCTCATGTCCCTCGATAAATTTTTTAGCTTGGACAGAGGTAAGAAATACTATCCGTCCATTAGAAGCGCGAAGTAAATCAGAAGCTGATTCAACCAAAATCTTTTGTGCCTCAAAATCAACTTTTAGTGTATAATCTTTCGATTCCCTTATACCGGTTACAGCTGCATTTAATATCAAAATATTTAAACCACCTAATTTTTCCGAACCCTGTTTTATAAAATCTTCTATTTTATCGGTATTACTTAAATCAAGTTGATAGGCCTCGACCTTACTTGAATTTTTCATTTCGTCCAACTTTTCTTGTGTGCGAGCACAAATAACAACATCATGATTTTGCTCAGATAGCTCTAATGCTATAGCTCGACCAATTCCCTCGGTTCCACCTGTCAAAATTATTTTTTCTTTTTCAATCGCTGACGATTGTGGTTGTTGTTCAAAATTCATATTTTTGTATATTCTCTAATCTGTTTCTAAATTACCACGAAATAGTCAAAATATCAATAAATTTGGTTAACTTTGGAACTTTTGGATACCAAAAAATAAGGCTTTCACCTTATTTTCGACACTCTGCGGAGAGGGTGGGACTGTATTCACACTGAGATTTGTAAAAAAGCCAATGAAAGTGAAATAAATTAATATTATATATTAATTTTTTATACCAGTTAACCAGTATTTGCCAATGATTAAACTTTTATTAATCGGGCCATAAATTCTTGAATCCAAGCTAGCGGTCCTATTATCTCCTAGTACATAATATTGATTCTCACCCAAGGTTATGATACCTTCGTCAACGGCAACGGTATTTATATTACTTACCAAATATGGTTCCACTAGCGCTTCGCCGTTAGGGGTTGAAACGTTATATATGTAAACTTTGCCGTCTTTAATCTGCATCTTTTCACCAGGTAAACCAATAATTCTTTTTACTAAAACATTTGCGCCTCCTTTTGTATCCCTGTGAATTATAATATCGCCTCTCTGGTAATTCTTGTCGAATTCCTTAAAAAAGGTGTAGTCGTGATTATTTAAGGTCGGACTCATAGCTGATCCGGTAATATAATATGGTTGAAAAATAAAGGCTCTGACCGAAACAATAACGGCAAGCGAAACAGCTGAAATTAAAATTATCGAGATTACCTGGTAAACAATATAAGTTTTTAAACTAGCCTTAAGAGAAGTCTTAAAATATTTATAAAAAACTTTATGAAAAACAAAATAACTTGCGACAGCCGTTAATACATATATTAAAAAATTTGGGATTAGTGAAGTAAATATCGCCCCGATAATAACGGCAAAAATAGAACTAATTACTTTAAAAATTATTGATATAATTAATGCTTTCTTATAGGTGAGTTCTGCTACTTTAAGTTTTTTTACAACTATTTGTAAAATCAGCGCATCGAACAAAAACATAAGAAGACCAAAGATAATAGCCAACAAAATAATTAACATAAACATAAATTTTTTTGTAATGTTTATTGAAAAAATTATCACTTATGGTTTTATTATGACAAAATTGACTAACTTTTACAAATTTTGGTTCGAACTGAAAAACTTTAAAAAGGCACCAAAAAACAAGGTTTTAGCCTTGTTCAATGTTATTGCAGTGTGTTAGTGACTATATCAGAACTGAAATAAGAGAAAAGGCCATTAAAAACTACTAATCTTTATCTGGGGTATGCGCCACTTCCAACATATAGCCATCCGGATCATAAAAATCGACAGTATAATAATCAGGTGAATATTCAGGAACAAGAAGTGGGCCGCGAATCATTTTAACTCCAGTGCTTTTTACATACTCCCCGACTCTATCAACCATCGTTTGATCATCGGCCCAAAAACAAATATGACGCACTCCTAAAGTATTGCCTCTTGGGTAGTCCCACTGCTTTAAATAGACTTTAATGTTGCCGCAAACAAAACCATTTTTATCAACTTTTCGCCAACCAATAATTTCAAAAAGTACATCATAAAATATTAGAGATTTTTGCAAATCTGAGACGGCGATTTCGATATGTTTAATACCCTGGTTCATATCTTTAAATATTAATAAATATTAACCCATTCTTCGATGTGTACTGAACAATTGCTTTTTAAGCTCATCTATGCTATATTAATAATAGAATTTCTATTAAAAAGCACCTCTTAAAGTTTCGTCTTTAAGCGGTGCTTCTTTTTTAGTTGTTTTCATATAATCTCATACTATATTGACTCTATTTAGTCATTTTGGTATAATATATTTGTAGACTTTAGGTCTACCTGATTTTATTCAAATTCCGCCTTTTGGGCGGTTTTTTGATATTCTTAAAGTCTAAACCTTTTTCTATTTAATCTATATTCAAAATCTTCGACAAATAATATCTTCTCAATAACTTTCACTTTTTCGCAATCTACCAATTCTTTACCTAGATGATTCCGGGCGGCAAAAATATAAGAAATTTTACTATGCTCTTCTTTTAGATATTTTAAAACATAAGACAAATCACCATCGCCAGAAAATATTATAATCTTATCATAGTTATCTTTTTCTTTTACTAAATCGACGGCCATTTCAACGTCTAAATCACATTTTTTAACATAGCCCTCTTTATAATTTTTATCTTTTATATATTTAACTCTTTTAGTACACAATTCAAAGTTATTCATTCGCGCCTTGTTTAAGATCGTTTCAGATCCCGACGTTAGTATCAAACAGCTATCTTTCTCTCCATAGTCACTGCCATAATAAAATCTGCGCAAAAACTTTTTTCCGTATGTAAAATGATTTATTAATGTTTTTAATTCTTTAATCCCAATTTCCCACCCGAGGCCATTTTGCCAATGGATCAAATTACTAAAATCAATAATAACGATATTCCTTTCTTTCGTCTTTTCTAATTCTTCTAAAATTCTTGTTATTTCTGCTTTTGTCATTTTTTAAAACTTATTATACCCGCAAAACTATTTTATCATAGATCTTTAAAACTTTAAAATGTGACAATTTAGGCTCGAACTGGACTTTGGAACATAAAAAACTTGAAATGTTAGCTTATAAATGGTTAATGCCAATACAAAAATCGCAAACACTCCTTAACGACAAAATAGCAAGGTTCGAACTGAGAAATACCCCCATAACAAAAGGACGAAATGAGCTTTTATGCTCGCTTCGTCCCGTACTGCGGTGACGGTTGGCGGAACTTTGAACCAGTGGTATCCCGCACAACCGTTAGTTTTACTCGTATACATAGAATTATACGCGAATTACGCCGAATTTACAATGAAAATCCGGCCTACTTTGACGTTCCGACTTTCGCACAGAAGGTCTACTAAGACTGGATTTCCGCTAAGTCTAGAGCGTTTCGCCCTTCTCGGATACGACGTCCTCAATCAGCTTCTGCTCTTTCAGGTATCGGGTTATGGCGTACCATGCCGAGTTGATCACTGGGATCAGTAACGTCCAGCGAGGATCGTGTTCAATATAAGCTAATAGTAACGGCAGGATGGACGATATTGCCGAATAGGAGAAAACGATCGCAAGGTGCTTCAATGCTTCTTTTTGTGGTGTGGTCATAGTTAGTAAATTATTTGTTTTATTATTGCCAACCCTTCTTCGATTTTCCTCACACCATCCTCGACTGTAGGGTTTGGCGTTGCTGATGGTGCTTGCTGTCCGGCAAGTGAGACCAGCTCGTCGAGGATTCTTTTGTTGGTTGCCGGACAATTCGGTTTCTTGGAGTAGATTTCGAAGTGTCCGATAATGTGATCACGGTCGATTGGAATCTGCCAACGCTGGCAGATATCACGAATCATTGCCACGCTTGATTGCTTCATTGCATCAGTCCACACATCGTCCGGCTTTCCCTCGTGTTCAATCCCAATCGTGTACAAGTTCGGATTAATGTTTGGCTTTGTAAGTTTCCAGACCGGTGCATCAACACGACCGGCGTGCCAAGCGGAATCGTTTTCTTGCACATACTGGTGGACTTCGCCGTTCTTGCCGATTCCATAATGTGCGCTAACTTGAGACGCTGGATTGGCAAACCATGAATCGGTTCCGGAAAGAGTACCGTCCATAATGTGGATGACTATTGCTTCAGGCCGGTAACCTTTGCGACCGACCCAGAAGTTTGGTGACTTTTTTTGAATGATGTTCATAATTTTATTTGTTAATGGTGATTAGTAAGTTGATCAGACCGGCGATAAGCCCACCGACTGAAGCAGTGGCAATAATCCAAAAGAATCGCTTGAGCCAGTCGACATCAGTGCTAACTTTCATGAGTTTGGTGGCTATATGGGCGAGGTGGTTGTCTTTGATCTCGTTGACCGCTTTTTCCACCCGGTCGATACGCTCATCTTGCATTTGGTTTTGGTATGTTGATTTGTCCATGTGATTATTTCGGGACGTAGACACTCTCAAACTTATTGATTAGACCTCTACTTTCCAGTTGCTGTTCTAATCGAGTTCGGACATCTTGCTGTCGGTAGAACTTTTCTTTTTCGATGTCCACCGATTTTGCTTTCGCCCCAATCAGACCATAAAGGAATTTCACGGCCCCGGACGTGTTGTTATCAGTGAGCTTGCCGGCCGTGGTATAAAATCTCCCAAGGGCGGTATTCAGGAAGTGAAGCTTGTAAGCATCGCCTCTGTAACTCACTGATCCGTCCTTATTTTTATGTTCAGTCACATTAAGCCAGTCACGCAGTCCGGGAACTTTATTCACGAACGGATAGACGCTATTACTTGCGGCTATAGTCTCACCGGTGAAGAGATTTTGTCCGGTACCGACCTCAATCGGATATTTGAGC
>Ga0224524_1000875_pt1 | contig 10130 bp, 9 predicted proteins | sample CFST75metaG_FD_179895 | JGI IMG/M metagenome (GOLD analysis project Ga0224524, IMG submission 179895) | Peat soil microbial communities from Stordalen Mire, Sweden - C.F.S.T75 | ecosystem: Environmental > Terrestrial > Soil > Wetlands > Peat | place: Sweden: Norrbotten County, Stordalen Mire... | reverse complement strand
TCAAAAATTCCGCAGGGGCTAAAAATGAAAAAAGCCCGTTACCGTTGGGTTTGCGGGCATTTTCAAAGATTTGCATCATTGTATTGGCGGAGAAGGGGGCTCTAACGCCATCAGTACAACGGATAAAAATAATTTCCTCATATAGTCCTGCAAAACCCTTTATTAGTGGCTTACACAAAATATTTACGGTTCAATGAAATATATTAAAAATCGTTTGATTAAACCAAATTATGTATGTATATTTGTATGGAAATAAAATTGAGCTATGAAATTAAAAAGTAGTGTTACTTTTCGTTTAGAGAAAAGAATAGACAAAGAATCAGGACAGCTAATTACTGAGAATGTTCCTATAATTATGGATTTCACCTTTGATGGAAAGCGAATGCAATATTTCACCGGACATCGGATTGATTCCGTAAAATGGAATAGTAGCGATCAGGAAGTTACAAGGAACAATATTAATAAAGCAGGCAATACTTCATCTGAAATCAATGATTCTTTATCGGAATTAAAGTCAACAATTACAGCGGCATATAAGGAAGCTAAAATCATGAGGAAAACTCCCAGCGTACAGTACTTGCGGGATGATCTGAAAAAAAGGTTAAATGAAGAAAGCACGGCTGAAAAACCGTTCTTTGAAGTTTTTAAAGAATTTATTGAAAACGAAGGCAAAATAAACGATTGGACTGCGGGAACAATTACAAAATTTAATACTAACTATAAGCATCTGGAGGAATTTCAAAAGAAAAAGAGATATAAAATTGAATTTGATAGTATTGATGAAAAGTTCTTCATAAAATATATTGACTTTCAAAGAAAAGACCTTGATCATAGAAATACGACAATAGCAAAAAATCTGAAAATATTCAGATGGTTTCTGAACTGGGCTACCAAGAAGGGATATAATAAAAATCTTGCATATAAAGATTATTCACCGGAATTGAAAGGAATATCAAGAAATAATAAAATTATTTATCTGACCTGGGATGAATTGATGCTTCTCTATGAAAAGCCACTGGAAAAAAGATATCTTGAACAGGTTAGAGACGTATTCTGCTTTTCTTGTTTTACAGGGCTTCGATATTCGGACGTTTATAATTTAAAAAGAAGCAATGTTAAGGACGATGTCATAGAATTTACTTCAGTCAAAACTGATGAATCTCTTATTATTGACCTTAATGATTACTCTAAGGCAATTTTGGAAAAATATAAAGACACAATTTTTGAAAATAATAAATGTCTACCAGTGATTAGTAATCAAAAAATGAATGACTATTTGAAGGAGCTTGGGCAAGCTGCTGAATTTAAAGATGAAGAAACAGTTGTGTGGTATAAGGGTGCTGAAAGATTTGAAAAGACATATCAAAAGTGGGAATTATTAACAACTCATGTCGGAAGGAAAACATTTGTTACTAATGCAATATTTTTGAATATACCTTCAGAAGTTATACAAAAATGGACGGGACATAAGGATCATAAAATGCTAGAAAAATATTATAAGATTGTTGATCAGCAAAGAAGAGTTGAGATGAAAAAATTTAATAGAAAAAGCGAAGAGAAGAAAGATAGTTCTATATAAAGCTATAGCGTAATCCTGAATATAGCTTTTGTTATTGTGATTTTCAAACAACACTATTTTCTTTTATTTTTATTTTAGCTTTATAAAGAATAAAATAGACAAAACCAGAAAATATATAGAGCATGGTAATTTCTTATATTTGTTAAAGACGAAATTGTCGCAGTAAAGCAATATTATAGGCAGGCAAAGCAATAGACATCAAAAAAGAAAATTTTGGTAATCAATGAGTAATCGTATTTCGAAGAATAAGATTAAAAAGATTATTAGTTTTTCTAATATTGAGGAAATAAATAAAAGAAGAGCTGCTAGAAACCTTAATATTTCAAGAACTACTTTAAAAAAATATTTATCAGAATTAGAGAGATTTAATTTGGAATTTCCTGACAGGAAAAATAATGTAAACAGTTTTATAAATTTTATTGGGAAAACAAAACATATTTCTGAACGAAAAACATATCTTAATGACAGCTTTCCTTCCATTTTTAAATCAATAGAAACAGCGGATTCAAATATTAAAGCTGAATGGGAAAAGTATAAAATTAAATATAGTGATGGGTATTGTTTATCACAATTTTGTTTGTCTTTTTCTAAATGGTTGCACGAACAGAAACTAATTATAAGTCCTAAGAATAGTAAATTAAAAACATTACCAAATGACGATTTAACTATTCTAAGAAAATGGAGATTATCTACAGACCGAAGAAAATGGGAAAGAGCAGTTATTTTATTAGATTCCTATGAGGGTAAACCAATTTCTGAAATAGAGAAAAAAGTTGAACGTTCACACGACAAGATAATTGAATGGATTAAAATATTTGAAAAAGATGGACTAAAAGGATTAGAAAAGAAAAAGAAAAAAATAAGTGTTGAAACAATTAATAATATTGAAACAAAAAAAGCTAATTTAATAACACTAATCCATGAAACTCCTAAGAATTTTGGAATCAATAGAACATCTTGGAGTTTAAAAAGTTTAAATGAAGCTTACAGCCAGAAATATGGGGTAACAATTTCTATTAGCATGATTTCAGAATATATTAAGTCTTTGGGTTATGCTTTTCGTAAAGCCAAAAAGGTATTAACAAGTCCTGATCCTAAATATCGCGAGAAACTTCAAAATATTACAAATATTTTATCAAACCTAACGGACAAACAAAAGTTCTTTTCAGTTGACGAATTTGGACCATTCGCCATTAAAATTAAAGGAGGGATATCTATTGTCAAAATTGGTGAAACCAAAACATATCCTCAAATGCAAAAGAGCAAAGGAAGTTTAATATGTACCGCTGGATTAGAATTATCAACTAACCAAATAACTCATTTTTATTCTTTTAAAAAAAACACAGATGAAATGATTAAACTGTTAGAAATATTATTAGTAAAGTATAAAAATGAAGAAAAGATATATTTTTCATGGGATGCCGCTTCTTGGCATGCTTCAAAGAAACTCAAAGATAAAATTGAAGAAGTAAATAAGGATGGCTATAGAGATATCAATCACACACCTCTTGTTGAATTGGCTCCATTGCCAGCGTCTGCTCAATTTTTAAATGTCATTGAGTCGGTATTTAGCGGAATGTCAAAAGGGATAATTCATAATAGCGATTATCAATCAGTAGATGATTGTAAAACTGCAATTGATCAATATTTCAAAGAAAGGAATGAATATTTTCAAAAGTATCCCAAGCGAGCTGGGAAAAAAATATGGGGTAGAGAAACTAATATATCTAAATTTGATGAGTCTAAGAACTACAAAGATTCAAGATGGAGATAAATAATATAAATGACACCTCGTTTAACACCATCCTCACTTTGCGGACTTGCAAATGCATTTAAAAATTTTTCATTTTTTTTAAAATATTTTTATCCTACTTTCGTCTATGAAGTAAATGAGCCTTTTTAATGAGTCCTAAAGAAACGGAAAAGATTGGAGATGTTTATAAGATCGAGCGAAACCGCCTTCTCGGTTATATTAAAAAGAAAATTTCCGACAAATTAGATGCTGAGGACATTCTTCAGGATGTTTTCTCTCAGCTTATTCATAGTTTCTGTGATATCAGAAATATTGAAAGCCTGACATCATGGCTCTATAGGGTAACTGACAACCGTATCACCGATTTATTTCGAAAAAAAAAGCCTGTTTCTGTTAGCTTCAACGAAAACATTAAAGATGGTGATGATGGTCCGCTTTCACTTGAAGATATTCTACCTGAATTAGGAACTTCTTTCGAAGATGAAGAAATAAAACAAAAGATATGGGAAACCATCGAAAGAACATTGACAGAATTACCGGAAGAACAGAGCAGCGTATTTATTGCAAACGAATTTGATGATATGAGCTTCAATGAAATTTCTAAAAAAACTGGTATTGGAATCAATACTCTTATCTCTCGAAAACGTTACGCAGTATTAGCGCTTAGGGAAAATTTAAAAGAGTTGTATGATTTATTAAAAAACAAATAAGATGAAAACATTAAAAGTTGTAAAATTTGTGGGCTTCGGTCTGCTATGGTTTGGTTTCATCACACTGGCAATATTTATTACCATGTGGCTTTGGAACTGGTTAATTCCTCAATTATTTCATGGCCCAATAATTACATTCTGGCAGACTGCCGGATTAATTATTCTTTCGAAAATCCTTTTTTCCGGTATTACTCCGGGTGGTGGTAGGCATCATGAGAAAAAACACTGGCATGATAGAGAACCGGAATGGTGGAGAAAGTACAAGGATAAATTCAGGAATAAAGCCAATTCTTCGGAAGTTGAATAATTCTGTATAGCATTGCGGAGTGCGGTACTGCACGAAATAAGAAAATAAAAGTTTCTTGATTTCATTCATTTGAAAATCAGCGCAACACTGCTTTTTCAAAATGAATACTACCATTAAAAAAATGGTTCAGTTCATATGTTTTTTTTAAAATATTTATATGGCTTATCCGTCTATCAGATTATATACAGTTTTTAAGAAAGAAAAATTAGGAAGTGCAATTATTTTATATGGATAATTTTTTTCAACACTTAATTCAAAAATAATAAAATGAGCAAAAAAACAAATGCACCTTCTACAGGTGCTGATTTCGACAAAGCATATAATGCACCAATAACATTTTGGGGAGATGTACGAATTCCAAAAGAATTGGAAGAACTTATCAAATCAAACAACCTTAAAAAATCTTTAGAATTGGGTTGCGGACTTGGAAGATTTTCTACTTATATGGCAGAGCAAGGAATAAAAGCAACAGGTGTTGACTTTTCATCAGTTGCAATTGAAAAGGCAAAAAAAAGAGTAGCAAATTCTGAACATAAACCAACCTTTTTGGTAGGCGATGTAACCAATTTGGAAATGCTTAACGAACAGTTTGATGTTTCATTTGACATTGGTTGTTTCCATTGCCTGGATGAAGAAGGACAGAAAAAATATGTTTCGGAAGTATACAGATTATTAAGGCCCGGAGCAACACATTTGATATGGGCAATGGATGCTTCACCAAGTGGCATCAAAATAAATCCAAATAGTATTGCTAAAATATTTGAAAACCATTTTCAATTGGTAAATTCCAAATTCAGCAGGCGAAGAATCATCGCATCGCATTGGTATTGGTTAATCAGGCTGTAAGCATATTCGTTTGGGATTAGTACATAAATTAAGTAACGATAAAACGAAAGTATAAATATGTATAACAAAGAATCTATGGTTACAGTAAAAAACTTAACCAAGCAATACAAGCATTCAAAAGAGTTTGCGGTTGATGACGTCAGTTTTTCTGTAGGTGAAGGCGAATTTTTCGCTTTTCTCGGACCCAATGGAGCTGGCAAATCAACAACAATTTCTATCATGACCACAACACTTAGTAAAACCTCTGGTGAGGTCACCATTGCGGGATATGATCTTGTAAAAGATGTTAAGCAAATTCGCAGGAATATTGGTATTATTTTTCAGAAACCAAGTCTTGACAAATATCTTTCGGCAGAACAGAATATCCGTTTTCATGCTTGCATGTACGGAATGTATATGTATCGCCCGTTTTTTAAGTGGATGCCGGAAGCTTACAAAAATAGGGTAATGGAATTGTCGGAGATTATGGGTATCAAGGATGATTTGTGGAAGCCAATAAAAAAATTCTCAGGAGGTATGCAAAGGAAACTTGAAATTGTCCGGAGTTTGATTCACACTCCGAAAATATTATTTCTTGACGAACCAACTCAAGGGCTCGATGCAGTAAGCCGTCGGGCATTATGGAATTACATCAACCAAATGCGCAAGGAAAAAGGTACAACGGTATTTTTAACCACCCACTATATTGACGAAGCCGAAGATGTAGATAATGTGAGCATAATAAACCACGGTAAGATTATTATTTCCGGCACACCGAATGAGATAAAAAAACACTTGATACGCAAAGAATTGATTCTTGATGCCGAAAACAGGGAGACTCTCGAAGCGGAACTCAAACAATTGGGACTGCATCCTGTTATGGAAAATCACTTTACCGTTTCATACGATACTGCCACGCCTATGGATATTTTACAAAGGTTACAAACTCCGCTTACAATATTGCGGGTAAACGAACCAACTCTTGAAGATGCATATATAAATTTAGTTGAACAGAAAGGAGAACAATTATGATGAACACAATTGCAACTACAAGTCATAAAGAAATGCCTAAATTTCTACAAGAAATTAATGCAGCACTCACTATTGCATTCAGGGAAATTATCAATACAATTAAATCACCGGAGAAAATAATCCCTACAGTAATTATGCAATTTATGTTTCTGGTATTTATGGGAGGAGGAATTTCACAAAACTTAGGCATCAACATGGGGTTTAATTTTAATGAATTCATGGTGGTTGGCATGGTCATAAATGTCTTGTTTATGACGACTTCGCAAGGTATTACCTCACTGATTGAAGACAGGGAAAATGATTTTACACAAGAGATATTTGTATCGCCTATTTCGAGGTTCTCAGTCATTATTGGCAAAACAATAGGGGCATCAGTCACAGCTTATATTCCATTTTTCGCAACAATCATAATGGGTATATTTATGGGTGTATCTATAGGTGATGGTAAACTGCTTACCCTTTTGGCAATTTCACCGCTTATGTGTATTGTAGGGTGTTCAATTGGTGTACTGTTACTGGGGTTTGTTCAAAAAAGTTCAACAATGGGTGTACTCACAATGATGGTTTCCATGATCCAGATGTTTCTTGGCGGCGCAATGTTTCCTATCAATCATTCCACAGGTCTTATATCGTTTATCAGTCATTTGATGCCTTTGACCTATTGCCTCGATTTCACAAGGGGCTTATTTTATCATGGCAAACCTGAATATGCTCAAATAGTCATGTATTCTCCTTCCTTCAATTTGCTAATCATTACAGTATTTACAACAGTATTTTTTGTAGTGGGGACATACTTTTTCGTACGTTCAGAGAAAAATAAATGATTTCTAAAAAATATTTTCTTTATTAGAGATCTTAACAATTGAATGTTCGGTTTAAAATAAACCAAATTAATACATTAAATATATGGAATCAAAAACAACAAAGAAAATGGAAAAAACAAATCATGTAAATGTCAAAGAGATGAATTTTGATCAATTATTTAAACAAATTTCTCCAGAAGAGATATGCGACAATGTATTTACGTTGGTAGGAAAAGATTTTTATGTAATTACTGCTGGCAAGGTAGATCATTATAATTCCATGATAGGCAGTGGGGGTGGTTTGGGGCTTCTTTTCAAAAAACCAACCACTTGGTGTTGTCTTAGAGCAGACCGTTATACGCTTGAAATGATTCAAAAGGAGCAAACATATACGATGTCTTATTTCCCGAATGAATATAAGGAACAAATGCTCTTTTTGGGAAGTAAATCAGGAAGAGATAGTGAGAAAATGAAAGAAGTTGAATTGACAAGTGTTCAAACTCATTCCGGAGATATGTCTTTCAAAGAAGCCAGACTAATTATTGAATGTAAATTAACGGAAATTACTACCCCCGATCCCAATGATTTTTTCACACAAGAAGCTAAAAATTATATAAACGAAGCTTACAAAGAAGAAAGCGATTATCGCAAATATGTATTTGGGGAAATCACCCATGTTTGGGTAAATAAAATTACTCTCATTAAAAATGAAGTAAAATAAATATTGTGATGAATAAAATTCTGGTTTTTAAAACATCTGTTTGCAATCAAACAGATATCTCAAAGTTGAAAGTTAATTTTGATAAGGTTATCAAAAATGGAAAATGGAATTTTGATTTTGAAGATTGCGACAATATCCTGCGCATTGAAAGCAACTCAGTCAATGCTGCCTCAATTGTCCATTTGCTGAATCAAAATGGTTTTGAATGTGTGGAATTGGAGGACTAGGAGTTTTCTGGCAGGGTGTAACATATGTTGGAAGGAAAACATTTGTTACTAATGCAATATTTTTAAATATACCTTCAGAGGTTATGTAAAAATGGACTGGTCACAAAGATCACAAGATGCTAGAGAAATATTATAAGATTGTAGATCAGCAAAGAAGAGTTGAAATGCAGAAATTTAATAAAAAAAGTGAAGAGAAAAAAGATTGATCATGCTATTTTCTGTTTCGAAAATTACCGTTATCATATCAAAGAGAGCCCTCCTATATAGAGGGCTCTCTTTTTTGCCTCAACCTCAGCTTTGTATAGTCTAATTAATTATTATATTTGCTAAAGTAGAAAGATCGGCATTAAAGCGATACAAATACAGGTGCAATTATTTCAGCAGACTCGTCTGTCTTCGCCTGACAATTCGCCATTGCAAGCAATACAGTTAGGGTCAATATCTCATAATTTTATTTGACGATATAAAAAGGCAGACAAGAAAGTGTAAATTGACGAGACAAATTAAATGGATAATTTTATTATTATTATTATTATTAAATCAACAATAAAATTACCTAAACGCAGATAGATTGCGTTTAGCTTTACGAAATTTGCATCAAAAACGATATGAATTAATGGTCATTGTATTGAGTAAAATAAACCAACAAAAAAATGAATAAAGTCAACAATTTGCTAAATTATAAAGATGTGCAACTCATTTCGCCAGCCGACACGGGGTTTCACTACATTTCCTTTTACCTAGCTAACCATACTCCTAAATCTAACTATACATTTAACTAACTTTATTTTTGATAAATAATGCTAAATAGAATTGTAATAATAAATTCAGAGTTATATGCTAAAGCATGCATTCATATTGGAGACAATGCCAGTATTCAGATAACTGCTGAAAATAATGTCGGTAAAAGTTCATTTCTAAATACTCTCAATTTTCTTTATATTACTGACAAAGATCAAATGCGGTTTGAAGATGGCCGCAGGTTATCTGATTCAATGAGACACTATTTTGACGGGACAAGCATACATAGTTTTATTGTATTTGAGATTTTTAAAAATGGCTATTACTGCATCTTAGTAAAGGCAACACCCGAAAATACAATTGAATATTATAAGATAAATGGAGAGTATAAAGAGAACTTTTTCATTAAGACGTCTACTGACGGTTTCAAAGCAAAGAAGTGGGAAAATATTTTGCAGGAACTCACCAACGACAACCCAACAGACCCACCGACACTATTAAAAGGAGAAGAACTTTACAACCTTGTTTATAATTCGGACAAAAACAAAAATCCAGTAGTTTGGATTAAAAAAGAAGTAAAAAGAAAGGGCAGAGCCCTTTCTAATAGCTTTACTGATATATATAAGCACCTTATTAAGACAAGCGAGATAAACGAAAAGTCTTTTAAAAACGCTCTACTTATAGCAGACAATAAGCAAGATGTTTCACTAAATGTTTTTACAACTTCCAGTTTTGATAAGATAACCGAGTTTGAGAAAAAGAAAACTCACTTAGACAATCTTTCAGCGGTGAAACTTGACTTTGAAAAACTAAAACTTCTAAATGATAGTTTCATAAGTGAAGAAAAGATTTTAGGTAAACTGAAAAATACTTTTTTTAAAAAATTTGATGCAATCGAAAAAGATTTGTCTGAAAAAACAGCAACTGATAGTTTGCTTTCAATTTTGATCCGTACACTTGATAATAGAGTTGAAGTAACGCTAAAGAATGAGAGAGATACTTTGATAGCTGAAAAGACAACTTTTGTTAACCAAATTGAAACCGCCCAAAAAGCAAATATAGCGATTGATGACCAGTTGAAAGAAGTTGAGGACTACGAACCAACCGATGACCATTTGTTATTTCAAGGGTTGATTGATAAGAAAGAAAAAGAGGACAAACAAAGAATAGGACTTGAAGCGCAGCTTACACAATTAGAAAGAAGCAAATTTACATTTACCGAAGTTGACAAATCAATAAAGACTTTAAACGCAGAAATTACAGCGGAAGAAAACTCAATAAAGCAGTTTGACAACTTGCTTTATCAGAACATTTCAGCCGACCCCGAAGTTATTAGAAAAGCATATTCCTATTTGAGTAGTGAGGTTGCCAAACTTGACAAATCAAAAATCAAAAAGAATATCAGTAATGCTGATTTTCCATTGACATTTTT
>Ga0224524_1000874_pt1 | contig 10133 bp, 7 predicted proteins | sample CFST75metaG_FD_179895 | JGI IMG/M metagenome (GOLD analysis project Ga0224524, IMG submission 179895) | Peat soil microbial communities from Stordalen Mire, Sweden - C.F.S.T75 | ecosystem: Environmental > Terrestrial > Soil > Wetlands > Peat | place: Sweden: Norrbotten County, Stordalen Mire... | reverse complement strand
TACAAAAAATGGAGGTTCTATTAGCGACCTTCTCAAAACATTTGGCGGAGAAGTTATTAATTAATTTAAAAATTAACTATATGTTGGATATTAAAATCATTCGTGAAAATCCTGACCTTATTAAAGTTAATACTCGCAATCGTCTTTCCGGCGTAGATATTGAAGTTCTTTTGGCACTTGATAATGATATCAGGAATCTTTTGGCGGAAATTGAAGCCGCGCGCGCAAAAAGAAATCAAGCTTCAAAAACAAAACCTACTCCAGAAATAATTGAAGAGATGAAATCAATGGGTGAATCCTTAAAAGTTAAGGAAGATGAATTAACCGAAAAACAGTTGAAGTTGAATGAAATGTTAATGGCTGTACCGAATTTAACTCATCCTGATGTTAAAGTCAGTGAAAACGAAGATGATAATCCGGTCTTGGCTGTTTATGGCGAACCGACAAAATTTGATTTCATTCCCAAAGATCATGTTGAGTTAGCCGCTTCTTTGGATTTAATTGATTTTGATCGCGCGACCAAGGCGAGCGGTGCAAAATTTTATTATTTAAAAAATGAATTAGCCTTGATGGAATTTGCGCTAATTCAATATGCACTTGGTATTTTGATTAAGCATGGATTTACGCCATTTATAACACCAGATTTGGCCAAGAAAGAAGTTTTGGAAGGCATGGGTTTTAATCCCCGCGGTGAATCAACCCAAGTCTATAATATTGAAAATTCTGATTTATGTTTAATCGGTACAGCCGAAATTACCATGGGTGGATATCATAAAGATGAATTGTTTGAGGAGTCGGATTTACCAAAAAAATATGTCGCCGTATCTCATTGTTTTCGGACGGAAGCAGGGAGCTACTCAAAGTTTTCAAAGGGTATTTTTCGCGTCCACCAGTTTACTAAAATTGAAATGTTTCAATATGTAAAACCGGAAGACGCAGAAAAGGCCCACTTAGAGTTATTAGAAATTGAAAAAGAAATATTTCAAGGCTTGCAGTTACCATTTCAAGTTATTGACCATTGTACGGCTGATTTGGGCGCACCTTCAATCAGAACTTATGATCTTGAAGCTTGGATGCCTGGTAAGCCAGCGACTGATGGCAGCCAAGGGGCGTGGGCCGAAGTTACTTCAACTTCTAATTGTACCGATTATCAGGCTCGCGCGATGAATATTAAATATAAAAAATCTAATGGTGATAAAGAGCTGGTTTATACTTTAAATGGAACGGCTATTGCCATACCGCGTTGCTTAATCGCTATTTTAGAGAATTATCAGCAGTCCGATGGTACAGTCGAAATTCCCAAAGCGCTAACGCCGTACATGCCTAAAAGCTATGATAAAATAAGGCCAAAGACAAAATAAAGACTAAACTGAACTATAGACATGAAAAAGTTTTTAGGAAGAAAAAAGATTTTGATAATATCGGGCTTGGTCTTAATCGGCCTTGGACTTTTTTCAGTGCCATCTTCGCAAGCATTCAACCCAAAGGCGTCATATCCGCGTTTAGCAAATTATTTTCTTAAATGGGAAATAAGCGACTCGGAGGTAAATGATTTAGCCAAATGGGATGTTCTAATATTAGACATGGAAGTGCAGAAAAATAGTCGCGATGAGCTGTTAAAAATCAGACAGCTGAATCCTAACATTATTATTCTGGCTTACATTAATTCGGTTGAACTAATTGATAGTCCGCGTGATTATGATAAAGCGGAAATGCGCAATCTTTTAGCGGATAATATTGATGCCAGCTGGTGGCTGAAGGATCAAGGCGGTAATAAAATTTCCAATTGGCCTTATACTTCTATGTTTAATCTGACTGACGGGGCAGGCAAGAATGCTAGCGGTGAGCGCTTTAATGATTATTTACCAGAGTTTGTTGTAAATGAAATTAAATCTAGCGGTCTCTGGGATGGTGTATTTTATGATAATACGTGGGGCGATGTTGCTTGGGTAAATCAGGGGAATATAGATGCAAATAATGACGGGCAAAAGGATATTGCTTCGATTGTTGATCCGGCTTGGGCTTCCGGCTTCAAAAAAGTTTTAACAAAGACAAAGAAATTAGCTGGCCCCGGGTTCATTATTGTTGGTAATGGACGTGTTTATGAAGGTTATCAGAGTCTATTAAACGGAATGATGCTAGAAAGTTTTCCTTCATCTTGGGAAAATGGGGGCACTTGGGCCGGTTCCATGAAAACTTATCTGCACTTACCGACAGTAAACAATACGCCAAATATCTCCATTATTAATTCTTTTAATAAAAATCAAACAAATTATCCAGCGTTCCGTTTTGGTTTGGCGAGCGCCTTAATGGGTGATGGCTATTACAGCTATGATTATGACGTTACTAATCATGGGCAGACATGGTGGTATGATGAATATGATGTCTCTTTAGGGGTCGCTCAATCAAGTGCCTACAATGTTATTGCTAATAAATCTAATGATATTAAGGACGGTTTATGGCGACGTGATTTTAAATACGGTTCGGCCATTCTTAATTCAACAAATAAGGAGCAGCTCTATGTTTTTCCTAAGGAGGAAATGGAAAAATTTCAAGGTACGCAAGATCCAACTTTCAATACCGGTTTAAAAATTAATTATTTAAAACTGGCGCCGCACGACGGGGCGATACTCCTAAGGCATAATACGACCATTATGAACGGTGCCTTTACTAACGGTTATTTTTATCGTTTATATAATTTTTCTGGTGAACAAGTAAGAAATGGTTTTTTTCCATATTTAAATAATTTTCCGGGTGAACAAGAAATTATTATTGCCAATCAGGATACTGATACTCTGGATGTTAATGTTTCTGCTGGCTTAGGACAGATTGTTCTGCAAAAAAATGGAAGCAAAATTGCGGCTTATTATCCCTACGCCAAAACCTATAAAGGCCAGATTAATTTAGCAGCTAAAATAAATCAAGGTTATTTTAGTGAGCTAGTTACTGGTCCGATGTCGGGTGGTCCGCAGGTTAGAATTTTCCAAGCGACTGGCAAACTTTTAGGTAATTTTTTTGCCTATGACAAGAATTCGCGCGGTGGCGTTAATGTTGCACTTGGCGATGTTGATAACGACAGCAAGGATGAAATTGTGACTGGACCAGGCGCCGGGCAGGAACCCGTGGTTAAAATATTTAGTACCAGTGGTGTTTTAAAAAGAAGTTTTCTGGCATATGACAAAAAGTTTAAAGGCGGAGTTAGTGTTGCCATTGGCGATGTTAACGGTGACGGGCAGAATGAAATTGTAACAGCACCGGGCGTGGGCGGCGGTCCGCAAATTAAAATTTTTAATTCACGCGGTGAAGTAATTTCCAGCTTTTTTGCCTTTGATAAAAATTACCATGGCGGCATAAGAATAACTTTGAGCGATATTAATACTGACGGCCAAGTGGAAATCCTCACAGGCATAAAGAATTTTTATTAATAAAAATATGTTTAAATTAATTGGTCATCACTGGCAGACGAGGCGTGAACGTTTTTATAAAAAAAATCGTTGGCATCTTGTTTTAGATTTTTCTTTGGCGATTACAATAATTCTTTTAGCCGCCATCCTTATTACTTTAAAATTATACAATCCAAAAATTAATCGGTTATTTACAAATAATTTTCCAGAAAAAACAGAAATTAATTTGAATAATCCGCCTTTGGTTTACAGTTATTCTTTAGCTAGTTCATCTTTAAATATTGAAGACGGAGTGGTCTTGAATATTAATTTAAAAAATTCAAGCGATCTGTCATTAGAAGATATCAAGAGTAGCTTAGTAATAATAGATAACAATTTTTCTATAACTAAGATTGAAAATCAAGGCCAGGGAAGCGATATAAATATAAGCAATCAGGATGTCAGTTTTGGCTCTTTAGCACCAAAAGAAGAAAAAAATTTAACTTTTAAAGTTACTTTTGGTAATAAGATTAATAACGAAAGGGTTATAAAATGGCAGGCCCGGAATGAATATTCTGTTCAAAATCAAACTATAAAATCAACGACAAGCCTGCCTGATGTGATGTTGGCAGCCGAATTAAATGCTCATGCCGTTGTTTACTATAACAGCCCTCAGGGTGATCAATTGGGTAGCGGTCCGCTGCCGCCAGTTATTGGTTTGCCGACAAATTATTGGATTTTTTTTGATGTTAAAAGTGATAGCGATTTTAAGACTTTAGTATTCAGTGCAAAACTACCAAAGGGGGTTGAATTAACTGATCGTCGCTCCTTATTAGCCGGTGATTTAAAATACAATTCGGCTACTCGGCAAATCGTCTGGATGGTGCCAGAGTTGAAGAATCAAAGTGATAGTTATCGCGTCGGATTCGAAGTTTCGTTTACTCCGGTTGTGGATCAATTAGGTAAAACGCCAATTATATTAAACAATATAAAATATTACGCCCTTGATTCCTTATTAAACACAAATGTCGGCAGCAGCCTGCCAAATCTTAGTACGAATCTTGATGACGATTTGATTAACAAAGGTCAGGGAAAAATAAGTCAGCCATAATATTAATTTTATGATAAATTTTTTCAGGCAATTATTAAAACCGAAATATGATACGCTTAATAAGATTGAAATTGATGCTAATAAAATAATCTCAAACTTTAATTATTTAAAGGAACGGCAGGGAACAGCTGAAATTTTTCCCGTTCTTAAATCAAATGCTTACGGGCATGGTCTTAAGGAAATGTGCCAAATATTAAATCAGACATCGGCCCCATTGGTTGTTGTCGATTCTTTTCCGGAGGCACAAATCGCTTGGTATTATTTTAAAAGGAAAGTTTTAATTTTAGGAGAAATGCCTCTTAAGGTTTATGATTATTGTAATTTTAAACGGACGGAATTTGTCGTTTATAATAGTGAAACTTTGAAGCACTTAGCTCGCTATGGGAAGAGAGTTCAGATACATTTATTTGTTAATTCAGGAATGAATCGTGAAGGGATTAAGGATATCAGCCAGTTTATTGAAATCAATAAGAAATATTTAGATCGCGTTGAAGTGGTCGGCTTATGTTCGCACCTAGCGTCCGCCGACGAGCAATCAGTCTTTAATGATTCCCAAGAAGAAGAATTTATGGCTGCGTTGGATTCTTTAAGAATGGCTGGTTATTTTCCGCGTTGGGTGCATTTAGGAAATTCAGCTGCTTTATTAAAATTACATAATAATCTTTTGACCGCCTATCGCCCTGGCCTCTCTCTGTATGGTTATAATCCGATTGAATCTGACGATAGCGATACGAATATTGATTTGGCTTTAAAGCCAGCGTTAAAAGTAATTACAAAGATTGTCTCCGTTCAAAAACTTGCTGTCAATGAAACCGCCTCGTATAACGAGAGCTTCCGAGCTTTGCAGGAAACTAATATCGCTGTTATTCCTTTTGGTTATTTTGAAGGTTTGGATCGCCGTTTGTCCAATAAAGCAAAATTATTCGTCGCTGGAATTAATTCATCTATTTGGGCGCCGATTGCCGGTAAGGTTTGCATGAATTTAACCTGTCTTAATGTGGGACAAAATGATATTCAAAAGGGGGATACAGTTACAGTTATTTCTGATAATAGGGAAGACCAGAATTCAGTTTCCTCTTTAGTGCGTATTATGAATACAATACCATACGAATTTTTAGTTAGGCTTAACCAAAATATACGCCGTGAGATTATTTGGAAATAATATATTTTATAAATTATGTCAAGAGAAGGGAAATACTTCAAGAAAATAAAGAAAGACTATCAGAGCAAAAATTTATGCAATCCGTTTTTTCATAAAACCAGGAAAAAACCGGAGAAGAGTTTTTTTGTTTTAACGAGCATCGGCGCTTTAATTTTTATTATTTTTATTTTTTGGTTTATTTGCGCGGCCCCGCTTTGGCAAATTAATAATATTAAGGTTGAAGGCTTAACGCGCGTACCGGATACTGACATTAAAAATAAAATTTGGGAACAAACAATTAAATCTCGTTACCTCTTTTTTAAGCAGACTAACCTCTGGCTGTTTAATAAGAACGAAGCCCAAAGGAGCATTATGGCCTCTTATAACCTAGCCTCTCTGCAAATCCTAAAGAGGCCCGCACACACTCTTATTGTTAAGGTTAGCGAGCGTCCATATTCTTTTATTTTTCAGCAGGGAAATGACATGTATTACGCTTCAGGCGATGGCTATATTATTCGCGAGTCAATGGTAGCAGAAGCCGATAAGAGTAAATATTTAATTTTAGAAAATAAAAATACGGAATCATTGATTGATACAAATAATAAAATAAATATTTCCGACAACTATCTTAGCTTTATCCTGGATTTAGCGAATCATTTATCAACTAGACCAGAATTGCCGGTTGAACGCTTTATAATCGACCAGGAGTTTAATACGGTCAAAGTTAAGTTCAGAGACGGTCCTCTGGCCTATTTTAACACCAAGATTGATGCCAAGAGCCAAATAGACCACCTTCTGCTTGTCAAAAAGGAGAAAATAAAGGATAATTTTAGTAAGACAAGCTATATTGATTTAAGGTACGGTGAACGTATATTTATTAATTAAAACTAAAATATATGGAAGGTGCATTTAAAACTTTTTTTGCCTTGGCGGTCTTGGTTTTTTGCCTGGTGGTCATTGGAATTTTTTTGATTATTGTTAAAATATTTTTACTATTTTATCCGAGCGTCCATTTAATGGGATTAATTTTTAACATGGCCCCTTAATGGTTTAAAATCCGTTTAGCTGGAGATATAGGTGGCTTTAGGGCCCCCTTTATTTTCCTCAATAATAGGTGTATTAATATACATTATGCGAAGTATTGTTATGGCCAAAACCCCAGTAAAATAAGGCTTTTTACGCCTGTGCCCTGCTTATTTTTAAAAAATAATAAGTTTTTAAACATTTAGAATTTAAGTTTAATTATGCTATACTTTAAGCAGATATGGAAAATAATAAACCGATAATTAAATATTTAGTTAATTTCTTGGATTACTGTGAGATCGAAAAAGGTCTCTCTTCTAAGACTCAGGAAAACTATACCCGCTTCCTGCGTAAGTTCTTTACTTGGCTGATTGAAACTAAGAATGATTCCCTGACCCCGCCTGAATTAACAGCTGAACATGTCTGGCAATATAAAGTCTATTTATCCCGTCATATTGATCCGCGAACACATAAGACTTTAAAAAAAACGACACAGAATTATTATCTTATCGCCCTACGTTCGCTGCTTGATTTCTTTGTTGAAAAAGACGTGGCTTCCCTACCGCCCTCAAAAGTAAAATTGGCCAAAGACAAAGCTGATAAAGAAATTAAATTTTTGAAGTTGGATCAGCTCTCAACTTTATTAACCGCACCGAGCGCCTCAACGATAATTGGCATGCGCGACCGTGCCTTGCTGGAAACCCTGTTTTCTACTGGCTTGCGCGTGGCGGAGCTTGCCGCTTTAAATCGAGATCAATTAAGGATAAAAGATGACACCCACGACCTGGAAATTGCAGTCGTAGGTAAAGGCAGTAAGATAAGGACGGTTTATTTTTCCGAGCGGGCAGTTAAGGCCCTGCGTGCCTATATTAATGAACGCAAGGATTTGGATGAAGCTTTATTTGTGAACTATAAACGGGGTGGCGCCCTGAGCTCAGCTTCAAGACGTTTGACCGTTAAAAGCATTGAAGATATTGTTAAGAAATATGTAATTATTACCGGTTTGCCGGTAATGGCCACGCCTCATACGCTTCGGCATTCTTTTGCTACTGATTTATTGAACCAGGGAGTTGACTTAAGAACGGTTCAAGAGTTTTTGGGTCACAGTAATATTGCAACGACGCAAATTTATACCCACGTAACCAATAAGCAGCTTAGAGATATTCATCGTAAGATTCACGATAATCGTAAATTTTAAAATGTTTCATACAAAAAAACCGAGCTAATAACTCGGTTTTTATTTTTTTAACTTGTTTTTTTTCGAAACACTTTCTATGGTAAATATTTTTCCGGATCAACCGGTAAGCCGTTAAGTCGGACTTCAAAATGTAAATGCGGTCCGGTTGAAAATGGTCCAGTACCGATACCACCCGGCGTACCGCCGCTACGGCCAATGGCTTGCCCTTGAGTCACATATTGGTCCTGAGTGACATAAACAGCTGATACGTGGCCATAAACAGTCGCTAGGCCGTCACCGTGGATTAGCATGATATAAGCATATTTAGTTGAACCATCAAATTTAACCTTAGCGACGTAGCCATCAGCGGCTGCGGTTATGGATGTTCCCTGTTTTGCTCTAATATCAACGGCTGGATGTTCGCCGATAATTGTGCGGTAAGGATAATCGGGGTCATGGAATTTTGTCACAATATAATTTTTTGGAACCGGCCAGGCAATTGTGTTGTTTCCGTTATTTAATTTCTGCTGGTCTTTCTGTGACATTTTTTGACGGATTAAGCGTTCGGCACTAGAGATATCTGCAGCCGCTTGGTCCTGTTCCCTCTTTGTTTGTAATAATAAATTTTGGAATTCTTTTTCAGATGATTTTGTCTCTTCTAAAATACTAGTTTTATTTTGTTGCTCATAAATAATATCATCTTTCTTTTGCTCGAGTTTTGTTTTTAAATCCATAAGCTCAGAATTTTTTTCGCCTAAGCTTAATTTATTGCTATCTAGCCTTTCTTTATTACTGCGCAATTCTTCAACACTGTTGCCGATTTCTTTATTTGTATCTTCAAGATACTTCGCTTGATTTAAAAATTCAGCCAAAGAATCGTTAAGTAGAAGCATCTCTAGGGTCGATACTTGATCCTGCTTGTAAACGAGTTTAAGTAGATTGGAAATATGGACCTTTTGAGCCTCTATTTGCTGGTCGAGGTTGGCGCTGTCAATTTCAATTTTTTGAATTTCAAGATTGGTCTTATCGATTTCAAGATTAGTTCCATCAATATCAAGCTGGGCTTTAGCCAGATGGTTCTCTAATAATGATAATTGATTGCTTAAATTAACCTGATCATTCTGTTTGGCGTCAATTTGACTCTGATATTCCTGCTGCTTCTGTTTGAGCGCATCAATTTGTTTTTTTTGATTTAAAATTTTAGCATTAAGCGCGTCTATCTCTGCGTCATAGGTGCCGGTTTGACTAAAAGCTAAAGGAGCCGCACTTAAACAGGCGGATAAAATTAGCATTAAAATGACTATTTTTGGAGTTCTTTTTTTCATCTTTAAATATTATTTTTGTTTAAATAATTATAACATTTTTTGACTATTTAGTAAAGGAGTTTACTGAGGTAAATATATTTTGCGACAATGATGCAATTGTATTTTCCATTTTTTTAAAGTCATCCCCTCTTGTCATAACACAAAGTAAATAATTTTTTTCATTTAAATAAATAATGCCACAGTCATGAAGCTGCTTAGCGCCATTTATTTCCCGTTCACCAAATTTATGAGATATTTCAATATTTTTTGGTAATAAGCCGGCTAAGCCTTGAGTGAATTGAGATTTCGTTAACAATTTTAGGGCTTTTTCTGACATGGCTCGATTAAGGTAGGAGGAATTATAAAGAATACGAAAGAAGGACGAATATTCAGTGACAGTCATAAAATTTTCCTTACTTTCGGCGGTTGGCGTTTTGAGGTTAAAGTCAGTATAAATTCTATCTAAATCATTGGAAGGAATATTAGATATTAGTGTATTAGCGGCGGTATTATCGGAATATTCAATCATATCATCAATCAATTCCTCAACAGTATATTCTTTGCCGACTTCAACTTTTTGCGAAGGCGCTATGTTTTGGCTGACAACCGTTTCTTGATAATCTTTGACAGTTAATTTTTGATTTAAAAGTGCCGGATTTGTTTCGGCTAATTTTAAATAAGCCATCATTAGAGGAACTTTTAATAAACTGGCCGGTGAAAATTTTTCCTTTTCATTGATACCTATCCAGGGACCATTATTTAAGTCGCGAAAATATAAGGAGACAAAACTGACGTTATGGCTATCAATGGCTGTATCAATCATTGTTTGGATGCTACCTTTTAATTTAACGTTGTTGTAGTTAAGGGGGAGGTTATTTTCACATTCAAGTAGCGGGCTGATGTATTTGTAACCAGTTTCATGGCTTTCTGATTTTTTATTAGCATCATTTGCTTTGTAAATAATTCCGATAAAAAAACCAACCGCTAAACTAAC
>Ga0224524_1000872_pt1 | contig 10173 bp, 11 predicted proteins | sample CFST75metaG_FD_179895 | JGI IMG/M metagenome (GOLD analysis project Ga0224524, IMG submission 179895) | Peat soil microbial communities from Stordalen Mire, Sweden - C.F.S.T75 | ecosystem: Environmental > Terrestrial > Soil > Wetlands > Peat | place: Sweden: Norrbotten County, Stordalen Mire... | reverse complement strand
ACCCTATTGTTGCATAAAAAATGCCTATAACTTGTAGCTTTCCCCTCTGAAAAAGCCCCACTTAGCTGGGCGCATTCAACATCACATTTAGTGACATTCGACATTCTCCGCTAAAATAAAAAGCGAGACGACTCCGTTTTCCTTATATTATCAGTTGTGAAGAAAGATAAACTTAGAATAGGAAGCCGTCTCGCAGATGAAAAATAATTCTCAGTCAGTGCTCCACGCTTATCGATCTATTCCCAGGCTCGCCTTCGAACACCAACGCCTCACATCCTTCGCCGGGTTGGTTCTTTTCTGGCAACTCTTCAAAAACCTTCAGCTCCTGCCGCGCCTGGAAGCCTGCTTTGCACATCTGCGAAGCTCCTCCATTTTTACCCATGGACGTATTGCGCTGCTGCTCATTATCCATGTACTGGCAGGCTATCGACGCTTACGCGATATTCGCTTCTACAAACACGACCCGCTCATCAAGCGTGTCCTGGGCCTGAATATGCTCCCCGACATCTCAACCGTCAGCCGCATTCTATCTACCGCCGACGAGCGCTGCGTCCAGAACATCCGACGCCTTTGCCGTGAATTGATCTCCATGCGGCTGCGTGCCTGCCACATTTCCCGCATTACGCTGGACTTCGACGGCTCCGTCATTTCTACCAAGCGTCATGCGGAGAATTCCGCCATCGGTTATAATAAAAAACATAAAGGATGGCGTAGCTACTATCCACTCTTTTGCACCGTCGCTCAGACAGGACAAGTCTTCGATTTGCTCCACCGTCCCGGAAACGTCCACGACTCCCACGATGCTCTGGCCTTTATTGCATCCTGCATTGACGAAATTCGCTCTGTACTACCCGGTGTTATCGTCGAAGTGCGCATGGACGCCGCTTTTTTCAGCAAGGAAATCGTTTCCATGCTCTTTAACCGTGCTATTCAATTCACCATCTCCGTGCCTTTCGAACGGCTCGTGGAACTCAAGCATAAAATCGAATCACGTCAACGTTGGACAACCTGTTGCCCCGATACCACCTTCTTCGAGGAAACGTGGAAGCCAAAATCCTGGAACCGTTCCTACCGTTTCCTTTTCGTCCGTACAAAAGAGATTGTGCAATCTAAGGAACCAATCCAATTGGACCTTTTTATTCCAGAGGAATTCGGCTTTGCCCACAAGGTCATTCTCACCAACAAAACAACAAGTCCCGCTCAGATCATTGAATTCCACAACGGACGAGGTTCGCAGGAAAACGTCTTTGCGGAACTGAAAACCGATGCCAATATGGCGTATATCCCCTTTAAACGTCTTATCCCCAATCAAACCTATTTGCTCTCGGTCGTCCTTGCGCATAACCTAAGCCGCGAGTTCCAGATGTCCACTTCCGACAAAAAGCGAAATACTACCTTCAAACGTATACAGCTCTGGCCCTTCCATCATATCGGTACTATCCGTAGAAACATCATCAACAGGGCTGGTAGGCTCACACAGCCCGGTGGCGTGACCACCCTTACGGTCAGCGCAGATCAAAACATCGAAAAACTTTTCACTGCGTATATCGATAATTTGACAAAAGCTGCTTGACTTAGCCTCAAGTTCTATCACATTTTTATGCAACGCTGGGGTTATTTGAGCCAATTGTTTTATTTGAGAATGTTTTTTTCTGCATTGTAGCTATGCCCCAATCGGACAAAACACAATTCTCTAAATTATCATTCGGGGCGCGGGAAAGTATGTTAGCTGGTTTTAAATCTAAATGCAAAACATTGAAGTTTAGATAAGTAAAGTTTAAAGCATTAGAAATCTGGAGCAGGACATTTAAAGCTTTAGGAATTGGAATTGATCTGTGTTTATCAATAAAATCCTGAATACTAAAAAAGCACATGGGCATTAATGCACCAGTCTTATAATTAATGTTAACAATTTTAAGTAATGGTAAAATATTTTTATGGTTCATTTGAATCCAAATATTCAACTCATTAGAAATAAATTCTTTCTTAAAATTATCATTAAAGACTTTGACTGCAATGGCATTTTTGTATACCGGATCATTAATAGAAAAATCCAATTTTTTACTAAGCAAATAAACCATTCCCATTCCGCCTTTTTTAATGCTGTCAATATTGTATTGAAACTTATCGATACGAATGAAAGATGGTTCGGCAGGAGTATTTGCTTGCATTTATATCCTTAAGATTATGAGGCAAAAAATGGCTATAATCCTAAATAAAATGAGCTACTTAATTTTATCATATTAATTTGAATCGTTTTCTATATTTTTTTATGTAGGCGATTTATTGTCAGCAAAGCATACAAAATTATTCAGAGCATCGCCAAATTTTTGATATAAACTAAGATAATCCTCCAAGGCTTTTAGTGATACTAATTCGATTCGATATTTTTCACGAGTATAATTATCGGATTTATAATAAAAATCTATGATACAATAGGGTATTTCTGATATTTTAAGTTTGTTTTCTTTAGTTAACTCGGCAAGAACTATTTCGCCATCAAGAATTACCACGGGCTTTACAATTATTAGGGATTTATTAATAGTATTCGGTATTAGCCACTTTCTTCTACCAATATCCTCGCAAGCTTTGACTACAGATACAAAGCTACTATACCATCTTGAATGCGAATCAGGCTTTTTAAAACACTCGTGTATGCCATATCCAATCCAATCAAGTTTACTAATTAGTGTATTCTTAGATAATAAATTCCGTAAATCATTCTCTTTAATTTTCAAATTGATAATATTACAAATTGTTTGACTATCCATTGTTTTCCACCATTTTTGATCATTTGCTTTAAAGACAATCCAAGGGTGTTCATTTTTTTTTATTTCAATCAAGAAATGAATTCCTGTTAATATCTCTTTTTCTGATAAAATGTCTTTTTTAGAGTTGAGGAGAGAGGCGCTTAAGTCAATTTCTCTTGATTTGTTTTCATCTTTATCAAAATATCCAACAGATACATCACAATCGCATTTGTAATTCAGAAATTTATTAACAACTTTCATTTCTGAATAAAATCCTGTTTTTTCAACATCTTCAATAATTTTGGATTTTAATGCAACATTCATATTTATCTCCTATGCGATCTTAAAACAAATGTGTCTGTCTATTGTTTTCAGGCCGCACGATGCGGCCATTTTTCTTGGTGCGCCATTTTTAATTTAATTTTCGGCGGCGGCTATCAATAATATATCACTTCCGCCAAATTCTTCCATATTTTCCGGATTTTTGTCTTTCTCCACCGCCCCCTGTCTTTTTCTTGTACTCCACTAAGCTGCACCGTCCTCGGTGACTGCTTAAGTAAACAGGTTGTATTGCACAGGTGCGGTCTTTTCTTTTTCAAAGCCTGTCGCAGAGCATCAGCTTATCATACTCGCAATATCGCCGGACAGGGCATCATCAGTTGTCTTTACCCTAAGTATTAGCACCTTGTCAATTATAACAATCCAAATCAGCAGGTCTCCCTGCTGCATTTGGGTGGTTGTAAGAGCGCTGAAACTTATCCCATCGCCCGGTGTCGGATGTCTTAGCCTTTTGTCTTTTGTCAGTTGTTTACCGATGCCATGGTTCCGAGTTAAGCAGATCATGAAGATCACCGTTCAGCTTAGTTCGGCCGGCCTGTCCCTTGTGCCAAAGCTCAAGTTCTCCTGGCGGTTGCTCATCGTCGACTCTACTTGCTCCGTCAAGAAGCGCGAAAAGGCCAAAAACAGCAGCGTGAGAAACCTCCGCAAGTGCCCGAATAACCATCTCGCGGTCATCGACGGGCAAACCAATATACCATTTACTGAGCGCAATAAGTTCCGGTGTTGATCGGCGGCCTGAAGATTTGAATAGATTGGTTACAACGTTATCGACTGCTCTTTTCATTACTCCCTTTCGAACCAAATCAACAAATATTTCCGCATTCATTTTATCTCCTTAGCGAACTATCCGTATCGAGAACCGATCTCAGACCGGAAAAATATCCTTAAACATCTTTCTTAAACCTTAAAACCTTAGTAGCTCGTCATGCCTCGAATCTTAGGTACAACCACCTTAATCAGCTGCCTTAGCCAGCTGAATTAAGATAGTTATACAGAGGGTGTTAGTTACGTCTCAAGTCTCGTTCGGGGTTGTCTTTTGTCTTGGTTTAAAGTTTTCGTACATCCATCCGACCGATTGTTGCGATTGTGAGAATGTTCTTAATCCCCAAAAACAATATTGAACATCTCGAAGTATCATTTTTAAACAATACTTTTTGTACTCGTATTCTGTAAAATTTTCTTGGATATATTTCTTAATTGATTCTTCTATTGTCATTTGCCTTTCCTCGTCATCCGGTGGTGATGGCTGTCATCTATCGCAAAAGATTATCGGTTGTTAAAGTGTATTTTTGTACCTAAAATCAACTCCACATTCAGAGCAATGTACCGTTTCGTTTAAATCGTCTGTGCGTATAGTATTGAAACAGCTCGGGTTTTGGCATTTAAATTCGTATTGCTTTTTTGGTGAATACTTTACAAAATTGTTCCAATTAATTTGGTCATATCCTTCTTTTTTTAATTCTTGGTGATTCCAAAAGAATCTATCATAAACCAGTTTTGCATCTTCTGGTTTTATGTATGCTGTAAATATTTCACTTTTAATACAAGCCTCAAAAAGCTTTAAATTAACCGGGGTAACGCTTTCTGATTTAGAATGCTCAATTAAGGGGTAAATAACAGCAAAATAGTAATTCTTAATCGACTCAATATCGGGAGGATTACCAAGGAGTGTTTTGTCTTTGTCAAATGTTAATTTCGCAATTTGTTCTTGATCTTCAAAGTTCTTTTTAAGCAATTCCTTTCGATCTTCGTCTAATCGTTTATTCTCAGCGTCGAGAGCTTCTTTGTCTTTTTCCAGATTTTTGTTTAGCTTATCAAGCCCAGACAGCTCCTCTGTCTTTTGAGCAATAACAGAAGTTTGTTTTTTTACAATTCGTTTGTACATTTTTTCAATGGTAAATGCTATAAGTAAAGTCGTTGCCCAAAACAAGTAAGCTTCTATTGGCATCCAAAATAGTTTTTCTGATTTATGTAACGGGTTTGAATTTACATATGCACAAAAAGCCATAAATATAGAACAACCAATAAATCCATATACCAAAACTCTTGAAATAATAGGGGTCATAAGTTTGTCAACATCCCTTCGCAAAACATCATCTGTAATTTTGTCTAAAAAACTCATTTTTCCCTCTTTCTATCGTCTCGTCATCCGACGTTACGAGTTATAACAATCCAATTCATTTGCCGGTACGCCCTCCACTTCAGCTAACCCGGCCAAGTGAAATTGGGTAGTTATAAGGAGGTTGAAATGGCAATGAAACGTCGCATGGTGTCTTTGGTTTGTAAATGGTCTTTGATTTTATTTGGTTTTATAGATTTCATTTATACCCTTATTACTACGATCTGGTTTCGCGATAGGTTGGCTTTTTATTGGGGACATCTTGTTAACGGTTGTATTGGCCTTCTCCTTAGTATAGTTCTCGTTTGGGGATGTATAGGAGTAATGATTTGTTGTCACGATGCGGCTAACTCGCTCAAAGAACTCAGGAATACCAAAAACAACAAGAACGATGGTAATCCCAATCAAAACCCAAGTTACAAAGATCAGTTTTTTAGTAAGATTGATTACTGTCTTAGATTGTTCTTCCGCTGCGTGAGATAATTTTATAAGAATTGCTGAAAAATGCTTCGTCACGTCCGAAGTTGGAAATTCTTTATAAATATTTTGCAATTTTATCATACTGGTTAATAATAGTTCAGGGGACAAATCTAACAATTCTTTTGATGATTCCTTTGCTTTTTCGGCATGCTCATTAAATTCATTTTGATGCATTTGTTTGCGTATTTCCATAACGCCTCCTTGAAAAGATGTCCTATCAAAATAGTCAATGGTCTTTCAGGGGTCAATCGGTGGGAATAAAAAAGGGCGCTACCAAGCGCCCTATATTTCTGTCTTTTTGCGTCGTCCGGTGGTGAAGGCTGTCTCCTTCGCAATAGTATCAAGTTCGGTCAGGCGTCAAAGTGCCGGTTGTCTTTGGTTTCTTCTTTGTTTCTAATTTCAACAAATTTGTCAATAGGCATATCGCTATCATAAATATCAGTAATATTGTTTTTTCGTGCAATTTCTTTCCATTTCTTTTTTTCTTCGTGCGTCATTTTCCTAAAGGGTAATCCGCTTTGTTTTGCATATTTTTTATTTTGCGGGTATGGTTGGTCATATCCAACCATTACGATTTGCATGTCTTTATTTTTAATCCATAGCTCTATTGTATGCCAAAGCCAAAAAAACAAGGCTACAATCGAAAGCCCGGAAAAAATTCCCGAAACACCTAATAAAAAATTGTTGTCCATATTATGCTTTACCTTTTCAACAATCTCATAAAAAAACCAAATGTCGGGAAGTACCCCAATAATTGCAAGTATCCATCCATATTTTTCTGTCTTTTCCTTAACTTTCTTAAGCATTTATTCCCTCTTTCAAAGCTGTCGTAGTAGCTCATCATGCCACTACTGGCGGTATAACAATCCAGTTCAGCCGGTCATCGGCTGCAACTGGGTAGTTATAAAGAGTGTCTTATTAAAATCATCAGCGCGTCGGGTCGTCCTTTGTCTTTCTATGCAAACAAATCCTTCTTCGGCCAAATCACTGCCGGTATCATCTTGAATCCATAAATTATAGAGCAATGTAGTCTGTGACATCCGGCATAGCATTCAAACAAATTTACGCACTCATCGACATTGGCTTGTCGGTATAAAAATATTGGTCGAATTTTTTCATTGTTTTCAAAACCTGCTAAGATGTTCAGCACTCTTTCTTTTGCCGTCAGAGACATTTTTTCGTCATTTTCACCGTCTTTAAATATCGGAGTTCCGTCTTTTCGTATTTTATAATTTATCTGTGAAATAGGTACAATCTGGACAGGTTTTTCTTGGAATTCCTGATAGCTTTTAAAATGCAAATTGTCTTTGTTTTTGTATTCGAGAGCTTCGATCCATGAGCTATCAATTTCAAAATTAAACAGGCCGTATTTAATGCGTCTTGTTGGGTTGTCTTGAATTATGAGCATTTTTTGTATTCACTCTTTCTGTGTCGCCTGGTGGTGAAAGCTGTATCCTTCGCAATAGTATCAAGTTCGGTCAGGAAATCAAGGAAAACAAGGTATCGATTGTCTTTATTGGATTAGTTTGTTCTTCAATTCGTCTATTTGTCTGTCAATATCAGAATGTTTCCATGAATTGGTTAAATTTCCGAGAGTTACTGGATTGTTTAATTTATAATTTTCCAAAACAGCTATCTGCTGCCTAATGTCATTTTTTGTCTTGTTTATTAATGCCAATTCTTTTTTAATTTTATTATTATCATCTCTCCAACAGTCGATTTTAAACCATATCCATAATACAAAGACTATAAAAGTAAAAAATGTAGAGCATACTAAAAATTCTCTAAGAATTGGACTCATTGTCTTGTCCTTAAAAAGCTCGATATACCATCCTATAACTTGCGGGATAGCCAATATCGCAGAAATTAAAACGATTTTATTTAATTTGTCTTCGATCCATTTTGTCTTTTCCATTTTATTCCCTCGTAAAGACTCTGTAGGCCGTCTCAGCCTCGAATCTTAGGTATAACAATCCCAATCACCTGCTCCGCCAGGTGCATTGGGATAGTTATAAGAGGGTTGTTTTACGTCCTAAGATTGTCCTCTGTCGAAGGGTAGGCTGTCTTTGTCAGTTCGCAACGTCGGCTATCCTTTGCTCACAATCATCAATCCTTGACGTTGATTATCGCCTCGGCACGTTGTCTTTGTTTACAATTTAGTATCTAAGGCGATATTAATTAACGAGATAGCTGCGTTTTCCGCTTTTGTATTATCATGAGTAATTGATTTGTCTGTTGGCAAAAAAGATAAGTCGCTTAAAGGAAATTTATACTGTTTTGATTTGCTCTCCATAAAATTGTAAATATCGCTATTTTGAATTATCATATCGAAAATATATTTAAATCTATACCATTTCGTTTGGGCAATTAAAAAATATGTATTTGATTCTCTTTCTTGCGAATTGGGCGGCCAATTTAAGGTTGATACAACCCTTTCTCCTTTTTCGTTAATGTGGCGTCCAGGTGTAGTTTTATTATATTCATCCACAGCCTCTTTTATTGTCTTATTGATTTCAAAAATAAAATCTCTTACTGGATCGTCTTTCATGATAAATTTTTCTTCGGCTTCTATTTCTTCTTCAATTTTATTCTCCTTTTTAAATTTGGCTAAAATATGTTTTGTTGGCTTTATAATTAAAAAAGAAAAAACAGGAGATAATGTTTTACATGCAGCCCATACAAGGGCCAAAAAAATTATAACAAAACAAATTAAAAAAATTATTGCCATTGCTATTTTCCCTGCATGAGAAACGTGAAACCCGCATGACGATAAAACATAATTTCCAAGAATTTTAAATTCTGAAAAACTCACATCCACAAATCCCTCTTTCTATCTCATTTGTAGAGACTATAACGCCAAGGGTCAGCGGGTCACCCCGCTGCACCCGCTGGTGTACGCCCGACATGGGCGTGATCTTAAGGGTGAAAGTCCCATGTGGAGGCGCTACCCTTTGTTAGGAGTAATATAGCAAAAGGAAAACCACTAGTCCAGGGCAAGGGCGATTTCGCGAGGAATTGTCTGAAGGAAGCCTGGTCGACGAAACCGCGAGCCGATGAACAAGAACCGCATACAAGGCCGACCGCTTGGGGACGAGCAAGCACCTGACTGCAAAGTCCCGTGAGCGAACAAGGGGAGGTAAATGCGGCGGTTGCGCGGGGAAGGATCACGTTCTTATTCGGGGAGGCCTGTCTGGTAGTAGGCGGCGGTTCTTTTCTACGGTAATCCGGACGTAGAGTCCACGACGAAAGGAGTGGGGTATCTTCCGGTACCTAAGGGGAAAGGAAAGCAGCGCCTGTCGGCAATAAAGTCAAAGAAACCGGCAGGTAACAGGCAGGAGTCAGCAGAGGCCATAGTAGCCAAACGCCGCAGGGAAACTTGTGGACACGACGAAGGGCCGAACATTAACAAAAGGAAGGAGTACTAAACGCCTCGATGCGCTGCCTCAGCGGGAGGATCGGTTGCATTGGCGGAAGTTTATGGAACCAGCCTTAAGCGAAAATCTGATGGAAGCGGTGCTTGCGTCCGAGAATGTCCGGCAAGCGTGGAAACGGGTGAAGTCAAACGGTGGAGCAGCCGGAGTAGACGGCATTACCGTTGATGAATTCGTTGAGACAATACGGACGTCATGGGCAGGCATACGCGAATCACTGATGAATGGGACATATCAACCGGCCCCCGTTCTTCGAGTAGAAATACCCAAGAAGAACGGCGGAAAGCGGCCATTGGGCATACCAACGGTTTGCGATCGGCTGATACAGCAGTCCATTCAGCAAGTTCTAACGCCGGTGTTCGACCCGAAATTTTCCGGGTCAAGCTATGGCTTTCGTCCGAATCGTAGCGCCCACGAAGCAGTCCGAAGGGTACAAGAGCTTATCAGGAGCGGCTACCGTTTTGTCGTGGACATCGACATCGAGAAGTTCTTCGATAGAGTCAACCACGACATTCTCATGATGCTGGTATCGAGGCACGTGAGTGACAAGCGGCTGCTGCGTTTGATAGGTACATACCTTAGGAGCGGCGTTAAGATAGCCGGGCGAGTCGAACCAACGCGAGAAGGAACGCCGCAAGGCGGGCCATTATCACCCCTGCTTGCCAATATCTATCTGGATGTTCTGGATAAGGAGTTGGAAAAGCGCGGTCTCAATTTTGTGCGCTATGCGGATGACCTGCTCATTCTGGTCAAAAGCAAAGCTGCCGGAGATCGTGTTCTGCGAAGCGTGACCCGTTTTCTTGAGAAACGCCTGAAACTAACGGTGAATCAGGAGAAAAGCGGAGTGCGTGAAGCGGACGATACGAACTATCTGGGATTTACATTTACACGAGAAGGCAAGATACTCTGGTCGGATGACTCGTACCGGAGCTTCCGGCACCGAGTCAAGGAACTCACCGGAAGAAGTTGGGGAGTGTCGATGAAGTACCGATTGTCGAAACTGAGTACGTATATTCGCGGGTGGGTAAATTACTTCGGCATAGCGGAGTATTAT
>Ga0224524_1000869_pt1 | contig 10195 bp, 6 predicted proteins | sample CFST75metaG_FD_179895 | JGI IMG/M metagenome (GOLD analysis project Ga0224524, IMG submission 179895) | Peat soil microbial communities from Stordalen Mire, Sweden - C.F.S.T75 | ecosystem: Environmental > Terrestrial > Soil > Wetlands > Peat | place: Sweden: Norrbotten County, Stordalen Mire... | reverse complement strand
GATCACCCCGCCCTGATACACCACTCCTCCGTTGCTTCGCAAAGACAAATTCGAAAGAAGTACTTTCCCTCTCGAAATAGTGAAACCACCCCAAGGACTTTTAATCGTCATTCTTTTATTATTCGAAATAACTTGACAAGTTAGGGCGGCGATTTATTTTCTGATAGGGTAGGGACTTCTTTGCGGATGATTAAAAAGATGGAGAAAATCAGTGACTCATTTGGAAGAAGATATGAAGATTCATTTTTGTCATTTTCGGGGAAACGTTAAAATCGGAATGTTTCATTTGTTTTTGAAAAACAGAAGATAATAATATTAATCACATTTATGTGCCTTTTGAAAGTGTCTGCCCTGAGTGGGCCGGAGACTGAGACACAGCAATTTTCGATTGGAGGAATAACCATGCGCAAAATAATAAGCTGGATTGTAATGGTGTTTATATTTCCGCTAATCCTGCTTCCTTGCCATGCCTGGGGGGCGCAAGATTCGGGTTTTACACTGGACGTTCTCGCATCCGCTGCCAAAGAGGTATCATTTACGGTGCCCCCCTCAGGATCCATACCGATACGGATCATGCAAAAAGGTGCTCCCGTTCCCGGCATGAAAGTCGATCTCTACCTGTCGGAGTTCGTTGGAGAACAGGGACTATCCGTCGGTGTCAAGCTGACAGTTGACACTATGCCTCTTACTCCGGCAGCTGAACTGAAGAGGGTCCCCTTTTCCGGGGTATTTCTTCCGATTCACCTGACGGTGCCGCCGCTTCCCGCCCCTGGCAAGTATTCCGGCACTTTAGTGTTAGTGAATCCCAAAAATACTTCGAGGGAAGTGTGGTTGTTTAAGCTGACCTCCGCACAGGAAATGCGCCCGGCGACATTGGTTTTGGATCAAGGATCTGCAACACTCAGTGGGATTAAACCTGTACTGTTTGGAAAAAATAAAGATCCATCCATCACTGTGCACTTACGGGACAAAACAGGCTTCTGGATGCTAGATGGCATCATTGCACGCCTGGAACCAGGATTGATAGTTCCTGGAAATGGATTTAGCATAGAGCGCGACCTGTCTGCCGAGTTTAATAACAAATCTGTCGATAATATCGGGACTTCCCCACCCACTGGAACCCGTTCGGTCTTGCCCGGCCAACAGGCTACCCTGAAGTTTCAATTCAAGAATTTAGATGTCGGTACATACACGGTTCCGTTGCGGGTTATTGCTTCCAACTCCGGCCAGGACGACCAACAGCGTCTGACTGTCACCATTAAGGTAAAACACTGGTGGTTTTGGGCTGCGCTTATTCTTGTCTTAGCCGCAATAGTTTCATTTATAGGCACACAATTGGCGATCGCCATACGCCGAAAGTCGGCTTTTCTCGAACGTGGTCAGGGGATGCGCCCGGCATGGCTTTCCACGGAAAAACCTTCGCTACCTGTGATATGGTACCGTGCGAAGGTGCGACAGATCGAAGATTTAAGCAATCGATTCTGGTTGACGGGGCAGACAGGAATCGACTTGAAGCTCACTCAGGCGGCAGGAATGCTGCCGATCCTTGATCGAATTCACCATCTCCGTAACCGTCTCAACCAGAGCCTGGAAGAGGAACCGATCAGAAACAGGGCAATCTGGCATTTGGATAGTATCATAAGCGGAATAGACGCGGACCCGAGCGATCAAGAAATAACCCAAATTAAAGCAGAGTTAGATGCGCTGGAAAAATGTCTTGACCCTATGCAAACAGACGGTTGCTATTGGGATGCGCTACGGCCCCGTATCAGTAAGCTGCTTTCAGAAATCGAAACCGACAATTTCCCGGCTGAGGGAAAAGATGAAATGCTGCTGCTTAAAAAGGACCTTGAAGATGGTGTGAAATCGCAACCGAACCACAATGAGCTGACAATGCTCGAAAGGAGATATCAGCGTCTTCTCATCCTTTGGAATTATCATGAGAGGGAAGACACAGAATTGTTTTTAAAACTCTTTGTAGTGAAACAAGACTCTATAAGCCAATTATTCGCTACTGTCGATAAGGCTGTTTGGGAACGCCTGAAGGAGATTAAGAATAAAAACAAACTTTGGCCAGAAGGCCCATTGCCTGATTCCTTGAACCCAATCGAGGCATATATGCCAGTAACATTCGAGCTGGATGTGAGCGACGATCCCAAACTCATGGAAACATTTCTAGTTAAGAAAAAACTTAAATATATATGGAAATTTGAGATCAACCAGGAGAATATTCGGCATAAAAATGGAAAAAAAGGTGAGCTTGAGGTGACATCAGCAGAACCTAAGGTGACCCAGTATTCACCTATACCAGGACAGATAGTACTTAAAGAAGTACGAATCCTGAATGCATCGGAAAAAGAGCCGATCGTTATTCAAAGATCGGAAGCTAATGAAAAGGAAGGCCGATGGGTTGTTCCTGTTTCTAAATCGAGTGAATTTAGAATCTGGCGCATTGCTGAAAAGGCCGACTTTATAGCCCTCGCCATCGCTTCAATTGCCGGAGTAACCAGCGGTCTTATGCTTTATATGCAGAACCCTACCTTCGGTTCAGCCCAAGATTACCTTCAGTTATTTATGTGGGGCGCGGGGATCGATCAGGGGAAGAACCTCATCCAAGCCCTTGGTAGTTGGGGGTCAGGCAAACAATAGGCAGGGGGGCTGCAGGGTAAACGGTTGACGCATGTACTATCCAGGAAAACAAAACGAGGGAACGATGACCGGACATGATCTAATAAATTCCGATGGAATTCAGGGAAAAATTCACACAATCCGGGGCCTTCAGCTGATGATTGATAGTGACCTGGCTGAGCTATACCAAGTCGGAGCAAAAGTGCTGAATCAGGGCGTGAAACGAAATATTGGAAGATTTCCTCTTGAATTCATTTTCCAACTGACTTCTGAGGAGTACAATTCTTTAAGGTCACAATTTGTGACCTTAAACAAAAAGCGAGGGGAACACCGAAAATACCTTCCTTATGCGTTCACCGAACAGGTGATTGCCGATCGCCAGGCGGCATTTCTTACACGGGATGATTTCCGGCTGACGCCCATGACCGAGGAGCCGGAGGTAACAAGCCCGGATCCGGACTGCTCAAAACCACGCCGGCAATCGAAAAAAATGGGCAGAAGGATTTTCACTTATGAACCCGACTTCGTGAGATTCCTCTAAAAAGACTTTTTTTTACTTATCTCTTTCTTTTCGCTATCCCCCATTTATATTTTCATAAACAATCGTTTTTGACAATCTGAAGCAGCTTATGCAATCCTCATAACGATCGCTGCTTCTTTGGGCAGCTTCATTCAATTGGATTCTTTCTGGAATATGCCTACACTAAACTGGGGCTTGATCAGCGACGGTGGCATTTTTGAGTCGCTGATGCATGCTATTCTCTTTGCTGAAAACGCGGGCACTATTCTCTTTGGTCGCCCTGGCAAGGATTCTGGACAGGATGCCCGCACTATCGATGGAACGTCTGTATACCAGGCGAAATACCGGCAAGGTCTTGTCATGGATAACGCCATAATCCTTGCGCTGGAGGAACTGGAAAAGATCAGGGTGTATCGCCAGCATGGGCATCCCAATCAAGTGCATTGGCGGAAAGCCCGACGCTGGGTTCTTGTCGCCAATTTCTCCATCAACCCCAATGACGACGTTAAGTGGCAGACGCGGGTGGTTCCCGCCTTTCAAAAAGAGGGTCTAGCGGCTGACTATTGGCACATCGATATCTTAGAGGGCAAGCTCTCCCAGCATTCCGAAGTCCGGGATGTATTCTTTGGCGACGAGAACCGAGTGTTGGTTGGACTAAAGGAGGCGCACGACTTACTCATTGCCGAGTGTGTGGGCAGCGAGTTTCTCGACGTCGCGATGATGGGGCGCGATAGCGAATTATCGCTGATCAAAACTTTCGCAGCCTCAGGGGATAAGCGAGTGTTGCCGTTGGTCGGCCCTGGGGGGATTGGCAAATCGCGTCTTTTGTATGAAGGCCTCATCGCATTGGTAAACGAAGGGTGGCATGTTCTCTGGGCCTTACCGGGAACCATGGCCAAGTCATCACAGTGGTTTCGGCTACTGAACGGCGCTCAACAGACCTGCGTCGCTATCGACGATCCCGATGACCCTGGTCTATTACGGTCAGTGATCGAACAACTATCAACCGTGGAACGTAGGAACTGGAGGGTCATAATTGCCACCCGTACAGAAAAAGCGGAAGCCCTCCGCAGATTCCGGCATCACCGTCACGTTCACGAGCCGATCGAGTTGCGACCTCTTGACGAGCCAATTTCGCAGGCGTTAATAAATGCTTGTCTCGTCGGTCATGCCCCCCCCTCTTGGCTGCATTCGGTCTACCGTTCTACGCATGGCATTCCTGGTTGGCTCTGCCTCATCGCTGAACTTACTAAGAGAGAAGCATTGACAGAGCTTCCGTCAAGTATTGATGATGTTGCGTCCTCCTATTTGGACTCATGTCTTAGCGCGCTTGGTGACCATCAAAGGGACCAAGCCCTGACACTCCTTCGTTGGCTGGCGCTTTGGGGTACACTGAGGGAAACCGGAAATGTGGAGCAGGCAGAATTCCACTTCCTCGAATCTAAGGGTATCTCAGCCCATACAGCACGAAATCTACTGGCACAATTGGTCAGGACCGGTATCGTCAGGAACTGGGGTGTGGCCAAGCGCCTTTTTGCCATAGAACCCTTGATCATCCGGCAGCAGATCCTCGTTAGTTGGATTCTGCGCACAAATGCTGACGCATACGATGTTAGCGACAGTGGCAGGGAACTCATGACTCAATTGGTCAAAGGCCAGATCCCCGCCGTAGATTCGGCTCTGAAGACATTGTCACAGGTGGTTCAAGTGCGACTCACAGAATCGGAGGCGGCGCTATTCCTTCGACCCATTTTCAGCGCAATGGCAACGAGTGCCGTTGAGGGCACCTTGCTTGACCAATATCATGTCGTCAGTCTCGTCGAAAAGGTTGGTTCCGCCGACCCGGAAAGTGCTCTTGATGTCCTCAAAACAATCCGGGAGAAAGTCATGAAAAGTATGGATATCGAGGACCTTTACTGGGGAACGCAGACTTTAACCCATTCTGCCCTGGTTGCCAATTTTCCCTGGACGTTATTCCAGATCGCGGAATGCGCCTCCGACCGGCTTGTAGCGCGTCGGTACATCAATGAGTTCCGACAGTTGGTCGCACTGGAAGACTCTGATGTATTGCATGCTTCCTCAGGCAAGAAACCACGACAATTGCTCCATCGGCTTCTTTGCGAATCGAAGAATTCCGAAACTTTTGCTCAACCTGCCTATGAATTGGCGATAGCGGAGCTTACCATTCCGACCTCTTGGCCATTCGTCGGACTGCTGACTGGGTGCTTGCTGAATCCTATCCGAGAGTCAACCGAATGGGTTGCGAACTGGACGCTCAGCATTTCGAGACGGGCGTTCTTGCCCGCGAGTACCGAATGGCGTTTGGCCGAAGATCTCAGAAATAAAATATTCGCGGCTCTACGGAACGATCCTACCCCTGCATTCCGCGGCCCGCTATGGCGGGTTTTGGCTGAATCCCACCATTCGTTTCATCGCGCGGTGATGCATGGCAATGTGAAAGGCCCCGCTGTTAAGCCCTACCAGGCGCTTCTAGTAAGCGATCTGGAAACTTGTACGGAAATATTGAAGACTCCGCCTGTTACGATCTCGGTCGAAGAAGCGACTGCCGCTCGGGAAATGTGGACCTGGTATCTGGAATACGGGAAAGACCATTCCCTCGTGGTTCTCGCCAACCAATGTGAGGACATCTACAATAACCTTCCGATTTCAAGGTGGCGTCTCAATGACTTCTTTCAATTCGACAGGAATGACAAACTTGCCCCGGAGACAGCACGGATCGCTGCTGCCTTTCGAAGTGCTACTGGACCAGAGGTGATCTCAGAGTTCTTTGAGGCGGCAAAACAGTATTTGAATGCCGCTCGGCAAGGGCACAGGGATGGGGCCGACGACAGGCGTATTTTTGATTTGGCCAAGGTCTGTGGTGATCAGCTTGATCTTGACCCTAATCCGGCCGGGAACGCATTATCCCTTTTCGTGAAAGCCACACTAGATCGGCTGGATGCAGAACATGGCAATATGCTCGCGTGGGAATTTGCTGTCAGGCTATGTCAGCGGCATCTGTTCACCATCAAAAGTAAAGGGGACCAGGCGTTAGCGCTAGGGCTTGCAGAAATCTTGGAAATAACGAAAGCAAAATCCCGACTTCTGTGGGGTTTGTATAGCAATGTCCATCCAGCAACAACAGGAACGCTTACCAGTACGGAATTGAAATACATTCTGCAATATGAAGATGGGTTTTCAGTTCGGGATCAGTTTTGTTTACTCGGCGCGTTCAACGCGGTCGATTCCCAGACGATACAGGATCGACTTCATGCAAATCTTCAAAATATGCGTAATGACCCAGTCGAAGCCAGTCATTGCCTGGAAGCCTTCATTATATCGGTACACATCGCGGCGCTTCGCTACATCTGGCCGCCACAAAAACTCCCAGTTGCCTGGATAATCGAGATGATTTCTAAATTCGGCATAGATGGTTCACTCTTCGATATGTATGAGCTTGAATGGTTGCGTGACCAAGCTGGATACCACATGACCATAAATGAAACGACAAAACTAATCCGATCAAGGATGGCGCTTGAGAAATCGCCGAAACCCAGCGATAGTTTTTTGGTCATACCGCTAAGCCTTAAAATGGATGATTGGTGTAAATTTGACCAGAACAAGAGTGCCGACCGTATGGTATTTCGAGACTTCTGCGCTCTTGCCCTAGAACAAAATGTTACTGCCATCCTCTGGATGCCGAAGTTCCTGGCTCAGATTGACCCGACAGGTTCCGGTGTCGCAGATTTCGTAAATGACTTCTTGGCATCCAACCCAAGAATCGATGGCGATCGATTGGTTCGATTAGGGTACCTAGGATCTGCATATGAAGATACTTCGGACGCATGGGCAAATATCGCAAAACCAATCTGCCAGAAGGCTGAAGCTTTTTCGCGAGATGTACGAGAACGCACATACTTTGGGCTTGCCCGGAAACAAACGCCAGTATTGACAAGCATGCCAGGTGAGGTCGCAGACTGGTACGTTCAAGTCCGGGATGACGCCAAACATCTACTTGAGCTTACGCCTGATGAGTCGCCCCTAAAGGATTATCGACGATGGGCCTTACGCCGTGCGGAAGATGACCTCCGCCGCGAGGAAGGTATAGCGGAGGAAGTTACCGATGACTGACCTCAGAGTACAAGTAATACAAGGCGCGAATGAACTCAGGTCTGCGTGGGCTATTTTGCAAACTGGCTCGACAAGTTCCACATTGCAATTGCCTCCGAAGTGTTATGAGCAATGGATCAAGCGTGCTTTGCTGTACCAGACACTCAATGGCACTGCAGAGATATTCCCAGCAAGAGAATTTGCGTGGGACGCTGTTCGCGCGATAGCATCTCCCATGAGTATTATAGACCACATACGTAACATCGTGTCATACGGATCGCTCAAGACCGACTTCGCAGTAGCAAGGCATCTCGCACTAACTACCTACGTAGCGGTAACATGGTCCGCTTACGACCGGTTGGCAAATGTCTGTGGACGGCTTGCAGGGATCGCGGATTTGGCAGAAAACCCTAAACAGAATCCTAAGGCCTGTGAGGACTTCCTGGGCAAGAAAGACACAATGGGTTTCTCGGGGCATCTCCACATTCAGCAGGCATACTCATGGCCGCTCAAGACAACTTACAAGATTAGAAATTGGCTGTTACATGAAGGATATGAAGAGGGTGGGACCCAACTATTCAATGGCGACCGGATTGCCGATGGGTTCATTCTTCACCCCGATGCAGTATCCCATCTCGAGAAATGCTGCGGCTACAGGAGTGATAGTGGAAGAATTGATTCCTGTTGCCTTGCAACTACGGAAGACCCATGGCCAACGCGAGACATCCTGCAAATTCTTGAGAAGTACCATTGTGAGGTCGACACAATGTTTACAGGTCTTGTGAAGTGGAGCGTGGACTCACTGGTTGGACAGATCAAGGTCTTTTCGGAGCGTGATAAACGGATTCTCATGACACCGGATGCCGCCACCATATAAAAGAAAAAGGTCGAGCAAAAGGAAATGAAATTGGCCAGCAACAGACAACCAACAGCGCTATTCTAAAAATCATTCCAGCAATTTTCTGAAATTACAATTAATGTCCCGATTCATGCAATAAAAAGCGCATTTCATTGTATGAATAAGTGGCAAAAACCATGATAAAATCAGCCTGTTTAAGGCTCCGTGGAAAACAATAGTTGACGTTATCGCCATTGCAGCACGGATTTTTTAATTCTGAAGTGCTTTAGCGGCAAAAAACTGGCCGGTTATACCATAAGGTCAAGGCAATGGGAAAATTCCCCGAAATTATAATTTGACCTCAATGCCCTCGTTTTAAATTTAAACCATTGCGAAAGACCTTCCTGTTGGTCTTTCGCTTTTCTTATCAGTTTCCCCCTCAGGGTAAGACCAAAAATACCAAAGCCGGTTCGCGCAAGAGCACTCCCAATACTTCATGTCCTATTGATTCAAAATAAAGGGATATAGGGGACGGTGGTAGTTTAGTAGTTTAAAATCTATATTTCATTACATACCACGTAAACGGAGAAACACCGTAACCGGCGCCGTCCATCACCTATTACTTTACCGCGCAAATACAAATCCGGCGCTTCGCCAGGTTGCCGATGAACGGCAAGCGCATGAACAGCGTTTCAAGAGCATTGAAGATCGGAATATCGGTAGGTCTGAAATAGGACCGCTCTAAGGCAAAGCCCGCTTTGACGAGCATGGTTTTGTATTCTTTCATGGTCCGCAAACCGATGTGGGATTTATCTTCTTTGAGAATGATGTTTCTCTTTTTCAGTTTTTCGAAAATATGCGTGACGCTCGGCGTGTAAACCACAAACCTGCCGCCCTTTTTCAAAATGCGATACACCTCGGAAATCGTTGAAACAAGCAGCTCGTCGTCAAGGTGTTCGGTAAAATCAATCGCCGCGACGCCGTCGAACACGCCGCTTTTAAGGCCCATGGCCCTTCCGTCGGAACAAGCGCCGTTAAACGGAGCTTCGGGAAGACGCCCTTTAAAATGCCCTTTCGCTATAAGCAAGGATTTTTGGGAATAATCAAGCCCAACGGTCCTTGCGCCCGCCTGCGTCAGGGCGATCATGATGGTGCCCACGCCCGAGCCCAAATCCAGAAGAAATTCTCCCTTGCGGGGGTTCAAGAGCGAAAAAACGCGCGTTATTTTAACTTTTGTAAATCTATCGCCATGCTTGAGGCGTTGCTCGTGCTTGTTATAATAGGTTTGATCGTAATAGGACCGGGTTATGGGTGAGGCTGTTGGGGTTGCTTGTGAAGACATGGTTCTTCCGTTCATGAAATCCCGTTCAAATAGTGAAAAGATATCCGATGGAAACAATAACGGGCGCCATGCTCTTAAAATAGCTCTTTGTGACCACGATCACCGACACGATTTAATAGGGTCGGTATATTTGAGCAACTTTCTTATTTAACCTGGGGCGAAGGCTGGAATTCATTGGGCATGGGGGCGGGATAGTAGGGGTAATTTGAATACAGGGCGAACATGACGCCGATGAACAAAAGAAAAAAAACAATAAAGAAACCTCGGTTGCTTTTAAGAAACGCCGGGATCTTCATGGATGCCTCACTTGCCCGTTACCTGTAAAACGAACGTATTGGGGTTTTTTAACGCGTAAACGATATGGTAAAATTCCGGATGCGCCATCAGTGCGGGATAGAGGTAGCGCTGCGTGGTGCCGGTCCAGGCGAAACCGTCGACAAGGATATACGACGCGCCCTGTTTCTTGATTTCCGAGATGACTTTTTCCTTATCGCGCGAAAACGGGTACAACATGCCCTGTCGATGGCCGCGCACATAAACGAGTTCGGCTTTCCTGCTTACCACGATGGCGTCTTTGGGCGTATTAACGCGAAGCCAGTCGGCGCAACTGTAGAAATTCGCCCAGTCCGCGGTAACCCGTTTGCGTTGGTCGCGGTTTTGGATTTGCGCGCCTATGCAATCCAGCGAAAAAGCCGCGGCGATAATCCACGCCGTCAGTACATGCGCTTTTGACAAGGATGAGAGCGGATTTTTCATG
>Ga0224524_1000867_pt1 | contig 10197 bp, 11 predicted proteins | sample CFST75metaG_FD_179895 | JGI IMG/M metagenome (GOLD analysis project Ga0224524, IMG submission 179895) | Peat soil microbial communities from Stordalen Mire, Sweden - C.F.S.T75 | ecosystem: Environmental > Terrestrial > Soil > Wetlands > Peat | place: Sweden: Norrbotten County, Stordalen Mire... | reverse complement strand
CTCGCTTTTTATTTTAGCGGAGAATGTCGAATGTCACTAAATGTGATGTTGAATGCGCCCAGCTAAGTGGGGCTTTTTCAGAGGGGAAAGCTACAAGTTATAGGCATTTTTTATGCAACAATAGGGTTTACTTTGCTAATAACTTTATATTTTTACAATAATAAAGTTATTATGATAGCTTCTTTTGGTAAAAATGTTTACATTATTACAGGTTGTTTATTAATTATATCTGGTTTTATAAGTCAACGGTATCTTGAAAGAAGATTATTAATACATTGGAATAAAATAAAAGGCATAACGAGTGTTTAAATCGGTCTAAGTATTTAATAGAAAAAAGGACAACTTGAGGCGCTTGCACGATCTTTGAAATTCATTTTAGACGCTTGACGTTTATGGTCGATTTTATTTGAGATTCCGCTCAAACTTGACGATGCGAATCAGTCTTTGATTCTTCCGCACAAATTTAGACGGTTTGCGAGGGATAAAGACAAAAGACACAGGGCTGTAGGATTTTTGACGAGTATTTTATAACTAGAAAAATGCAGCCGATGACCGGCTGAACTGGATTGTTAGTGCGTCAAGCAAAGCTTGATGCTTCTTATATAGTGAGGCAAGAACACGGACGTTCTTGCAAAGTCTGTATCTGGTAAGGATTAGCCATCCACCAGTACCGAGTCTTGCGTTGAAGCTGGTGACAGTTAAACGAAGCGTAGACAGGGAATTACATAGGCCATAGGAAACACCGTGGTTCCCGAAGCACATTCAGCCCCGTTAACGGTATCGAGTAGACGACGATGGGCTTAACAATTCAGAAGTCAAAACCGAAGCACTGCTCATGGCGAGGTGTTGAGAGTCTACCGGGGTCAAAGCACATGGCATGTGTAAAGAGAAGCATACAAGAACTTGAGAGGTCCATCGGGTTCTGCTTAGAACATCAAGCAGGTTAACCAACCAAGAGTAATGTCGAGGTCGGCAAACAACCGGTGGAAGTCGGACTCAGTCGTAGTACTCCGCGTGCGGGAAAGCCGCATACATGGGGAAGGGCTGAGCGCTGATACGTAAGCATGTACTAGGAAAACGGTGGAGACTGGCGTCCCCAGCTCTGCCAACATCGCCGGGGTAGCGACAGACCTCTAAAATCGTGATGAAAACCTCACTGCATGCAATAGCGAAATCGGCACAACGAGATAAGCAAAAGCGCTTCAAGAGCCTGTATGGTCTTCTGAATCGTGAGATGCTCGGCGAGGCCTACCGTCACCTCAACAAGAAATCGGCCCCTGGGGTCGATGACTTGACCTATGAGGAGTACGGAAAGAACCTTAAAGAGAATCTTATTGACTTGGAAACACGGCTTAAGGAAAAGCGCTATCGAGCGAAAGTAGTACGCCGCGTACACATTCCCAAGGGCAACGGAAAGACCCGGCCATTGGGAATCCCGGTACTTGAGGACAAGCTTGTCCAATGGGTAGTCCGGGAAATCCTGCAAGCGCTGTTTGAACCCCTGTTTTACGAACTTAGCTATGGATATCGACCGAAGCGCTCAGCGCGTCAGGCGGTGGAAGGGCTATGGAACAAACTCATGGGAACATTTCGATATGTCGTCGAGGTGGACATCAAGAACTTCTTTGATACCATCGATCATCAGTGGATGGTTAAAATGGTTGAAAAGCGGGTTAATGATAAATCCATCGTATGGCTTATCAAGCAGTGGCTGCGGGCAGGAATAATGATGGAAGATGGATCGACTGAAAATCCCGAAAGGGGGACGCCGCAAGGTGGAGTGGTCAGCCCGATACTGGCGAATATTTATTTGCATTATGTGCTGGATCTGTGGTTTCAAACCGAGGTTCGCAAGCATAGTGCGATGGAAGTTACGCTGGTGCGGTATGCTGATGATTTCGTGGCGGCGTTTCGGATCAAGGCGGACGCAGACCGGTTCTACGAGTGGTTGCCTGAACGATTTGCCAAGTTTGGATTAACGTTGTCGGATGAGAAAACCAGGAAAATATTATTCACTCGGTTCGAGAAGAAGATAAGCGATCCGTTTACATTTCTTGGTTTTACATTCTATTGGGGCACCTCACACAAAGGAAACGATGTGGTGATGGTGCATACCAGTAGGAAGAAAATCCATAAAACGCTCCAAAATATCAAGCAATGGGTAAAGGAAAACCGCGGAAAATCCAAGCGTTGGATCATAGAGCAGGTGATGATAAAATTGCGGGGCCACAAGAACTATTTTGGGATTCAAGGGAGTCTCATTCTTTTTAACATTTACGCACAGGCTTTTCGAGATTTCCGCTCAATCTTGAGGACGTACATCGACTCTAATTCTTCCGCTCAGAGTTTGACGGTTTGCGAGGGAAAATTAAAGACAGAAAGACGACGGTCTGCAATATCAATCAATATAACAGAAACTTGAAAATAAAAAGGGGAAGACGCTCTTTTGCCTTCCCCCATCCTGATAATCCTTCAACCCTGCCTATCCTGATTCAGACAACTGCATCTATGCCAATCTGTTATCAGTAATTTAAAAGAACATTGGTTAGTGAATCGTGACTTGATCTAATATAGGATTTTTAGGAGTAGTGCCTACTATACCATTTGTTGATACATCTACACTTTTTTTATTCACAAAAGCTGATAACAGTTGGGAAAGAAAGAATCTTGTTATGTCCCCATTGCCCGAAATTACTATGCCGCTCCCATCCGTTGCGCCAGGTTCATTGAACTGCACATCAGATCCATTTGGCCACGCAAATCTGACAACTATTGGTGCTCCGGGTACGTTGCGTACGAGTATTGATTTTACAAAAATGTTCGAAATGCTTGCAGAGGCAAAACACATTCCGGGGATTGATAGTAACCCAATTATTAGAAGTTTTTTCAATTTCATATTTCCTCCATTGGATTTGTTAAATAAATTATTATTACTTTACTTTTTGTTTTCAATAATTAATCAATTTAAAAATTGGCAAGTCTTAGTGAAATTGCACTTATTGAAGATTCCTGAGTTGAAAATGAATACCCATCAGGATAGGTGAATTCCACCCGGCGTTCTGTTTCCATCGCAACGCGAAGAATAGCCAACCAATCGTTTGCAATCTCACTATTGATAATACCACTTTGTGCAACTTTGTGTTCGTTCCATGCGCATTCAAAACAAACAAATATCGAACCATCCGGTGCTATTTTTACTTGGGCTATGGAATGCACCTCGGTCGTGTCAGCCCAAGAGCTAAAAGAGCATAATAAAAGTATGCTTAAAAAAATAAGAAAGAACCGCATATCACCTCCTTTAAAATGAATTTTGTAAAATGTTCCTCTTTAATTTAAAATATAATATAACTATTAATTATCGTGGAAACATCACCCTTAGTATCTGGCTCCGAATAACCATTAGTTGGATACCATACCCTGACATAGTCAACTTTGAATGATAGCGGATTCTCTTTATAATGACCTGTATAGTCGACTCTTGAACTATAGTCTCCAGTTGGACCAGGCCCCGGTTCACTAGAAACGATTACAAATTGGGGCTGATGCGATACATGCGTATCAATGGTACCTTTGAGCTCGCCGTTTACATAAAATTTGTAATATGTTGGACCCCATTCCAAACCGTAAACATTTTGCGAAGATATTGAATATGTTTGACATGCAAAATCTTCGATAAGTGTAGGAGAATAATGCCAAATATTAGCTTGGTGACTCGTCCTGCTATTGTAATGTTCCATAATGTCTATTTCTGTACCACTTGTCTTAGCTTCATCCTTGTTGATATCGACATATCGTAATGAACTAACATTAGGTGGCAAAAGCCAGAAGCAAGGCCACATAGTTAAATCATAGCTGCATTTGATTTCAAAAAAACCATATTTAAATTCCCGTGTGTTGCTTATGTATCCGCTCCTTTTACGATAGGAACTATCCAAATAACTTTCAATTATTAAATTTCCTGAATCAACTTTTACATTACTTCGAGCATTATACCCCATATTCCATGGCATAGTGTCTATTATCCATGATGTGTCAAGATTGTTGTCACGAAATTCGTCACACCAAATTAAATTCCATTGCCTTGTGGTGTCGGGTGGATTGGAGAATAATAAATTAAATCCAGAAACAACAATCAATAAGGTTTTCTTCATATAAATTCTCCATTTCATTTTTAAGGTTAAAGAAGACTTTTATTTTGGAAACGGATTCCACTATTTTCAACCCACAGGCTGATAAATATTTGATTTTGAAGGAACGGGTGAGTATATCAACAAAGATTTTACGTATCCCATATTTTCACCTGGTTTTCCGCTTCCTCCGTTTTCACGCTAAATGACTTCAATAAAAAATATAGGTGTTTCCGCACATTATTGTCAAAAATAAAAATAACGGTCTGACAACTTTGCAGCAAGTTAAAAAAAACAAACGGGATTTTCATGTACAGTTCCGCTCGAAGTAACTGTAGTCGAGTGTTGCGCAGCCGACAGGTATTGGCGACGGCTTTGCCAGAGGCAGCGGCGGTCATGGCGTGTGTTCACGCCAAAGACTACAATGACGTCCCTCGTTGTGAATTTCGATTAAAATAATATTGCAATCTGTAGCTACTTGATGTATATACAATATATGACGTTCGTTTGGGACGAGATTAAAAACCGTAAAAATATACAAAAACACAGCATTGATTTTAAAGATGCCTCAGAAATGTTCAATCTTCCTATGCTTAAAGGTATTGATTCTCGCAAAGATTATGGAGAGGAACGTTGGATAGGAATAGGATTTTTGAAAGGTATCATTGCCGTTATTGCCTACACGGAAAATGAGACAGAAAACCAAATTAGACTTATTTCAGCGCGAAAGGCTACAAAATATGAAAGTCAAAGATTTAAGAAAGCAATCGGGAACTGATTGGGAGCGCCTGTCGACGATGACCGTGAAGGACATCGATTTTTCCGACAATCAAGAACTTACTGAAGATTTCTTTGCTCATGCCACATTGCGAATGCCAGAGGCTAAGAAAGCGGTCTCACTTCGGATCGACCCTGATGTGCTCGAATGGTATAAAACTAACGGGCCAGGATATCAAACAAGAATAAATGCTGTTTTGAGAATGTATATGCAAGCAAAGAGTGGATCAACTCGACGGACACCGACCAGACGCCATATTAGAAAAAGCGGAACGCTAAAGAAATAGCCTGCATTCTCCATTTCAATCCAATCTCAACCGATGATATTTTGCGATACGGATGATGACTTAACTATCGGACGATGAATCAAGATGAATACAAAAGATCACGACATCCGACATCAGGCGATGAGATAAAAAGCAACGCTTTACAACCAGAAAATTGCACGCCGAAAACTCGAAGCGCGTTTCGGGTGAATTTTATCGTTGAGCCTGTAGAAAAAGTCCTTTTTTCATAATATTTTCCTGAAATCCCGATCTTTTTTTCTTATATTATATGTAAACACATAAGAAAAGGAGACCGATGGCCCGCTATAAAGAATATTCCTACGACCAAGGTAAACTCATCCCGATAAGTTTTCACAAACAGATCATCCCCGGCAGCTTTGAATTCGCTCTCAACGACATTGTCGACAACGTATTGGACCTTTCTGTTTTCGAAGGCCGGTTTTGCAACGACAAGACCGGCGCACCGGCCTACGACCCGCGGGTGATGCTCAAGATAGTGCTCTACGCCTATTCCCGGGGCATCATGCACAGTCGCGACATAGAGCGCTGTTGCACTGAGAACGTGATGTTTATGGCGCTCTCGGCGGACACACAGCCGCACTTTACGACCATTGCTTATTTTATTTCTTCGATGCACGATGAAATCGTTCCTCTTTTCCGCAACATCTTATTGTATTGCTCCGAGGAAGGTCTTATAAGCCGGGAGATGTTTGCGATCGACGGATGCAAAATGTCATCGAACTGCGCCAAGGAATGGAGCGGGACACAGGAGGATTTCGAGAAACGAAAGAAAAAAATAGAGTATCAGATACGCTTCCTATTACGCAAGCACCGGGAATGCGATAAACAACAACTGGATGAGTATATACGAAAGAAGGAGTGCAAAGCGATCAACCGCTTGCGCTCGAAGGTGAAAAAGATCGATCGATGGCTGCTGAAAAATGAGGACAGAGAGGGCCGGACGGGCTTGAAGAAGAGCAACATTACGGATAATGAGGGCGCTAAAATGCCCAGCTCTCACGGGGTGGTGCAAGGATACAACGCCGCCGCAGCCGTAGACGAAAAGCGCCAGGTGATTGTTCATGCGGAGGCATTTAGTGACGGTAACGACTATGGGCTATTAAAACCGATGATAGACGGGGTACGGGAAAACTTTGAGGCGATTGGCGAGAACGATATATTTACCCAAGCTAAAGTTACGGCGGACTCTGGTTTTCATAGCGAAGCGAACATGAAGATGCTCGTTGAGGAAGACATCGATGGGTACGTGGCCGACCACTATTTTCGTAAACGCGACCCGAAATTTGCGAGTGCAAACAGGCATAAGAAGCCGATTGACCGGAAGCGGACGCCGATATGGAAAAAGAATTACTTTTGCCCATCGGATTTTAAGTACAACGAATCCGACGCAACGCTCACGTGTCCGGCGGGCAATCCGCTGTATGTGAAAAACAGTACACTTGTAACGAAAAAGGGGCAACGCGGTATTGTGTACGCAAGTTGGAAAACGAAATGCCGCGTTTGTGAAATCAGGAAGAAATGCTTGCGCAGTCCGCGAAGCGAATTTCGGCAGGTGGCGATTTTCGATAAAGCAACCATGGGAGCAAAAGGGTCGTACACCAAACGAATGATCGAAAAGTTCGATACTGCGATGGGCAGATTTATTTACAGCAGACGAATGGGAACGGTGGAACCGGTATTCGCAAACATATGTCATACCCTCGGCCTCGACCGAATTACGGTAAGAACGAGAATAAAGGCCGATACACAGTGGAAACTATTTTCCATGGTGCATAACATTTTCAAGATTTACCGATACGGAGCCTCCTATGTCCACTAAAAAAGCTCTCGAGATAGCTCTATACGTCATGGAATGCCTTAAAAACCCCTCAAAATCGATTAAATTCAAGCCCGATTTAATAAATCCACTTTTATCTGCAAAATCTATTTAACACATAAGTATATTTGTTGACAGAAAGCATGGAGAATGAGATATTTCTTAAAAGAGGCTTTTTCTACAGACTCGTTAGGCGGATAGGCAAAAAGGAAGGGTATGCGCTTAATTGAACTGCTGAAGAAGGCGAGGATTGCTTGGATCGTCACAGCTATAGTAGCTACTATTTTGCTGTTTGCTGTGAGCTCCCACCTCCTGAGTAATCATGAAAACCGCCAAGGCATACGACTCAATGGGAGCACGGATAACGTGACGTTTCTTGACGCCCTCTATTTCAGCGCTGTAACCATATCCTCTCTTGGGTATGGAGATATTCAGCCACTTGGCATTTAGAGGTTATTGGCTTGTATAGAGGTATTTGCTGGTTTACTATTCATAGGTATCTTTGTGTCCCGCCTTGTCTCAATAAAACAAGACGAGATTATGGAATCCATTCTTAAGTCTGATGTAATCTGCGGTTTTGACAATCGTTTTCGAGATATTAGAGATGCAATTGGTGAAATTAACGATATGCGATTAACCCTGAAGGACAACGAGCCAATAGACAATCGACCGTTTCTCAGCTATCATAATCACCCATTCTATTCTGCCTATCGACATTTGACTAATCTTGTCAGATACTTGCATTATATTCGCACATCAGGCAGCCTTGATTTTATTGGATATCGGTTCGAACGTTTGTTGAAGGAAATAGTATCATTGTCACGGATAACCAGAAATTTATTGCATGTGCTCAACAAACGGAACGTTGACTGGCAAACGGGGCGAAGCAAATATCTTCTATCGTCTATATGTAAAACAATAGAGTCGTTTATTAACGATTTCAGTTTATATATTGAGACACTTCCAGAATACAATGATTGTCGTGACCGCATCAGTAAAGACTTGATAAAAATACGTTCATTAATTGATCGAAATGATGCAGTGAAGCCAAAGGACAGCACCGGATGATATTGATGCATTGGTAGGAGGAAACACCTCGCCTAACAACCGCATCAACTCGGGCTGGCAATTCCGCTGAGCTCCATTGCCAGCCGGTTATGCGGGGCGTTGTATTGCGACCAAGACTAACTGATTGAAAAATCAAAAAGTTAACCTTACTTGTTTTCTGTGAGAAAGCGATATTTGTTTTTCGCCCTGGATTCATTTGCAAAGTATAGGTATATTATTATAGATGGTTAAAAACTATTTAAACAGAACCTCACCTGTAAAAGCATTTTATATTCTGAGGAGATCAAATGAAAAACAAAATTTTATCCAAGCCGATCGATTTATGCCTAAAACCGATTATTTTTTTGATGCTATTGATTCAGTTAGTTCATTCAAGCACCTCACTTGATCCGGCCCCATTTGAGACTACCACAGTATACTATGATCCTCTCCGCATTTCTACATCCAGAGTTTCGGCCCCACAATTTTCCTGTATTCGCTTTGGCCATCAGCTTATTAATGATTCCGTTACATGGTCCATTGATGATAAAATACCAACCAACACTGGAATTGCCATATCGGACATGGGTTCTGACATTGATACGAACACCTCCAAAATTATCAACTGCGGCTCCTGTATGCATATAGATGGTCAAACCGCCGAACAATTATTTGCAGTTGGAATTCATTCTGTAAAGCTCATTGCAAGATATGCAGACAGTATTATCTCGGCGACATGGTTTTTCAAGTTTAAAAGAGTTACCTATAAACAGGTTATGGCCGATGTAGTAATTGATAGTTTCAATACAGATTACAACTCACAAAGCGGCCGGCTATATTCTACAATATTCCGGCTTACATCAATTTTTAAAATGGATACAAGCATTTTCTGCAATACCTGTAACGCCGAGGATACGCTTATTAATTACGATACCTTGGATATTATCCGCCAATTTACATCTCATCACTATACTTCACGCCTATTTACCGATACGTTGCATTGTTTTGTGTTCCAAAGCAATCCGGAAAAAGGCGTATCGGATGAATGGAGATTTTCCAACCCGGTCTCATATTTTATTCGACCCAATATTTCAAATCCACCTTTCGCGCTGCAAGATGCTCTAAACACATTCGATCTTTATCTTAATGAGAAATCGCTGCCCAAGGCTTCTGGAAATCTATCAAGACCAATTAAATTAGGCCCTGTTATTTATTTGGGTGCAGGCGACCCTGGATGGAACCTGAATCCGTGAGCAAAGTTAAAAACAACTTATAGTAGAGTTTTGACAAGTGGTATTTCATGCAAAGCAAGCCCATGTCCTGCGCTTTTATGAGCGAATCGGCCTTGGAGACATCTGTTATGGCATCAATTGACAAATACACCTTCATTGTCCGACCGCGGACCGATGATTTTAATGATTTGTACATACCTGATCTTCTTTTGTCGTCACCCGGCCGCAGTAAACGCGCGGTACGTCTGCATCCATGCCTCGCGAAACGGATTACACCTCGACAAAGCCAATTTCAAACGCCGCGCGTGCGTTATTATCCGTGCCGCCATGTACATCAAATCCTGAATGACCTTGCGAAGCCTACGGCGTTTCACTTCCCGGCGGGGAACATATCCTTTATCTATCGCAACTTGTCCGCACAACCGCAGCATATTGAATGCCAATACCGAAAGCGTCAGCACCAAGGCATTCGTCGAGAATTTTCCACTGGGAAGCCGCTCAAGCGCCATGTCACTCTTGAGTTCGGAATGAAACTGCTCGCTGGTCCCATGGTCATGGTATGCCGAAATGATCTCGCCGGGGCTTGCTTCACGCTTGCTGAGACTCGTCCACCACGTATGCACCTGGATGTCCGGCAACAGCAAAGCGTTTCCGTCCCGATCTATCGTTCGTTCGATCACCTCGAATATCACACGCACGGTCTCGCCGTCACGCTCCCGTATCGTTTCGCCAACATAGACGGTTTTCCCTTCGCGGGGAGTATGCCACTCACCAAAGGCTTGCGCATCCAGAAGCCATTCCTCAATAGACTCCTTATGAAGATTGCGCTTAATGACATAGTCAACTTTTTCTTTTTTACATATACGCATGTTATCGATGGCGTCATTGCC
>Ga0224524_1000863_pt1 | contig 10217 bp, 8 predicted proteins | sample CFST75metaG_FD_179895 | JGI IMG/M metagenome (GOLD analysis project Ga0224524, IMG submission 179895) | Peat soil microbial communities from Stordalen Mire, Sweden - C.F.S.T75 | ecosystem: Environmental > Terrestrial > Soil > Wetlands > Peat | place: Sweden: Norrbotten County, Stordalen Mire... | reverse complement strand
ATAAAGTATTATGCAAAACCCGGCCAAAAATTAAACTTGATTTATCGGTTGAGGCGGGAATTTTTAAAACGAAGGCATATTTGTACTGTAAAGGGCAAGTTGAAAAGGCGGCTAATTGCGAAAAAGAAAATTTCTGCGGCAAAGGATATTTTTCTGCCGGCATTTTTTCTTTTTCGGCCACAATTTCACGGGAATTCAAATAATGTAAATCACGCAAAAATTCATTTTTCTGGCTTAATTTTATTTCCGGAACAAGCGAATTATTAACCCCCATTTCCGCAATAAAGCGGGATGGCTTTTTCTCACGTACACCGCCATAATCTTTAGCTCCAGTTAAATATAATTCTTCTTTAGCACGCGTTGCGGCCACATAAAATAATCTTCTCTCTTCCTCTAAATGAATATCTGGGCTAGTGACTACTTTCTCACGAACCAAAGCATCGGGTAGAGATATTTTCTCACCGCGGGCGATTGTCGGAAATTTCTTATCAACCAAATTAACCATAAAGACATATTTAAATTCTAGTCCCTTGGCCCCATGGACAGTCATAATTTTAACTGTTTCGTTGTCGGCAAAATCAAGTTTAAGCGCGCCCGTTTCTCCAGCTTCAAGTTCAAGATTTATAGCCGTTAAAAAATCTTTCAAACATAAATCAGGTTCGGCTTCTTCCATTCTTTTCATCTTTTGATAAAACTGGTTAAGATAGGAAAATAATTCTAAATCACGATCTCTACCTAGGCCCTCAAGTAATCCAGAATCATAGGCAAAATGCAAAAATATTGCCGTCGGTTTTTGACGGGCCACGAGAAGCGAGTGTTCGGAAATCAAGTTCAACAATTTATTTATATTCTTATAGCTTTCTGCACTTACACCAGGAATGGCGTTGATATTTTTTAAAGCTTCATATAGAGACCAGACTTTACGGGCCGCCATTTTATTAATAGTCACTAAATCTAAATGCGAAACCTTAAAAGTATTCATGTTTAAAACGCGGAATAAAGCCGATGATTCATGATAATTATCCAACAGGCGCAAGTAGGCTAAAATATCTAAAACCAAGGGCTTATAATACAAACCGCGCCACGACATAAACTGATTAGGAATATTATAGCGGCTCAATTCTTTAACGTAGGCATCGGCCGTGTCATTCGCGCGCACTAAAATTGCGAAATCTGACCAGCTGATTTCCTCATCTTTATCTTGTCTGGACTCATAAATATCAGCAATTTTTTGGGCAACAAAAGTTACTTCATCAGCCGCAGTATCAAAATTATAAAAGCGAAGCGCCGGTTCCGTATATTTTTTATGCGTAATTTCTCCTTTAGCAATTAAACGCTTATCAATTTTCAACTTATCTTCCAAACGATTCGGGTTATTATGTTGAATAAATTTATAAGAATAATCCAAAATTTCTTGGCGAGAACGGTAATTTTCCGTCAGAATGAGCTCGGTCGCATCCTTAAAGTCGTCCTTAAACTGCATAATATTTGAAATAGACGCCCCGCGGAATTTATAGATTGCCTGATCATCATCGCCTACAACTACCAGATTATTTTTAGGAGCTGCCATCATCTTAACCAACTCATACTGGGCCCAATTTGTATCTTGAAATTCATCAACCATTATATAATTAAATTTTTCACGATAATATTTCAAAATATTCGGCCTCTCAATAAATAATTTTAGAGTATAAACAATTAAGTCGCCAAAATCCAAATAATTGTTCTCTAAAAGTAATTGGTTATAAACATGATAGGCATTGGCCAATTCCTTAATACGTTCAATTTCAAGGCCGTCGCCCTCATCATCAGAAGCTTCAATCATCGCCTTTTTAATTGTTTTGCCTTTTGCGTTCGCCTTAGATATTCCTTTGAAGCCACTTAATTTATTATCCTGATTATAGTCTAACTCTTCGACATATTTCAAATACTCCGCCGGCGTAATGTTTTCATCCTTAAGGCGGGAAAAATGACGAATTAATTCGGAAATAAATTTTGTGGGATTGCCTAAGGGGCGGTAATAATCAAGCGCAAACTTTTCCAAATTTTTTTTAATTAAAACCCATTGTTCGGTTTCGGTTAAAAGTTTAAAATTAGCGCTCAAACCAATATCTAGGGCGTGCTCGCGCAGCAATCTTTCGCCAAAACCATGAAAAGTACTGATCCAAAGATCAACATAGCCGTAAGGCAAAATTTTATCCGCTCTTTCTTCCATTTCCCCGGCAGCTTTTTCTGTAAATGTTAGCAAAAGAATTTCTTCGGTGGGAATCTTTTTTTCCATAATTAAATAAGCCAGCCGGTTGATTAAAACAGTTGTTTTACCTGTTCCGGCTCCAGCCACAATCAAAAGCGGGCCTTTATCATGGGTAACAGCTTGTTTTTGCGCTTTATTTAATTTTTCGAGTAATTCGTTAGTCATCATCGTAATTTTAAAGCTTTTAAGTTTACTTGGCAATATTAATGTGTTGCGCTTTTATTTGTGTTTTAAGGGTGTCGTCAGCCTGGGACCAAGAAGCTAAATTTTCCAAAAATATTTTTTTTTCGTCTTCGGCCATCAAATTAGGTGCACTTTTGTCAGAGCGAAGCGGCCAGAGATCTATATTGATATTATTCTCACTTAAATTAATTTTTAGACCCAACTCTTCTTGCGTGTCTAAAGAAAAATATTGATCAAAAATAAAATTTCCCAATGAATAAAAAATCGGCCTGTTTTTATAAATTTCTATTCCTTCAACCACATGCGGATGATGGCCAATTATAATATCGGCGCCATCATCAATTAACTCCTGTCCGGTTTTTTGCTGCCAGCCATCCTGTTGATGTTGATATTCTTTGCCCCAGTGAATATTTATTATAATCCAATCTGCCTGGCGGCGCGCCGAGGCAATTAATTCCTTGGCCTTCTCCTCATTAAATTTATAATTGACAGTTGCTAGGGCAATAAGCGCAATCTTCTTCCCTTTAATACTTACATAAGTTATTGAGTATTCCGATATTTTTGAATCAATGTCGCCGCTAAAATTAAAACCAATATCTTTTAAGTTCTCTCTGGTTTCATTAACGCCGCGTGTTCCTTGGTCGCTGATATGGTTATTAGCAATTGCAAAATAGGAAAAATTATAATTTTTCAATTCAGCAACACAGCTCGGTAAAAAAGCAAAATCATAAATCATTTTTGGATCATAATGTTCACCCTGATTAGTAACTGTACCTTCTAAATTAGCACCCACTAAATCAAATTGCGCCAAATTAGTACTGCTGGCCAGGCCGCTTAGTAGACTATCAAGTTTTTTGTTTTCCAACCTATCAGCTACGCTACGATCAAGCATCAAGTCGCCGAAGAAAGCTAAATTAATTCCCGAACTTATGGCTGGGGCGCTAGGCAAAGGACCTGTATTATTCTGTACATGAGTCACTGGGGAAATAAATCCGTAGACATCGGCATAGTCTTTCATTGATATTGGAAATAAAAATAATCCCGCCACCAAAACCAGTAACAGGATTATTAAATTTATCATTCTTGAAAGCCAATTTGATGCCATACTAAAATTTTAAAATTGGCTTAATCTTCTCGCCTTTTACTTCTCCGATAATGGCCAGGTTTAAACCTTGATTAACAAAGATTTTTTTAGCCACTTCTCTAATCTGTTCAGGAGTAACTTTTTGTATTTTTTTTATTAAGTCTCCCGGTGTCATTATTTTCTTGCGATACATTGCCTGCCGCGCATACCAATTAGCCAAATTGTCAGTCGCTTCCATCTGGAGAAGAACTCTTCCTTGAAGCAAATCCTTGGCCCGCTTTAATTCTTTAACCGTGACTAGTTCGTTCTTTAATTTATTATATTCCTCAAGTAAAATTTTTATGGCCTCTTCTGTTCTAGCGAGCGGCACGCCGGCTTCCGTGGTTAAATATCCACAGTCAGAATAAAATTCTGTATCCGTATGAACCGAATAGGTCAAGCCATTTTTAGCGCGTAAGTTAATAAATAATCGGGAGCTCATTGAACCGCCTAAAATTATAGAGAGTAATTTTAACTTAAATTCATCAGGTTTATCAATCGCGAAAGTTCTCACCCCCAGAGACAACGCAACCTGATCGGTCTTTTTTGGTGAAATTCTCATTTGCGGTGTTTTCTGTTTTTCTATAACCGGAACTTTATCTCTAAATTTATTCGCCTTAAATCCGCTAAATATTTTTGTCACTAATTTTTTGTCTTTTGATTTAATGGCGCCGGCAATAACAACATAAACGCTTTTCGCGCCATATTGCGTCTGAAAATAATTCATCAAATCTTCTCGCTTAAAGCGATTAATGTTTTCTTTTGTGCCGATTGTTTCCCAGCCGGCCGGACTATCACCATAAAGACAGGTTTCAAAAACATCTTCAATATGTAGATGCGGACTATCCTCATACATATTCAATTCTTCGATGATTACTCCCTTTTCCATGGCAATTTCTTCTTCTTTAAAGGAAGAATTAAAAAGCATATCGGCCATAATGTCCAACGCCTTGCCTAATTTATTATTAGCAACTTTAAACCAATAACCAGTATATTCTTTGGCAGTAAAGGCATTATATTCTCCGCCGAGCGAATCCATTTCACTGGAGAGGGTAAGCGTGTCTGGTCTTTTTTTTGTTCCTTTAAAAAACATGTGCTCAAGAAAATGGGAAATTCCGCTATTTTCACGAGTTTCGTATTTTGAGCCTGTTTTGAATAAGATTAAAGCACTTGTCGTTTTTGCTCCCTTTGTCGGCACTAAATAAATTGGCACCCTATTTGACAAAATAGACTTTTTATAATTATTCATAATATTATTTTAAGTATCATAAGATGTTCTAAACTTATCATATTTTTGCTATAATTTAAAGATAGAGTGTTATTTCTCTTTTTAGTTATACAAATTTATGGCTTATAAAATCAATGATCACAATTTTGTCCTTAACCACGGCAAACAATATAAAATTCAAGCAGTAAGGGATTTGCCGGATGAGGAAAAGCCACGCGAAAAGCTTCTCCAAAATGGTGCCGGTGCACTGAGTTCGGTTGAATTACTGGCTATCGTTCTTGGCGTTGGCACTAAAAAAGAAGAAGTCTTTTCTATGGCTAATCGTTTATTGCGGGAATATGGCGAAAAAGGAATTGCCTATCAAAAAGACCCAAACTTAATTGAAAAAGATTTAAAAATACCGCTTATTAAAGCTTGCCAAATTGTTGCTTGCTTTGAGCTCGGCCGCCGTTTTTATCAAAAGAAGCCAGGCGGTTCAATTACAATTCGTACTGCTCAGCAAGCCTTTAGTTATCTTAAAGATATGGGCAATCTAAATAAAGAGCAATTCCGCGGCCTTTATCTTAATACGCATTACCAATTAATCCATGATGAAGTTATTTCTATCGGCACTCTTGATGCAGCCTTAGTTCAGCCCCGCGAAGTTTTTCGCCCCGCTTTAGAATATTCAGCCGCCGCTCTTATTATTGCTCACAACCATCCTTCCGGTGTCCTTAAAGCCACCAAGGCTGATGTGGAAATAACGAATAAATTAATTGAGGCTGGCTGCATTCTTGATATTGAAGTGCTTGATCATTTAATCATCGGAAAAAATAAATTTGCTAGTATTATTTAAACCTATGCCAAAGAAATATCAAATAACACCAATTGTTTGGTGCGTTCGTGACGAAGCAAGCACAAAATTCCATGTTGAAAACGACGATTATTTTGGAACAATTGCCTCTATTCTTAGTTTAATTAAACAGCAAATGAAAAAAGATAGCGGCTCTGATACCGCTACCTTTAATAAAGTTATAGATAATTTAGAAAATGATTTATTATTTCTCCAAAAAAATTATCAAATCAAACCCAGAAGAAAAAACAGCAAAATTATACCAAAAGGTAGGCTAATTAGCCAATGATCAAGCATCATAATGACTAATAGTGTCGCCACAATGGCCCAAGCGAACATTTCCTTGCGGCCATTTTTTAATAAGTAAAAGAAAAAAATCAGGAATGAAATGAGTGAAAAAAATCCGCATTCCGCCCAAAGCAATAAAAAAACATTATGAACCGGCTGATAATCCCAAACGGCTTTTTTTGCCTCTGTTTGATTCAGGGCCAATGTATAATTTCCGGCCCCAACTCCGGTCAGTGGGTTAGCTCTAATTACATCTTTGGCTTCATGAATATAGGCCTCTCTTTCGGTAATTGATTTTTGTTCAAGTCTTGTTTGTGCATCAACTCTAACCATTAATAAATCTTGATAAGGGGCGGCGGCTATACAAACAAGAATGGCTGAAAAAAATAGCAGGGCAATAAAACGGCTCAGAATCCACTTATCTTTATTAACAATAAAAATTAATAAAAGCGCAAATAATCCAGCTCCCAACGCCAGCCAGGCGCCGCGTGAAAAAGTGAAAAATAAAGCGTAAAGACTGATAAAATAAAAAATGAACAAGAAAATAGAGGATAGCTTTTGTTTAGTGTTAGAAATTATTTTCTTTTTAGCTAGCAAATAGGCAGCCAAAATTAAAGACAGAGCCAAAACTCCACCTAAAATATTTGGGTGATCCATGCCGCCATAAGCTCTAAGCCAGCGTCCGTTGACCGTTTCAATAACTGAAGTGCCAAGCACGCCTGGATAATGAGCGGATAAACCTAAATACTTAAAGGCAAAAGCGGATTGGGAAAAAAATTGATAGATGCCCAATAAGGCCTGAAATAAAATACTGGCTAAAAAACTATAGATTAGAGAAAGCTTATTAAATATTGACTCTTGGTAGTCTAATTTAGAAGTACCAGAGCGAATAATAAAAAATAAACTAAGCCCAGCTAAAAAAACGAAATAGTGATAAAGTGCTAAAAAAGTATCAGGGGCAGCGAAGATGGAAATAAAAATAAAAATAACTAAGGAAAACAAAGAATAGATTAAAGGACGGTATTCATTCTCCAGGCTTTTCTCCTTGTGGCGTAGCCAGAGGAAAAAAAACATGATTACGATTAAGAGCGCCTGGCAAAAATATAAACTTATCTCCGAATAAGCCGTTTCACCCGGACGTAAAATTAATTTTATCTGCCACGGCAAGATAAAAACAAAAAGATAAGTTAAATACTCAGTCGTTTTCCTTAAAAATTTGACGAAGCTTGATTCCATATTTTTCGGCAATTGTTTGGCGATTATCGCGCAGATAAAGTTTCAAAACTTTATCATTTACCACGACGCCAACCGAATTATTAATAGCCTGCTTTAAAGCGGGCGACATAATTATTAATTGAATTTTTTTAGCGGCCTTTTCTAGTCCATCCAAAATTGCATTTGTTTTTATAGCTCCAGTATCTGCGTTAAGCAAATTATCCTTAACGACCGCATTATTACTTTCATATAAATTTTTAGCATCTATATTATTAGCCAATAAAAAATTTTCATATGTTCTATTTCTATTATACAACAAAAATAGACCTCTAAGCCAGTAGAAAAAATAGGGATCACCTGCGCTAAGTTTTAAATTATCTAAGTTTAAATTATCCGAGCTCAAATAAAAACTTAAACATATTTTATCGCGTTTATTTTCCGCGCTTGGACGGCTATTTAATACTTTAGCTAAACCGGCGCAGTATAAACGCGTTAGCCAAATTCGACGAGGGGCGGTGATAATAAAGAAATCAATATCGCTGCCATCGCGCAAATTAAACTGACCGATTGAATTAGACAAAGCTATAACCTTTATAAACGGTAATAAACCGAATAGGCGGCAAAATTTTCTGGCAATTTTTATCTTGCGCAAAGAATAATTATGGCGCTCACGGCGTGTCAACAAAATATCGTCGCGGCCCTTTAAAAAATAAAACCCGTCGCGGCAAGATAATTCAGTAATATCTGGCAACAACGCCCATATTTTTTCTAAAGGCAAATCCATGTTTAAATTCTCCTTTATTTCTAAGGCACTTAACGGATAGTCAAATAAATCAAAGAAAACAACCATGCGAATGATTGCTTCTTTTATATCTGCCTCGGGTTTTATTTCGTTATTAAACATGTTTTGGTCTTTCAATTTTCATAACCTCAATATTACTTTCTTTGTCGGTAATTTTAGTCACATCTTTATCAATTTTTTTAAATTCTGTATATGCATTATTATAGTGATTAACCGTGGTTGACATGCTCATGCCTAATTTTTTCATAAACTCATCATAACTATTCATGTGCTTGCCCAATTTTTCAATATTTACCCGAATTTCTTTAGCCTTTTCTTCAATTTGCATCGCCTTTAAGCCCTGGAGAACGGTCTGCAGATAAGCTAAAAATGAGGTCGGAGAAACAATAATAACCTTCTTGTCACGGAAGGCATACTCAATTAAATCACGGGTATTAACTTTAACCGCTCCGACTTTATTAACCAGCAAATCATAATATATAGCCTCCGACGGAATAAACATGAAAGCAAATTCCATAGTCTTTCTCTCGGGCAATACATATTTGGCAGTTTCATCAATTCTATTTTTTAAATCTTGTTTAAAAATGGCTTCAAATTTTTCTCTTGACTCAGCATCGGTGGCGCTAAGAATTCGCTCATAATTTTCCAAAGAAAATTTTGCATCGATTGGAATAATTTTATCCTTAACAAAAACAACGGCATCAACAATTAAATCCTTGCCAGTTTTTTCGTTCTTACCCATTTTATATTGCATTTCATAAGAACCGGGCGGCAAAACGTTCTTTAAGGTTTCTTCTAAAAAATACTCACCTAAAACACCACGCTGTTTTGGATTTTTTAAAATATCTTGCAGGTTTTGCAGTTGAGCAGAAAAATTAACCACCTGTTTGTTAGTTTCATCCAGTTTGGTCAGCTTTTCAGTGACATCAGAAATTAACTTGGCTGATTGGGCGCTAATGTTTTGTACAATTCGGGTGGTTTGCCCAAATTGATCTTGGCTAGTACGGTGTGTTTCCGATAATTTCCGATCAAGTTCTTGGCGCAGTTCACTATTTTGCTGCGCTAACTGGGTTAATTTTTCCGATTGCTGTATTAAGCGCTCAGTAACCGCATCGATTTTCTGATCACCGCCACCTTCTTTCTTACGTAATAACAAAACAATAACTAGGCCTAGACCGAGCAGCAGAACAAATAATAAAAAATAAATGATAGTGGTATTCATATATTGAGCTTATTTATAACTTGATTATAGCCCAGGCGGCTTTTTTTTAAAAGTTGACAGGAATAAAAAATCCTTGGAATAGGTCGGGGCAAAGCCTCTGATTTTTCCCAAGGATTGGTAAAACTAATTTTCTATTTTTCGGATAATTTTTTTGCCATGAATCGGTCATTTTGACCAAGCGACAAATTGTCATCCGGCAGCCAAGTGTCAATTTTTACATTTTTAGGGGCGCCGGCCGCACCTTCGCTGACCATAGCCTGGAGAATGTAAAATTTACCTCCGTTTTTTACCACAAAAAATAAAGTGGCGTTTTTGATAGTAGTTGTATACTTCTCAATTGCTTTTTTTATTTGCGGAGTGGTAAGAGCTACTTTTTCTTTTTCCGTGTCAGTGGGAAAAATTTCGTTGAAGCTAGCTTCGCTAGTCAAAGCATAAACTTCAACTGATGTAGCTGTGGTGGCTGGAGATGCTTGATCTAAATTATAGTTTCGAAAATTTTGATCAGTTGTAACTGAAACTCCATCAACCAGTTTCTCCTTGCCAGAAGTCGGCTCGATTATAAGTTTATCCTGGCCGGGTATTAGCTGGATAAATTTATGGTTACTCTGCGCATTGACCGTAACAGCAATAGTCATTAATACGGCCAAGAAAATCATTATTATCTTTTTCATTGTTCGAAGATTTTAAAGGTTCAACTTTTTTATTTTTTTTACAGCTCATTTTCTTTAACTACATATCTTAGTACGGGAAAGCTCTTCTGTCAATATTCAAAAAAACCACGATTTTATTTTAAAAAACCCGGTTTTAACCGGGGTTTTTATTATGATAATAGGTTGATTATTCTTCTTTTTTCAATAAATCTCTGATTTCACCTAGTAATTTAACTTCTTCAGAAACTTTTTCTTCAACAATTTCTTCAGACGGCTTTTCCTCGGCCGGCTTTTCCTCGCCCGGCAACTTAATAACTTTTTCTAAGTTTTTTTTGAGACGGATTATAAATTTAACCATCAAGAAAACGGCAAAAGCAATGATTAAAAAATCAATAATATTCTGTAAGAAAACGCCAATAT
>Ga0224524_1000860_pt1 | contig 10221 bp, 9 predicted proteins | sample CFST75metaG_FD_179895 | JGI IMG/M metagenome (GOLD analysis project Ga0224524, IMG submission 179895) | Peat soil microbial communities from Stordalen Mire, Sweden - C.F.S.T75 | ecosystem: Environmental > Terrestrial > Soil > Wetlands > Peat | place: Sweden: Norrbotten County, Stordalen Mire... | reverse complement strand
AGATTGAATACTCAGGTGCTTTCCTTCCACTTTATCTTATGCGTGATGATTCTCTTGTTGAAATAAAGGGTGATAAGCTTATAATAGGAATGAATCCATCAGGAATGACATACGAGAACCATGAAATCGACCTTATGGAAGATGATATAATATATCTTTTTTCCGATGGTTACGTCGACCAGTTTGGCGGTTCTGAAAACAAGAAGTTCATGTACAGGCGGTTCAAGTATTTGCTTACAACTATTCACCATTTCCCTGTCAATGACCAGAAGTCAGTTCTTGAAGAGAATATGAGGGCTTGGATGGGAAGCACTCCACAACTCGATGATATAATGGTAATCGGATTTAAGCCTTTTTCAGGCAGGGACTAAATGAATCTCTTGATCTTATCTATGAGGGCTGACGGCTGGAATGGCTTGCTGATATAGTCATCAATACCTGCAGAAATGCATTTCTCTTTGTCACCTAGCATTGCGTTTGCAGTAATTGCGATTATCGGGATGTGGGTGTTGGTGCTGGCTTCAAGGGCACGGATTTTCTCAGCTGCAATAAGTCCGCTCATTACAGGCATCTGAATATCCATCAGAATCAGGTCGTAGCTGGCTGTTCCGAATTTATCGAGGGCCTCCTTGCCGTTTGAGGCTGTTTCGATGCCGGCAACAAGCGGCTTTAGTGTAAGATGAGTGATCTTCTGGTTAATAAGGTTATCTTCAACGAGAAGTATTCTAATGTCTTTCAGCTCCTTATGGATTTTATCCTTCAGTATCAGCTCTTCGATCTTAGGTGAAGCAAGCTGTTGTTTTGGTTCATAAACAACGTTGGTAAAAGGAAGGCTAATATTCAGAACGGTTGAATTACTGCCAGATTCCTGGCTGAAGGTACCCTTACCGGCTGAAATCAGACGGCCAGCAAGACTTTTACCGGGATCCTTTTCATCGATAAGCATTATATTCCTGTCTGTCTGTATTCTCAATCCCACATAACTTCCGGAATCGGTGACTTTCTCCTTTTTCAGGTTTATGGTGACCTTTGTGGGCCTTTCAGAGAACTGGTTTTCAATATTACTGAAGATATCGAGGAAGATCTGTTTCAGAACTATCGGATCGCCGAAGTAATCAAAATCTGCAAATTCTTTTTTGTTAAGTATAAAATCAATATTGGCTTTATCCTTGAGGTTATACAGGTCAATTGTATTTTGGATTGTAGAAAGAAGGTTGAACCTGATCAGTTTTCGTATCTCATGGCTCAGGTTGCCGGCCGACTGCATTGTTAATTCATTAACAGTAGTGACCATATTATTTGTTGAAGCAACGAAAGTCTCAAGAAGCTCTTTTTGTTTCTTTTGAAGCCCTGACTCCATCAGCATATCTGTAATAATCACAAGGTTATTAAGAGGTTCCCTTATTTTGTGAGAGAAATGGGTTATTACATCATCCTTCTTCTCGCTCGAAGAGGCTGCATCGTTAAGGGAAGCACTTACATTATTGAATAGCGAGATGGTTTTTTTCAAGACTAATACTTCTGCACAAGCCGATATAATAATTATGATCCCTGCGAATAGTTTCAGATCGGCCATTATAAGAATAACCCCTACTATAAGGGCAGAAATGGCAACATAGGAAAACCCGATAAGCTTTTTTAGTTCATATTCAGAACCTGTCCCTGACTTCTGATCCAGCCCGCCATCGATATTATTCCCAGACTCTTTAACCATAATTCTGTTTTTGCGTTATGTAAAAGTAAGCAAAATATGATGTAAATATACGTCAACTGATTTTAACACACTTTCATCTAAATCCTTAAATTTGCCTTTACGGTATGATATTTGAACGGGCAAGGTAAAGCGTAATTAATATGAAGAGGTTTTTCAGGATATCTGTCCTAAATGCAATGATCATTCTCATTTGTCCTCTTTTAAAGGTAATGGGGCAAACGCATGAAGGAATGGTAATGTATACACCGGACTTTCGGTTTAAAGATGGGATCTATGTCAGTTTTGACCAGGTAAAGGCAAATAGTCCGATACCAAAGGCTAAACTGCTGACTTCGACAGACTATAACGACAAGGAATTTTTTAAAAATGTCCTTAAGTCAGAGAAGATCTACTATTATGATGCTATGGGGATAAGGCAGGAAATTCTAAAGAATACCATATGGGGTTATGCCAGGAACGGTGTTCTCTATGTTCAGATACAGGGGAATTTTAACAGGATAACCTTTATAGGCTCTATCTGCCATTTTGTTGCAGATGTGACAACAATCGATTCACGCAATTCCTCACCTTATGGATATGGGGGATATTATGATCCTTATTCTTATCCATATAGTTATGGCAACTATTATAATCCCTACGGATCATCTTACTCACCCTATGGCAGAAATTATTCTACCCGCAATGAGTTAAAACAGTACCTGATTGACTTTGAAAGCGGGAAAATTCTTGAATTTAATCTGGAAAGCACTGAACTTCTCCTGATGAAGGACAATAAGCTTTATGAGGAATATATCCAGCTTCCAAGGAAAAAGAAAAGGGATTTAATGTTTGTATATATACGTAAATTCAACGAAGATAATCCACTGTATATTCCTGTAAGTCAATAATAAATATGAAGAATACAATTTTTCTTATCTCTGCGCTCCTGTTCATGAATGTTCTTTCGGGGCAAGCGCCCTTCCCGGACAAGGATGAGATAAAGCAGTTTGCTGCATCAACAACCTGCGTGGTTATGGAGGATGATCCTTTCTCTTCTTTCAATTCCTATATGAAGGACGCAATGAAAGAATACTGGAAAGTCACTCCTTACGAATTTATTACAGCAAAGGAATTTAATGTTAGGAGGCTCAAGCCATCCTGGTCATTCATAGTCCTGACCGAAACGAATTTCGACAAGGATAAATCCAACTCGCTTTTCAATTTTATAAACCTTCTCCTGGGGAAAAATGTGGATAAGCTGGGAGAAATGCCTGAAATATGTGCAGTTCCTTTATCCTATGCAGGTGAAGACGATCTTGAATACGGATATAAGCTGGGGGTTATCCTGGAATTCATGCAGAAGCATGCCCAGCTGATAATGGAAGACCCATCCAAAACCGGACGGAAATACCTTAAGTATTATAATGACAATATACCAGAGGTAATGAAAAAAACCATTCTTGTGAAACAGGAAGATCTGTCGCCCGAGATTGCGAACATGGAAAGGATAAAAGCGATTTATTCGAACAAGATTGAGATTGTTCCTGAAGAGGAAATCGTGAAGGCAATTGAGAATAAAACCCCCGGTATAGTAATACTGCATAAGGTAGGTCCGGTAGGCGAGAAGCAGGATGCAGGTTATTGCTTTAAAATGCTGATCGGCACGGATGATGCGAATATGTACTATTATAATGTCCATTCCATTGACAAAAATAATCCGAATGGATTTCTGCCATCGGACCTGAAGCGTTTAGCAAGATTTGAATGATGCATCATTTTACGGGAATCACAGTCTTTTAAATAAATTTACTGCCATGGAAGAGGTCAGACAATTATCAGAATCAGAAAGAAACTGGGCAATGCTATGCCATTTATCAGCATTTTCCAGCTACTTTTTCCCGTTTGGCGGCATTATTGGTCCGCTAATCTGCTGGCTTTCAAGGAAAGATGAATCTGCATGGGTCGATGAGAACGGTAAAGCAGCAATGAACTTCAACCTTTCAATCCTGCTTTATTGTGTCCTCGCTATTCCTTTATGCTTCATCCTGATTGGTTTTATTATCATTGGCTTCCTTGAAACGTTGAAGATAATCTGTATCATTATTGCCAGCATCAAGGGATCAAAAGGCGAAACATTCAGATATCCTCTCTCTATCCCGTTTATTCAATAGGGATAGTCCTAAATCCCCATAAAGGAAAAGGGTTATATAACTTTAGCTTACTCCATACTTTTTATCCTGAAAATTCTGATTTTTCAGGATTTTATTTTATCTTTCTATTTCATTAAAAAAAATTTGCCATGGCATCACATGATAAAAAGAAGAAAATAAAGGTCGAAACATTCAAGAAAAAAGATCTTTATCACGATGTAAACCAGGAATTGAAGGAAAAAATTGGACGAAAAAAGTTCGGGAAGCTTCTTCTCAAGCAGGAGATTGAACTTGTCAAACTTCAGGAGTGGGTTAAGGCAAACAAGCTTAAAGTCGTCGTTGTCTTTGAAGGCAGAGATGCTGCCGGCAAAGGTGGTGTGATCAAAACAATTGCAGGGTGTCTCAATCCAAGGATCTGCAGAATAGTGGCACTTGGGATTCCCACTGAAAAGGAGAAATCACAATGGTATTTCCAGAGGTATGTCAACCACCTTCCGGCAGGTGGCGAAATTGTTCTCTTTGACAGAAGCTGGTATAACCGCGCCGGGGTTGAGAAGGTTATGGGATATTGTACCAACGACGAGTATGAAGAGTTTCTCAGATCATGTCCCGAGTTCGAAAGAATGCTCATAAGATCAGGGATCATCCTTATTAAATACTGGTTTTCTGTCAGCGACCACGAGCAGGAAAAACGGTTTCAGGACAGGATTCAGGATCCGACAAAACGTTGGAAAATCAGTCCTATGGATGTAGAATCACGCGATAAATGGGTCGAATACTCCATGGCCAAAGACAAAATGTTTTCATTTACCGATACCAAACAGTCACCATGGTATGTCGTTCATGCCGATGATAAGAAAAGAGCAAGGCTTAACGTCATAGATAACCTTCTTTCACTTATTCCATATGAGGATCTTACACCCAAGCCATTCAAACTTCCACCGCTGAAGCACGATGTGGCTTACGTGCGGCCACCGGTCACCGAACAAACATTTGTACCGGAGAAATATTAAAGTCTGTAAAGCCAAAAGTCTTTAAAGTCCATAAAGTCATATAATTTAACGGCTTTATGGACTTTTTACTTTATGGACTTTTGACTAATATTCTTACTTTTGCCTTTTATCTTTTATCTTCTGTCTTTATGTTTTCCAAACCATCAATACCAAAAGGGACTCGTGATTTTTCGACAAACGAGATGCTACGGAGGGAGTATATTTTTGAAACCATAAAAGGCGTCTTTAAGCTTTACGGTTACCAGCCGATTGAAACCCCGGCAATTGAGAACCTGTCGACTCTTCTCGGCAAATATGGCGAGGAGGGTGATAAGTTGCTGTTCAGAATACTTAACTCGGGAGATTTTCTCTCGGGTATCACCGGAGCTGATCTGGTTAAACAGGATGCTACCTGGCTTTCATCGAGGATTTGTGAAAAGGGACTGAGATATGATCTGACAGTCCCATTTGCCCGCTACGTAGTCCAGCATCGTGATGAAATAATATTTCCTTTCAAAAGATATCAGATTCAGCCTGTATGGAGGGCCGACCGTCCGCAGAAGGGGCGTTATCGCGAATTCTTCCAATGCGACGTTGATGTAATTGGAAGTGATTCTTTATTGAATGAATATGAGCTGGTCAGGATCATTGATGAGGTTTTCTCGAGGCTCGGGATTAAGATTATCGTAAAGCTAAATAATAGGAAAATCCTATCAGGGATTGCTGAATATATAGGTGAAGGAGGAAAGATAACCGATATAACAGTTGCTATTGATAAGCTTGACAAGATCGGAATTGATGATGTAAATGCAGAACTAAGGGAAAAGGGTATCTCAGAACCAGGGATTGAAAAGCTTCAACCTGTTCTTGCTCTTAAGGGAAGCGCTGAAGAGAAACTCACTGACCTGGAAAAATTACTTTCCGGATCTGAAACAGGAATGAGCGGGATTGCTGAGATCAGGAAACTTTTTTCGTTTATAGAACAGGATATTTTAAATGGAATGGTTGAGTTTGACCTTACCCTTGCCCGTGGCCTTAACTATTACACCGGTGCTATTATTGAAGTTAAATCAGCCGGTGTTATGATAGGAAGCATCTGCGGAGGGGGTCGTTATGATAACCTTACTGGGGTATTCGGAATGGAAGGTGTTTCAGGAGTTGGCATTTCATTTGGTGCCGACAGAATCTATGATGTAATGAATCAGCTTGGACTTTTCGGAAACCTGAAATCCTCTTCAACCGATATACTGATCCTTAATTTCGGAGAAGAAGAGATCAAATATGGACTGAAGATACTTAATGAGCTAAGACACCTTGGTGTAATTTCCGAATTATATCCTGATCAGGTAAAGCTTAAGAAACAAATGTCCTACGCCGATTCAAGGAAGATCCCATATATTATTATCGCTGGCCAAGAGGAGATTAAAAACGGGGAGATCACAATCAAGATAATGTCTTCCGGGGAACAGAGAAAAATATTATTGAAAAACATTAAATCCTTTATCAGATCAGAACTAAAACCGGGAGTCTGAATTTTTCCCGGTTAATTGTCTGAAGCTATCTCTGCATAAGGTTACCACGGCCCTGTTGCTTTCTGTTCTGCAGTTCATTAAGAAGTTGAAGCTTGTACTGGTTTTCAGCCTGGTACAGTCTTAAGATCTTGGCAGGAGGAAGTATCTCTTTAAATCTATTATGATATTCCTGGCTAAGTGAAGTTTCCTTTATTTCAAGCGCAATGTAATTATCTCCGGCCTCAGTCAGCTCTTTATCCGTCATTGTTGATCCGTTCTGGTTGAAATTCCGGTTAAGGAGGACCTTTTCCTGCTGAATACGGGATCTCTTATCCTGGAATTCGTTGTACAGAGGCCAGAATTTCTCAGCTTCCTGGGATGAAAGATCCATTTTCTTTGTGAAAAATGCTATTTTGTATGCATTCAGCTTTTCCATGTTAGGGTTTTGTCCCCGGACCAGGGAAATTGAGAATGTCGTCAGAATTATTAAAAATGCAGCTCCTTTTTTCATGGCAATAAATTATAAAAGTTCATATATATCGTTAAAGTCAATATTCTCAAGTAGAAGGTAATCAATGATTTCTGATTTGCTGATCGCTGGTATTTCATCAGAAAGAGCCACTGGATCAGTGTTATCTTCAAGAGTTCTGATATCAATATCATCAATATAAGATGATGAGAACTCCTCGATGCTTAATTCAGGTATTCCTGGTTTTTTGGTTCCGGGAATAAAGATTTTAGCGGCAGTATAGCTCAGGACAGCCAAAAGTGCAACAGAGGCTGCAGCTAAGAGGTATGGCCTTAATCTTCGGTATAATCCGGTCTTAACAACTTTATTTTCTGAACCGGCAGTCGAAGCGATGATCCTGCGGTTTACCTCTTCAAAGTAATTTTCCGGTACCTTGAATGGATTCTCGCGTGGTATTTCATTAAGTGTTTTCATCAATCAATTAGATGGTTAATAGTACCAATGGTTTAATTTCCACTAAGAAAATTCTCAATTTTTTTTACTGCATGATGATAAGATGCTTTTAAAGCTCCCTCTGAAGTTTTAAGTGCCTTGCTCATATCTTCATATTTCATTTCATCAAAATACTTAAGATTGAATACAATACGTTGTTTCTCAGGCAGCTTAAGGATTGCATTCCGGAGCTTCACCTGGGCCTCATCGCCATCAAACCAGGTACTCCCTTCAATTGAATTTGCAAGGTAGCTGCCGATATCGTCAAATGAAACAGAAGAATTTCTCTTTCTTTTATTGATGAGGGCCAGCGCTTCATTGGTGGCAATTGCATACAGCCAGGTATAAAGAGCGCTTTCATTCCTGAATTCCCCTATATTCTTCCATGCATTGATGAAGGTATTCTGAAGGGCATCGTCTGCATCCTCATGAAGGATAACAAGACGCCGGATATGCCAGTAAAGCCTTTTGCTGTACTTTTCGACCACCAGCCTGAATCCTTTGTTGACATCTGTCTTAAGGAGCTGAATAATATCAGAATCAGGGTTATTGATGCTCAAATGTAATTAAGATTATAATTCATTTGATTGGGAAAAGGGCTGAAGGTTTAAAAAGGTGATATAATTAAATCTTACTTTGTCAGTTAATGGCTTCGTGACAAGAAAGTAAATCTTAAATTTGTACTTATATCAATATGTAGTACTGATGGCTCTTCAATGCGGAATAATAGGGATAACGAATGTCGGAAAAACGACGATATTCAACTGTATATCAAATACAAAAGGCGAAACTAATGCATTTGCATTCAGTGCTACAAAGTCAAATATCGGAGTTGTCCAGGTACCCGATCCAAGGCTTTATGAGCTAGAGAAACATCAGTCCACAGAGAAAATAATTCATACTACAGTCGAAATTGTCGATATCCCAGGCCTTGCTAAAAGTTCAAATAAAGGAGAAGGAGTGGGAAACAAATTTCTCGGAGATATAAGGAATACCGATGCCCTTATCCATGTCCTTCGTTGCTTCGATAACGAAGCATTGCCACATATTGACGGATCAGTTGACCCGGTAAGGGATATGGAGACAATAGACCTGGAGCTTCAGGTTAAAGACCTCGAATCTGTCGATAAGAAAATTGAGCGTCTTCTGAGGGCTGCCAAGGCGGGTGACAAGGATGCAGTTCACGGACTTGAGGTTCTTGGAAAGTTTAAAGAACACATTGAAGGTTTCAATAATGCCCGAACACTGTCTGTAAAGATTGAGGAAAAAAAATATATTGACGATCTTTTCCTCCTTACAATGAAGCCGGTAATGTATGTCTGCAATGTTGATGGAGAATCGGCTCTGACAGGTAACCGTCATGTCGAAAGGGTAAAAGAGTCTCTCAAGGGCAAGAATGCTGAAATCCTCGTAATTGCTGGTGCAGTTGAGGCTGAGATTGCAGAATTGGAGAGTGCCCAAGACAGGATGGAATTCCTGAAGGATGCAGGTCTCGATGAACCAGGTGTAGATAAGCTTGTAAGAGCTGCCTATAAACTGCTTAATCTCCAGACATTCTTCACGGTTGGTCCCAAAGAGATCAGAGCCTGGACAATGAAAAAAGGGATGTCGGCGCCGCAGGCGGCAGGTGTCATTCACAGTGACCTCGAACGAGGGTTCATTAGGGCAGAAGTGATGAAATACAAAGACTTCATGACACTTGGTTCTGAGCATGCCTGCAAGGAAGCAGGCAAACTGTACATTGAAGGGAAGACATATATAGTTGAGGACGGAGATATCATTAATATACGATTTAACGTTTAATAACAGATGTCCAAGCGTCTGATTATAATATTACTACTGGTTCCTGTTCTGTGTTTTCAGGTTTATTCACAGGTGAGGCAGAATGATCAGCTGCTCAGGGAAGAGGTTAGCCGCTTTGGGCAGGCTATTGTGAAGATTCCATATCCTGGTAAACAGGCATTAAACGATCTGTCAGGGAAAGTTTCCGTAGGTTCTGTAAGAGATAAATATGCTGAATTATTCATCTCGCCTCTTACAGTCGAATGGTTCATAACACAGAATTTTAATTACGAGATTGTTGAGGACACTGAATCCAAGGGCGTGCTTACAGCAACAAGTGTTAAACAGGCGATGGCATGGGATAGTTATCCTACTTATCTGCAGTATGATTCGATAATGCTCTCTTTTCAGTTGCTTTATCCGTCTCTTTGCCGGCTGGATACAATCGGGACTTCCAATAACGGGAAACTTATACTGGCGCTAAAGATATCCGATAATCCGGGGTCTGATAAAGATGAACCGGAGGTGTTCTATACCTCAACCATACATGGAAATGAAACCTCAGGATTCATTTTAATGATGCGCTTAGCCGATTACCTTCTCAGGAATTATAACTCAGATGCCCGGGTAAAAAACCTGGTGGATAACCTTGAAATATATATAAATCCGCTTGCAAATCCTGATGGCACCTATCATAATGGCAATATTATCTCTTCACCAACCAGGTTCAATGCAAACGGTGTTGACTTGAATAGGAATTTTCCCGATCCGGACGGTATTTCCGATCCTCAGCAAAAAGAGACTGCTGATATGATAAAATTCATGCGAGCGCACCATTTTGTCATTTCAGCTAATTTCCATTCCGGCGATGAGGTGGTAAATTATCCATGGGACAGGTGGCCCAGACTCCATGCCGACAATGATTGGTTTTATGCTATAAGCAGGAAATTTGCCGATACTGTTCACCTGTATTCTGTTCCCGCATATATGACTGAATTAGACAATGGGATTACTGACGGATACGATTGGTATTCAATTAATGGCGGGAGGCAGGATTTTGTGACGTATGAGCTTCATGGCCGGGAAGTCACAATTGAACTTGATTTTAGCTTTTTTACAGCAACTACAAGGC
>Ga0224524_1000854_pt1 | contig 10259 bp, 13 predicted proteins | sample CFST75metaG_FD_179895 | JGI IMG/M metagenome (GOLD analysis project Ga0224524, IMG submission 179895) | Peat soil microbial communities from Stordalen Mire, Sweden - C.F.S.T75 | ecosystem: Environmental > Terrestrial > Soil > Wetlands > Peat | place: Sweden: Norrbotten County, Stordalen Mire... | reverse complement strand
CACTCACGGCCTGGACGTGGAAGGCGAGGAGCGACACCAGGCGAAGATGAGGTTCGGCTGGTATTCGGTGAGTGAAGTGAACTGCGCCCCGCCCTCCGTCCAGGTGACGGTGCGGACGAAGGCCGCGGCGTAGGCCGCCGCCAGAAGGAGGAGGATCCCGTAGCCGAGGGAGCCGGCGATCGCCCATTTCCTCGGGTAGAGGAGCGGCTCCGAGAGGACCCTCCTGGTCCTGGCCGCCATCGCCCAGGCGAACAAGCCAAACAGAACACCCAGGAGCGGGTAGACCCCCCACGACTTGAAGGGCGTGTAATCGAACCCGAGCATCATGGCGATGCCGGAGAAGAGGAAGGTGGTGACGAAAAGGGCCAGGTCCCCCTTGGAGCAGGCGTTGGCCTCGTCGAAGCCGACGCCGGGGTCGGCGCCCTCGAGCGACCAGCCGACCGGCCCATAGAAGGCGTAGCCCCGAGAGTGGTTCGCGTTTCCGTCGATGTTGCTCATCAAGAAAGGATTATACGGCCCGGCGGTCAAGAACCCTCAATAGTTTTTCGGTATGGTCGTCAATACATGTCGTCGACCCACTGGAAACATACGCCCCAAGTCACGTACCAGCCAATGCGGAAGCCCTTGTTGTTCTCTCCGGCGGCCGCTCCGTTGGCAAGGATAATGGCGATAAGAGCCCCAACGATAGCCACAATAATTGCGATAAACGCTCCCATAGGGCCGCCAATACCCCCGATTACTCCGGCGATTTCGCCAACAAACTCAGCTATTTTAGAGAATATGAAGGCGACGAGGTTCGGGAAAAACGCGCAGGCCGCGACGAAAGCTTCGCCAGTTAATCGATTTGTGAGGATGCTCACAAACTCGTAAATCCACTGGCAGGCAGCGGCGTTGATGTCGAGGCCTATGAAGGTAGAGCTCATCGTGGTGACGCTCGCGTTGGCCGCGAGGGCCTTCATCGAAGTGGTGGCCGCCAAAGATAATAAATATAGAAAACAGGGGCGAGACGTCACAGCGGGGATTTCGCTTTCGCGTCCTGGAGAATCGGAGGAAAGCGCGGACAACGAAAAGGCGAGTTTTATGGTCATCTTAACATTGGATAGCACTGGAATCTCTACGCTTTTTTGCGGCAAGGTTATGTTCTAAAGCGAATGGGTCCAAATTTATTATTACATAATTTCTGGGTATCCTTATCTTTTTGCCGAAGGAAGCTTGAGAGGAAAATGACATGGCAATTGATGGCCAAGCAAAACTGCTTATCTCAACCGCGTCCATGATGATTCTCAACCGCAAATTAGCGTATCAAAAACCGCGGTTTCGGATGCGTTTCGGAAGCCAGCATCCGGGTTCCGAACGAAATAATGTTCTTTAAAGAACATTATGGGTATTGTCGTGATCAATCGAAACATTAGGATTAATCGTGCCGATTTCCCCAGAGATCCACTACGAAACCGAATGCGACAAGAATGCCAAGACGTCAAAGTGTCTTTTTCTCGCAGACCCGAGGTGCATTGCCTTCAAGGCAAAGAAAGAACTGGGTCCTTAACTAGGCAATAAAATTATGAAAATGCCTGCATTGGTCACCTGTATATGAAAAGGACAGAATTTATCGGGGAAAAATTAAGAAAACTTTGACCTTCTCCTCGAAAAAACCATACTATTAGCAATTAAAGGGGAAAAATATGATTGCAGCTTTGTTAATGTGTTTTGTTTCAATTGCAGCTTACAGCGGAGGGTCTTCGATACAAATTTCGCAGGCAAACACTGGCTCAACGCAACCCACAGCAAACATTACAACCGGCCAGTACGAATCGAATTGGTGGTTTCCTAGTTTCAGTGTTATCGGTCGACATCAAATGGTTTCTGTTGATTCGTATTCTTATCTTGGCTTGTTGAATATTAAGACACTTAGTGCTTACTATAACGCGAATGCATTAACCAATTTTTCTTTTTCAGAAACCATTTCAACCATAGAAGAAACCACAGTCTCTACATCCGTTCAAACGACTTCCACCATCACTAGTTCTTTGGCTGCAAAGATGGGAATTGATGGGGTAAGTGTCAGCGATGGGTATACTGTTAGCCAAGCCTACACCATTCAGCAGACAACTACTTATTCCTATAGCGTCGCGACCAGTTCTACAATCAATTATGATGTACGGGAAAGCGTTGTTGCTGGAAAAAGGTTTGCCCTGTGCGAGGCCGCTTATGTCTACAGGGCAACTTGCCAAAAATGGCAATACGATAATTATTGGTTTAATAATAACGTTGAGGTCAGCAATTCAAGATCAACTTTTTATACGTATCGTACCATAGAACCTTTTATTACGCTGGTTTTCAGTGATGGGAGCATCGTCGAATGAGCAAATATTTTCATTTCTTTAGCGTTGCCATACTTTTAGCATCTCTTGTTTCCTGCGGCCCTTCCTCAACTAAGAAAAGCGATTCATTTTCGCCCTCAAACAGCTATGATTCTTCTTTGTCCCCCTCTTCTTATTCCGTGACAGAATCGCAAGATCTCGGAACGTGTGCCGTTTATCAGATTTCAGATGCCTTTTCCTCGAAGGCGTTTTCTTCTGTTGAAGTAAAACCGGGATGGCGTTTCGATGGTCTTCCGCTTTTCTTCGAGAGCGGCTGCCCGCTCGGCAAGAAGGCCCTCCTTTCCTTCGCCGCCTCCAACGGCCTTTCCGAAAGCGCGGAGAGTTCGGCCTATGGTTGTCAAGGCACGTCGTTTCTCTCCTACACATCGCGGAAAAGCGCTGAAGGGACGCAACTGACCTTTACCATAAATGACAGCCAGCAGGGCAGGCTTGCCATTTGCTACGTCGCCAGATTAAGGAAACAAATCCTGAGCTCTGGGAGCGCCGCCATCAGTTTCAGCCTTTACGAAGCCCTTGAGACGCCCTATTTGGATTGCTGCGCGGTCTAAAATGTCGTTTTTTCAAAAAATCCTTCGTTGAATTCGATTGCGAAGGCCAAATTCTGACCCTCGCATTTTGGATTTATCATTAATTCTTTTCTTTGCGCCACCATCGGTGTTCCGACTTTATCCTGTTTGATCGAGTTCGGCTGTGCGGCCATTGACTCAAACCAACTGTCGAAAAACGATATATGGGCTATACCTTTTTTGCATCTATGCATTTTCTCTTGCGTTTCTTCGTCGAACAAAAAGGGTTTTTCTTTTTCCCCCGGAGAAAAGAAAAACCCCGATTTAATCAAGGTTATCTTCATTCTGGAGCAAGTGACGGGCCTTAACGTACCTTTTTCGCGTTCTTTTGATTTCTATCGCTTTCTTTCGTTTCTAACGTTTCGTCGGGTTTTTCGGGCGCCGTTTTTCGCATCCTTTCGCGGGCTTTCGTTTTAATGGTCTTTTTATGGCCGGATTATGCACCAAAAACATCAATGATCTCAATAATGCGGATTCGTACAGTCTTCTGCTACCGTTTCCGCCTTGGCGTTTTGCGGCGTAAGCGAACCCGCATTTTCATTACTCAGGTTTAGGTCGATTTTCCTTCGTTTGCCGATACCTATGGAACATAACCCCCAATTTACCCATTATTGCATTCTTAGGGGAACGGGCATAGCATACAAATAGTGGTAAGGGATGCCGGATGTCAAAAGGGGCTTTTAAAATCGTTTTATTTGCTGCCGTCTTTTTGGCGATCCTAAATCAGAACTGTTTGTCTTTGGCGACACCAATGAACTTTTCTTTTGGAAACGAGGGCTCGGGGAGTGTTGGGAATATGCCCCTGCTTTCCTCGGCCTCCGCCTCCAGCGGCCCGCTTACCATACGAGGCCTTTTCCTGCGAATCGCTTCGGTTCCTTTCGTCAAAGGCCTTCTTCAACTGGGCGACTTTCGAGACTTATTTATTAATTCTCGCGCCTGCCATTAAAACCATATTGATTTTGGTTCAAGAAAGGAGGATTGAAAAAGAAAATGCTGTCTTTTCCATCATTTGGACTTTTGGGACTTCCAGCCCAAAAAAGTCAAACCCATTTTTAGGAAAGGAAAACACAATTAACTTGAGGGGTATTGTGGGAAAGTATGAAAAAATCATTTTTGTTCATCAGTTTTTTTGTTTGTTCACTATTGGTCTCGACATCGTTTTCTGTTGGCAGAAAGTCTCCAACTTATTCAGAGGATTCAAATTCCGCTCTTTTGCGAATAAGGGGATTGTCCTCGAATAAGAAGAAAAGTTCCGCATCAGAGATCGTCGAATCAAGAACCCCATCCTCAAAAAAGTTTTTGCTTCCGTCGGGAGAAAGCGAAACATCTTATTATAACGAGCCGGTTCATTATTGGGACGGCCATCAATTCCAAGAATTTGATAACAGCATAACAGAAAAAGGTGGTTATCTTACTAATTTATCGTCGAATTATGTCGTTAAATTCAAAAAAACACTCGGAAACCCACGGGTTGTTACAATCAATTATGCGGGTGTCTATGAAATCTCGATTACGGAAGATTTAAGTTCTTTCTCCTCTTCTTGGAACACGGAAGGAATTAATCCAAGCTTCGTTTCTAAAAAAACCGAACGAGGCAACTACGATGAATTGACAAACCAAGTTGGAACCGTTGCCTATGATCTTGGCCAAGGGGCCCAGAGTGTTTCACGAATAACCGCCCTTGGTTTCGAAGCCGAAATCGACGCGCCAAAAAACCTCGCAAGAACCCCAAGGTCTTTTCTGATTTCTACAAGTCTTGGAATGTATAAGGCTGATGATGGCTTTGTTTTCGTAGATAAAAACGGAATCGACATTTTCGGTTTTGGCGGGCAATCTTTTATAGATAACGACGGTTTGATGTCTTCTATGAATACGAATTTGGAATCTCTGGGGAAGAACCAGTATTTTTTGAGCGTCTCGCCAAAAGCATCAGGTGACAATTCTTCCGCGCTTTCGACTAAATCGATTGTGTCGGTCAGTTTTCAACTCTCGCTTCAAAACAAAGCCATCTCTGATAAATATTACATCATCGGTGAAAATGGGTCTTTCGATAACTCCTTCCTTCACGTGGGACAATCTCAGGTGGGAATTCTTGGCCCTAATGATGTTGCTTTTTATCCGCAATACCGTTCAATTTTAGACATACAGCTGAACTCTTCATCCAATTCCTCAGACGTAGCCTCAGCCTTGCTTTCTCTTTCTGTTTATTCGGGAAATACGACATCCCCAAAACTAAGAAGAATAACATCGAATATTGCCTATTCCGACATTGACGGGGCATCATCCTATCTAATGGCCGGCCCCATCCTTTCAACCGGAACCACAACGAAGACATTTGATATAACTTCCGATGTCATAACCGCCCTCGCGGCAACCGAAACATCAATTTGCTATGAACTCGACGGATACTTTGACAGCACATCGGAAACGGTTTTCTATTCCTCTAATGGAGCCATCAACTGTCCATCTTTCACGATAATTAACCAACAAAATCCGAATCCAACATCTCAAGTGGGCGCCGCAACGCCATATGTTCCAGTCAATTTGCCTTCTATAAATTGTTTTGGGTATGCAACCAATATAAATGAATTCCTTCAGCTGAAATATCCCAATGATTCGTCAATTTCACCCACTGGTACTGCCAGCCAAACGACATATTCATCAGTTTTCGTGCCTGCGGCGATGAGCCGACTTACCGAAAGGAACATCAGTTTTAGAATTGTCCAATCCTATAATTCTTTGATTTATGCCTATGAGAGGAAAATCGCTTTCAGAATTGGGTGTTTCGCAACGGGGGCATACAAAGATTTTCATTGGATGAGGCAACTTGACAGCGGTGATTGGTCCCAAAAACACGGAGGGCTGCCGTCAGAATTGCTTGGTGCTGGGCTCAATCCAGAGACTGGCAACTGGAACAAGGGCTCTTATATTTATGATTCCCCAACGACTTATTTTGCAATAAATTAGTTTTTCGCGCCTAAGAAACAGTCAATTAACCAATCGTCATCTCAGCGGTCTTTCAGACTCGAAACGGCCGCTGAGATTTTGTTTGGCTTGTCTGTTCTCGTTTTGCGCACTGAGGGAAAAGGCCGCATGGGATGCGAAAATTGATTTTCTCAGGCAGGTTAGGCAAAATCACCAGACGGTCGGGGCCCCGCCTTCGTAATGCCAATGATGGCCGTCCGGGTTTTTGGTTTCGGAGTACCAATAGGCCGGGCCCCCGTCGTCGGACCATTCGTCGTCCCAGTCCTCGGGTTTCGCCGTGGCAACACAAAAAATCGAGCAAGAGGAATCGTCTTGAAAGGCCCAGGGCAGGATTTCTCTGACGGACCCGGGGATGACGATTTGTCTTAGCGCCGGGCAGAGGGAGAAAGCGCACGTCCCAATGCTTTCCAGCCCCTCCGGGAGCCCAACTGATTCCAAGGACGAGCACCCGGTGAAGCAGACGCCCCCGATTGTCCTCAAGGTGGAAGGGAAATTCAGCTCGGCCAGCGTCACGCATCGCCCAAAGGCGAATAAACCGATTGATGAGAGGCGGCTGTTTTCTAGGAAAGACACGGTTTTCAGCGCCGCGCAGTCAAGGAAGGCCTGCAGGGGGATTTCCTCAACGCCTGCCGGTATCGCGATCTGGGCAAGGGAAGAGCAGGACGAAAAGGCATCCTCCCCCAAGGTATCCAAAGCCGCCGGAAGCGAGATCCCGGGAAGGCTCTGGCATCCCGCGAAGGCTTGGTATCCGAGGGAGCGGAGGCTTTCCGGCAGGGATATCTCCTTGAGGCCCGAGCATTCCATGAAAGCCCCTTCCGGAAGTTCCGTTGTCCCCTCGGGGATGACCACGTCGTCAAGGCCGGCGCATCGCCAGAACGAATAGCGCCCGAAGGAAGTCAAGGAATCCGGAAGGCCCACGGATTCTAGATGGGCGTTCCCCGCGAAGGCGGAAGGCCCGACGGAGCTGACGCCGGAGGGGATCTGGAAGGAAGCGTCCGTCCTTCCCGGGGGGTAGAGGGCGAGCTGCCCGCCATCGGAGGAGAAGACGATTCCCTGGGAGGAACGGTAAGCCTCGTTTCCTTGGTCGACTGAGATGTCAATAAGCGAGGAACAGCCGAGGAAAGGGGCCATTCCCAGCTGTGAGAACCCCTTCGGGAGTTCTACGGACGTCAGGCTTGAGCAACCGCAGAAAGCCATGTCGCCGAAAGAGCCAACGCCGGCGGGGATCTCGATCGAAGCGAGGGATTGGCAGTCGTTGAAGGCGTATCCGCCGATCGAGGCTGCGGATCGGGGGAGCGAGACCGACATGAGCGAGGAGCAGCCGCTGAAGGCATAATCCGGTATCGTTTCAAGATCCGGACCGAAAGTGAGGGAGAGGAGAGAAGTACAGCCGCTGAAGGCTCCGAATCCTAAAGAAACCAGGCCCTCTGGGAGGCTGACGTCAGCCAAAAGCCCGCAATAGCCGAAAGCTCTGGCGCCTACTGCGGAGATGGAAGAAGGAATCTCAGCCTGTCTTAGAGAGCCCCTTTCCAGGAACGCGTCATCGCCAATTCCAGTCACCGGCAGGCCGAGGACGGAATCCTTGACATCCGCATCCGTTATCCCCTCAAAGGAGCCAACGACAGAAAAAGCCGAGCCGGAATCACTAAGCTGGTATTCGATGCCTTGATCCCAATAAACATTTGATGAGCTGGAGTTTCCCGCCGACGAAACGGGTTGGGCGTTGGAAGAGGACAATGCGGAGGAACTCTCCGAGGATGAACCCCCCGTTCCTGGATCCGAACTCCGCTGAGAACCAGAAGAAGAACTTGCGGAAGAACTGACGGGAAATGAAGCCGTCTTTTCCTGACAGGCAACTAATCCGGAGAAAAAGAAAACCAGCGCAACCGCCAATTCCAATTTTTTGGAGTGAAGGACCACAAACGTCATCCTCTTTCTTCCAAATCATTGTACTCACTTAGCCAAAGGAAAAATAATAAAACTGCCAAAAAAAGCGAAACCCCACGGAAGGATGCAAAAGTTGATTGGCGCTTATTTTGCGCGCCGTCAGTCTTCGGAATGGATTGTTTTTCACGCTTTTTCGTCTTTATAAAAGTATACAGTCTAAAACGAAAATTCGATTCCATCTTGGCTTTCAAACTATTGGAGCAAGCGACGGGTATTACTTCGGCGAGCGGGATTTCTTCTCCAATTCCATCCCAACGGTCAATTGATTTCGATTCGAATTTGGTATTCAATAAAAAATCCCAAAGCCGTTCCTTTCCAGCATTTCTTTTATCTTTTGCATTGCATCATTGTTAGGGGTGCACCAAATTTCTTGGCTATAGAGCACGTTTATCTTGATGCACCAGTCCTGCATGTTTTGGACGTCTTCCCTCATGGTGAGGCCGGATTCGCAGATTACCGCGTAATCGCTGGGGTCGCTGATGCCTCCGATTTCCTCGGTGTCGTTGAACACCTTCCTCGTCCCGATGGGCTCTCCATCGACTGGGACCCGTAATTCGGGTGTTGGAGTTTCCTTATCTCCTCTTCTCCTGCCTTGTCTATCTTGTTCAGAAAGCGGAACAGCTCGGGGTCGTGCTCCACGTAGTCGATGGTCAAAGCATCCGGAAGGGACCCTGGCAGACGGAAAGGCAATGCTCCAGCTGCTCCTTCAGGGCCCCGGTCATCTTCCCGAAGGAGGAGTACTGCTTGGGCTTGTAGCCCTCGTCCTTGTGCGCGAAGTTCTTGTCGGCCTCGTAGAGGGTCTCTTTGTAGACGGGATCGCATTTCCTCAATTCGGCCTTTCTTTCTTTGGCCAGGCTTTTGTCATAGATGACGCGGAGATTTATGTAAAAGGCCTGGAGCTTCCCGCTGACCCTCTGCCTGAGATCGATGTTGGAGAGCTCCTTCGCGTGGGCCGGGGATCCCAAACGATTCGCGTCCGGGGAGAAAAAGAAAACCAGGGAATTCGGGAAGAGGGGGAAGAGGTGCGGAAAAGAATCGTAACGAATTTTTCGCCACAAGTGGCGAAGGTAACATCTTATATCCGCTTACGCGGACATTCGGTATCACAAAAACTTCGTTATTAATTTTCTTTTTCGCGAAGAAAGTTTAGGGAAAGAAAACAGGCGGCGCCATATGCCCATATAGACCGTATCCCACACATGCATTGCTGCTGACTTTGACAGCAGGCCAAGGAAGCAAACGGCTCGCCAGCCAAATAACATCAAGCGTGCGATCGATGACGCACGCACGGCCATACAGCATTTGTCACACCAGATCATGGCGGTGGTGACTTCAAGCGATCGCCGTTATAGAATAGGAGCCAGTTGGGGGCAACGGACATATGATAAATAGACGCTTTGGCATGGCGATGGCCGCAGGATGCTTTTGCCTGGCGCTTTGCGGATGCTCTTCGCAAAGCAAAAACGGCGGGGGCATTTTCTCGACCGCCGTGACGGTCACGAGCTCGAATTATCTTGAGTATTTCCAAATGTCATCTTCCGGCGGAATCAGCCAAAGCGGCTCCGGCTACACCATTCCGGTCTCTTTCACGCTGAGGGACCAGACATACAAAGTCACCAGCGTCGTCCAGGCCGTCTACGATGTCTCGTTTCACATCACCTATCTGATCGGAAGCTGGGACACGACGTCCCAGGCCGTATTCCACATTTACCCCGGCGAGACTACAGAGAGCGAGGAATTCGTCGTTAATGATCAAAACGCAGTCCTCGCGACAAAGGTTTCCGCCACGAATCTTCACCTTTCTTCCATTTTCGGGATCATCGACAAAAAATAATGCATTGCGCCAGCTCAAACAAAACATTCTAAAAGCGTATCAAAAATCGCGGTTTCGGGCGCATTCCGGGCGCCTATATTTGAGTTCCGAATGAAATAATGTTCTTCAAAGAACATTATAAAAATTATAAAGATTAGTCAAAACATTAGGATTCATCGTGCCGATTCCCCCTGCAACACCCACCATGTAATTCCAATCTCGGTTAATCCGAGATTTTTTGATTAAAGCCCCTTTCCAGAATTTTTGAAAAAGATTCTCGCTCATTAAAGAATTTAAAAGCTTGTTTTTATGTTTTTTGGTTTTGTTGATTTTTATCGTTATATAACCGATGATTATCCCTTGGGATAGCATCCCGATAATGCCGCCTTAGCTCAGTTGGTAGAGCAACTGATTTGTAATCAGTAGGTCTTCGGTCCGAATCCGGAAGGCGGCACCAAAAATAACAAACGCATCCAGCACGCTATGTTTCACAAAAAAATGCCGATTAGAATGTTGTGAAATCATAGAACTTGAGCCCAAGCGCCGCTTTGATATGATTCTGAAGGC
>Ga0224524_1000853_pt1 | contig 10271 bp, 6 predicted proteins | sample CFST75metaG_FD_179895 | JGI IMG/M metagenome (GOLD analysis project Ga0224524, IMG submission 179895) | Peat soil microbial communities from Stordalen Mire, Sweden - C.F.S.T75 | ecosystem: Environmental > Terrestrial > Soil > Wetlands > Peat | place: Sweden: Norrbotten County, Stordalen Mire... | reverse complement strand
GAGTTTTCTCTCTCTAAAGTCGCTACGAATAACGAACTTGGAAAGAGAGCGAATTATGTGAACCACAATTCGCTGAACTTCTGAATTTTAATTGTCTTAATATTTCTATCAAGGACAATCACCGGTTTCAGTTCCGGGAACTATTTCCGACTGCTCCCAAATTAAAGCATGGGAAGACCAAAATGGAATTGAATTTTCATCAGCCCATTCGTAATCCCAAGGCTCAGCTGGAGCGCGACTGCCGATAAAAGCAGTGGTAAGGAGATAAGCTCCTCCCATGCTTTCATCTTTTAAGAAACAAGCAACCACAGAGCTGGTTGCTTCGGGCTCGCGATTTTTAACAAACCGTGTTAGCCCGTGACGATTAGGACGTTGAGCGAAAATAATTTCGTCACTTTCAGAAGTAGTGACGCAAATTGTTTCGCCTATTACATGATCGAAATTTACTTCTTTACAGAAACTTATTTGATTCAAAGAATGAATCTTTAACAAAGTTTCCTTAAGAAGCGGCAAAACCGATGAATGGTTTTGAACGTGACTTTCCTTTTGGTCAATCACAACTTCACCAGATGCCAATTTTCCTATTACCGGCGCATCCCATTTAAGAAGATCAAAGGAAACTGGAATAATGTCTCCTATTTTTTCTTCTAAACCGGCAACTACAACTGCTGGGCCGGCATAGGGATAGACTTCATCCCAATTTTTTCCCTCAAGAAATTCATGAGGTCGGGATGATTCCACGGGCCAAAGCATAGCCACATATGGCACATTTAAGCGCCAATATGCACGGACGACAGTGGCATCTAACCACATTGGCGGTCCGTCATGAGATATAATAACCGGTTTTTTAGTGTTGACCGCCGGCGGATAAATCCGTGGCAAGTCACACTCGGTAATGAAACGCGTCGGACGAAATCTCACGAGTGTGAACCCGGAAAGTTCAAGAACTTCCCATTCAACACCGCAAGCATTACACCCATCGCCATTTGGCGTTACTTCAGGAATACGAAAGTATCCTTTAGCAACATCATAAAGTTCGATGTTGCCGGTGAAGCGACTAGCCATAGCGCAGGCGAGAATCGCAGCGCGGACGTTCCAAACGCGGACGGTTTCAAGTTTGGCCACTGCGCTGGTTAGACGAAGGGCGTTTCTTAAATGCTGAGGCCTGACCCCTAAAAACGGGTCATTCTTTTCGGTAATGCCGAGGCGATCGACTAAAGTCGCGCCATTTACATTACATAAAAGTTCACCTTCGGTTAATTCCGAGTTTTCTCGGATAACTTCACGAAGGCGATTGGCGACTGCCTCGAGCACGGGCGATGAAATTATATGCCCGCGTTCTAGTCCGGCTATTCTGCCCTTTATCAGTTCCGGGGATTCCATCCCTGGTTGATCCCGATGCATTATCCGTGAAGGCGGATAAAGTTCATCGGTACCATTTAAGTCACTGACTATTTCGGCGATAACCCGCACACCATTTCTGGTGGCAAATTCGCGCCAAGCAGGCAGAGCTTCGGCCGATTTTTCTTTATTCGCGAGGATGATACATCCGTCGCAAACTCCAAATATACGACCATTTTCAGCAGACATCACTCCACCAGTGTCAACTAACACTAGCGGCTGTTGATTATTCCTAATTGCTTCCACCATTGAGGACACAAAATCCTCGGTGAACTTGCCTTTTTGTCTAACCACGGAAACCAAATCTTGGTCTCCAAAATTTGACCAATGCCATTCCCCGTCTGGGGCGGCAAAAGCAAGATAGAAAGAATCCGGCGGCAATTGCCGCATAATGTTTGCCAACAAAACGGACTTCCCAGAGTGAGGCGGTCCGCAGACGGCGATTCTTTTCATGTTCTTGAGATTTGGTTACGTAAGCCAAACCTCAAAAAATGAATCTATATTTAGTTTAAATGTACTCCGCTTTCGTCCTTTTGGACTCATCAGTCGAGACACACATCTCGATAGCGAAGAATAATGTTTTGAACAAACATCACTCTCGCGAACTTTAAACATTCCGATTTTTTTCTTAGGTTCCGGAGAACCGGGAAGCTCTGCTTCTTCTAGGCTCGCCATTTGCTACGGTTGCAAACGGTGACAAAAAACTTTCTTGATGACAAACGTCAAATTCTTTTCAAGAGAAAGAAACTCATTCTTTTTTCTCCAGTCGTCAGAGATTTTAGATTGACTGGGTTTTATTTTCGGTTAACGCAGATGAATAACTGCTTCCGAAAGTATCGCTTGGCCTAGATTACAGTCCAGATACCAAAGTTGAAAGTTGCCGAAGCAATTTCATCGTTGGTATATTCGTGACGGTTTTCCTGTAGGCGGGGTAAGCCGCGAACAGACATCACGATAACTGCATCGCCTTGTTCCAGCGCTACCTGCGGAGCCTTTTCAGGAATCTCCACGGTAATGCCAAAACGTATTTCAGCCGCTTCAATGGTTGCTTTGTGCAACGGATTGAGACAAGAGATTACTCCTGCACCAATTTTTTCCTTTGCTTCATCAACCGAAAGCGACTGGCGCGTTACCGAACAATTGCTCGGGAACATGCTGTCGGCAACAGCGAATCCAAAATAAATTTTATTCATTGTTTTGAAAAAATTTACTTTGCAATGAGAAATCAGTCTCATTGCTGGCTGACATTTTTTAAACTGAGTTATGCTCTCAGCTCTACTATTTTTTAGCGGTGCCTAGTAGAATGTTTAGCACCCGAATATTTATGATTCAGATTTTGGCCTGAAATCTAAATATTCGAACTCTGCTTCTAAGAAGCAGAGTTGCGTGGTCGATTGACCAAGTGCCAGCGCAGTCTGGCGTAAGGTTTCGACCACGGCAGCCTTATAGGCTTCTAACTGGGTATACTCGGGGTTCGATTCCCCCGTAATTAAAACCGTGTTTTCTCCGCCAACTGGACAACCCCAGTCAAGGTGATAAACGGTTTTGGCGGGGGTTATCACGGCGCCTATATAGGTGCCGCCATTAGCTGCCATTACGGCAGCAGCAGCCTCTTGCCATGCCTTGCCGGCTATAAGCTCGGCTGATTGGCGGCGACAGAATACTCTTCTAAAAAAATTTGCGGGGGCATTATTATGCCCATAGCCTGCAACTACACCCAGGCTGGCAAAAAATTTAACTGTTGTTCTCATTATTTATTTTTTAGGGGGTTAATTATTAATTTTAGTTTTTATCTCCGATATCTTATTAAAATACCAAGGAAAAAAACTAAAATTATTTAATTTATTAACCTAAAAATAAATAGCAGGAAACAATTTTGATCTACTTTTAAATTTAAATGAACTTCCCTTTCGTCCTTTTGGACTCATCGGTCGAGATACACATCTCGAGAGGGGAGGATAACGTTTTGAACGGACGTTATTCTCTTGAACTTTGCGGTCCTTAGTCGCTTTGTATTGCTCTTACGAAGGGGGAGCAATTCACCCGATTAACTTTGAGGCGTTAATCTTGCCTTTTTGTTTAATAAACTTCTGTTTTCAGTAAGTTTACTTCTCTGGAACCGGAAATTGAATTGGGCAATTTCTGCAGCCAGAGTGTGTGTTCGACCTCACCAATGAGTTCGAAATTCCAGGTTACTTTGACCTGGTACCACATACCTCCGCATAACCAGCGAAATATTTTGAATTTTTCCACTTTTATTTTTTTTGGTTTTACCACTCGCCTAAAACATTTAAGCGTTTAATAGAACCAAAAAAAATTTAATGGAATTATCTGTTTTAATATTCTTCCCTTTCGTCCTTTTGGACTCATCGGTCGAGATACACATCTCGAGAGGGGAGGATAACGTTTTGAACGGACGTTATTCTCTTGAACTTTGCGGTCCTTAGTCACTTTGTATTGCTCTTACGAAGGGGGAGCAATTCACCCGATTAACTTTGAGGCGTTAATCTTGCCTTTTATTTTAGCGTTTATGTTAATCAGAGTGTGTTCGTTAACTTCCAAGAAGCTAACTTTCTTAGCCGCGAATATTCTGCAGCCGTTTTTGCGCTAACCTTGCCCGCAGCTACTTCAGCCGCGAAAATTAATGCGATTTTTTTAAAATCTGCATCAGTCTTTGCCTGCCAAGCTTCTTTTGCCAACTCTTTGTTGGCTTTAATTGCTTGGTCGACTGAGATATATTCTGCGCTCATCAATGCAACTTGCATTGGTGTGAGCATATTCACATTTCTCATCTCTTTAAATTTTGGTCGTAGCAATTACCGATAAACTATTGATAGAATTATTAGTAACTCTTATGACCAAAATTATTTTCTGAAAAAAATATCTCTAATTTAAATGAACTTCTGTTTTTAAATTGAGGGGGCAGGATGAAACTTTTTTGCGCCCACCCCCATGAACTTTTGTCCCAAAGGACTTCTGCGCCAGCAATTGCTGGCTTTTTGCCCCTCTGCGTCCCAATGCAACGGACGCTCAGCTGGGTATTCTTCCACACTTATTATGGGGAAGTTTCCGAGTCTCACACTTGTTCAAGGTTTGAAGGCTCGGCCTATCTCCTCATAAGAGACGGTCGCAGTTGTCGCTTTTCACCGGCCCTTTTCTCCACTTGTTAGCAGAAATACAGACACTAGCTACTCAGGCCGCCTATGCCCTTGATTATGGTTTGCAACATAATCGCCGGCTCAGCTCGACTTACCGCTTATTCCAACCGGTCTACCGGTCAGAAGCAAACGATTTTGCGTTTGCTGGTCTTGGGACATGGACCCTCTCCGCGGTCTTGCGACCAATGGTTGTCCATTTCAATCTCCTAAAATCAGCAGCTAACGCTAAATAATTTTTTATAATGTACTAGAGAATAATTTAACCGTTATTCCTTCGGCTTAAGTTTTCTTTATCCGCCAAGGCAGATAGTGATGAAGAGGAGCTTATTGATAGTCTTGTTAGGAATCTGTTGGAACGGCATGGGGTGTCGTTTCAAACTTATTAGAATCTATTCCTGATAACCATCTTTGTTTTTAGAACCGCATCTAAGTTTCTTATGACTTATTCGCAGTTTCTAACTCTCTCCACTCCATTACTATTCGTCTTGGGCTAATTGGCACTAAAAAAACTCTTTTTTTGGAAAGAGTTGCAATTATATCTAAAGATTTATCTTCGCTAGCGGCTAGGCTAGTTAAACTTATCTTTATCTTCTAATGGCTCTCTCCTTCCATTATTTTTATTTTGTTGTAATGATCTGTCTCTTATCAGAGACTGGGATTTCTCTTTCGTTCTTCTGTAAATCTTTTCTCACTTTCGATACTGACAGTTTATCATGTCTTGACAACTTTGTCAATACTAACTAATACATTTCTTCGTAATTGTTAGTAAAACAAAGAACAGTATTGGATAAAACAGGCATATTTATTTAATTATTTTGTCATTATTAAAGTTGACAGTGTGTTTTAAATTTGCTATAATATACTCAGATGTTAGTTTTAAATTTGACAATATAAAAAAATAATTACAATAAAATCTATTTTTTGTAAAGTTATCCACAGCCCACCATCCTCAATTTTCCCCTCTCAAAACCCTAAATACTTATAAATCAATCATTAATTTCAAAATATATGAATGAAAAAATGCTTCTTGGCCTTGGTTTAACTAAGGTTCAGTCCGAAATCTTTAGCTGTTTACTGCAAAATGGCCCAAAAAAGGCGAGTGATATCGCCAAAATAACAAAAAGACCCCGAGGCGTTGCCTATAAGGGTCTTGAAGAATTAATTGAATTAGGGCTTGTTCTTAAAAAAGAGGGAAAGCTAGGAGTGGCTTTGTTTGCTGCCGAACATCCCTCTAATTTAGAAAAGGTCTTGGAAAAGCGCGAAAAAGAGCTCGACAAGACAAAAAAAGAGTTTGCCGCTTCTCTGCCCGATCTTGTGTCTGCTTTTAACCTAGTCAGCAATAAGCCCGGGGTGAGATTTTATGAAGGAGAAGAGGGCGTAAAAAAAGTCTTAGAAGACAATCTTCTTAGTAATCCGGATAAAAAGCTTCATACCTTTTCTGACGTTGCCAGTATCGCCACCTATTTAAAGGATTGGAATACAAACTTCTATGCCCCCAAAAGAAAAAAGCTCGGTGTTTTTGAAAAGGTAATTATACCTAATAACGACCGCGCTCTTGAATATATGAAAGATTATAAATCTAATGATGTAACCGATATCTTATTTATTGACCATAATACCTACCCATTTTCAACCGAAATTAATATTTATAACAACAAGGTATCATTTGTCACTTTCTCGCCCGATTTTATGATTGGCGTCATCGTTGAAAATAAGGAAATATATAATACCCTGCTATCGGTCTTTAATTTTGTCTGGGACACCGGGAAAGCCAATCTAAAAGATATCCAGCCTACTTGGCTTAAACCAGCTCCGACGCTTTAATTATATATCTTTGAATAAATCTAAGACTATCTAATAAACTATTTATTTCTTCTCCTTCCGCTTTTAATTCTTCAAGGCTTTTGCCAACTTCTCGGAAATAGCTGGCCGGTGCTTTTTCTAAACTTTTGAAATAATGTTTTAAAATCGGACGAACTACGCTTTCGGCGTATTTTACTTGTTTCTTATCATCCAAGGTCAAAATTTTTCCGCCGATTGAGCCTTCACCAGCGGCCACGACTTGATCGCTATTAATTAACAAATCACTCGCATCTTTATAGAAATAAGTGCTATACGGTTCCTTAAATTTAAGAACGCTTTCTTTTTCCTTAAAATCACCGCGGAAACCAAAACTCGCCGAGCCTACTTCTGGACAAACAAAATTAAGCGCCAAAGATTCTTTTTTCACAGCCTTGTCATAGCCAAGATTATTATTAGTTTTAATTTTACCCAAATGGTCTTGCAGTCTTTGCCAATAAGCTAAAGCCGAAGAATTTTTATCTAATTTTGATTTCTTTTCGTTAATAGTATCTCTTAACCCTTTGCAAACTGTATTTAAAATAATTTTAGACTCTGGGCTATCTAAATCAGAAAAAACATCCAATCCCTTTTCTTGTCCCAATTTTTCCATATTATCAATTACTGTCCCTAGAATATCATAACGGGCTTCATTAAGATGTCCAATTTTTGTTCCTTTGGTTGAGAGAATCCAGGTAAGTTCCTCTAAAGCATAATTAATATATTTTTCTGCTTCCGCCCCTGATACTGATTCCTGAACCATGGCTAAAAATGCCTCTTTAAAAGAAGGGTGGCTAGCTAATTTTTCTACTATTCCCTGATAATGTTCGTTTTCACTTTTATTCTGACCAACAAATTCTGAATATTTCTGTAAATTAATATTATTCAAACCAAAAGTTTTAATAATTTTTTTATATTGCCTCGCTTCGGTCTCCCCAATTTGTTGTGCCTTTTCCCTGGCCTCAGTTTCACTCCTATCGAAACGAATTTTATAATTATTTGCTTGAATCTCATCGCAAACAATTAAGTTAACCGGCCTGTCTTGATTATTCAACCAAAATAAATATCCGTAGATATCAATCGGTTTAACCGCTTTCTTCTCGCCTCTAAAAACTGCTTCCCATGAAGCTAAATCTTTAGAAATTCCAACCGGGAAATACAGTGGCGTTTTTTCCGGAATGCTTTCCGAAATTACTTTTTCATTTTCAAAATTACCAAAATTTTTCGGTAATTTTGCGTCCTCTCGGCCATAAACTATCTGATCAACCTTCTTTTCCAGAGCGATTTGCAGTGGTAATATCTGCCTATATTTATTAATTGTTTCGCCATAAACTTTTTTCTCAAGCGCTGTCGGTCCATAATGTATTTTCTTTCCCTCAATATCAATATCGCCTTCTTCTAAATTTAATTCTAAAAGTTCTATTGTTTCCTCGACTCGTTCCCGGTCATATTTCTTGTGTTTGGAAATATCTTCTTTAATAAGAGTTTTTGTTTCTGTATCAAAGTCGCCATTTTTATCCAACCAGGCATCCGGATTTTTGCTTAATTCTTCAAGCCCTTTATCGGCCGTACTAAGTAAAGAATTATTCAAATTACCATAGGTCAAATTAAGAGTGGCGGCTATGATTTTTAGTTCTTCGAGATTATTTTTTTTATTTGCAGATTCATTGTCTAAATCTTTTAATAAGCCGCTGATAACCGAATTTTTTTCCGCGTCAGATACTTCCTTTAAATTATCGTTCGCCGTTAATAAAAGTTCGCTGCTTTTAGTTAAAAATAGCTTGGCTAATTTATCAGCCTCAACCGTCTTATCAAAAAATATTTCTTGATAAAGATTTTTAAAAGCCAAAATATTACTGTTTATTTGATGGATAAGCTGGGCGTGTTTGGCAAAAAGTTCGTCGGCAATTTCCGGCTTATTTTTTAATTCATTATTTATTTCCAAAATCTTTTCACCAATATCATTGCTTGATTCCAGCGACAAAAAGGAACTAAAACGATTATTTCTGTCAGCCGACGTTTTCGCGCTTAAAATAAACTGCTTAACCTCTTCTACGCCGGAAACGCTTTTGTTTGAAATAAAATTAATAAATTGTACTTGTTCCCTTACGCTAAAATTATTCAATTCAATTTTGAATTCTTCCTCAATTTGGAAACGCATCGGCATTTCCATGAGCGTTTTATAGGTTAATAATTTATTTTTATATTCTTCTTTATTTTCTTCCGTTTCGCTAAAACCGTCATTTTCTAAGACTCTTTTCAAACTCAGGCGTTCACCACTTTTAATATCAAAACAAGAATCTAGTTCGCCGTTAGCATTATAAATAACTCCGGTTTCACTGCTAAGTGAACTATACATCATTCCTTTTTTCAAATGAGCAAAATTCCCTTTAAGATTTTCTAACAGGAGCGGTTCAGGAGCAATTGACTTTAAATCCGCCTGATCGTATTTTTGTTTAGCGGCCAATCTCTTTTCTCTGCCTTTTATCGTTCCGCCTTCAATAATTTGCTTTGCTCTTAAATTTAAAAAATAATTTGTTTCGTCTTTTGTTTTTTCCTCTAATAATTCACTCGCCACTTCTCCGGCCTCGGAAAATCCGGCCTCGCCGGTATAAAAACGTAAAATTCGAAAAATTTCTAAAGACTTTAACTGGGAAGGGAAATCTGTTTTTTCTTTAGCCAGTTCATTTAAAGGTTTGACTAATCCTTTCCACAGACCAACTCCCATCGTAATTCCATTTCTAACGCTTGCTGCTATCTTTTCTGGATGCTGATTGATGGCCAACAATAAATCCAAAAGAATATCGGCATCAACCATGTGAATATTTTGTGCCCAATTATCAATTCCTTCCTGTAGAGTAGCGTTTATATTTTCATTGCCTTCTAGTCTCTTAATAATTGTTTTCGCAAATAAATCTCCTACTGTTTTCCCCTTTGACTCGGTATCGCTATTTGTTTTTCTTTTTGTCGTAAATACTTCACCTAAAAAAAATCCTAGCTGACTGTCGCCGATAACCCCGGCACGGCTAGGATTCTCTTTATCTAAATAGTCATTAAAAATACTAAAAACCTCATCTACCTGTTTTTGATTCCAGGCTCGATCAATATCATAAGAAGCGCCTTTCATTTCCTGCTCTAATGTAATTTTACGAAGATTCAACCATAATTCGGTAATTTTTTCATCTCTTTTGCCATCCGTGTCCAACTTTAAATCGCTTTTATTGTTTTCTTTATAAAATTTTCCGATTACTTTATCAATCTCTTTGTTCATTTTTAATCTTAAGGCATTATGTTTGTCTTTTTCCAAGCCAATACTACCCTGTCCGTAATCTAAAATTTCTCCAGGCATCTGTTGACCATCTCTTATGTTTCTTGATTCTTTTTCTTTAAACATATTTTTTAACCCTCTCCAAAAAGTTAAACTGCTGCTTCTTGATATAGTCCTTTTTTAATCTAAATATATTAACATATTTTTCTCTTTTTGTAAAGATAGACTTCACCCGCTGCAATAATTCCCCTGATTTTAGCTCATTTAGGTCAACCACCAGTTCCGGGTGTCCGATAAAGTCGGCAAAACTATGGTTTCTTAAATCATAAGCGACGCTAATTTCTGGAGTTTCAGCCCCAAAAGCCATAACGCCGACATGCAGCATCATCCCGACAACAAAATCTAATTTACCATAAACATACTTCTGCTCCTCTGGTTTTAAGTCAATAATTTTAAGACCTTTAATTTTTAATTCCGGATAAATCTTATTTTCACCCGAATGATGTTTTAAATAATATATTTCTACGCCCTTCCCGTCCCGGCCGCCGTATTCTTTCTGAAAATATTCGGCCACTTCGCGATAAGCCTTTAAAATATCATCATGC